>Ga0265293_10007457_pt1:5000-16832 | contig 16832 bp, 20 predicted proteins | sample Munlanlewell138R_FD_192505 | JGI IMG/M metagenome (GOLD analysis project Ga0265293, IMG submission 192505) | Leachate microbial communities from a municipal landfill in Southern Ontario, Canada - Leachate well 138R | ecosystem: Engineered > Solid waste > Landfill > Unclassified...
GTGTAAGCTGCCAACATTTAGAAATTGGCATCTGGCTGGCGAAACTATTATTCGGCTGGTAAAGTGTGCGGTCGGGAGGCTATTCCGGCCCAGTGGCTCGACAGCCTGCAAAACTGCCGCCCAGAGGCCGGACATCCGCGAGTACGCCATCCACGTCCGGAATGCTTCTGGCCGGTGGATGTTCTGGAGCTGGCTGAAGGATTGGTTAAGACATGAGTTGTAAAACACACCGTCGGGTATTCAATCGGGAATCGAACCCACGTCCGTTCTCTGTTTCGGGAAAATGTAGAGAATTAAATTTCTCTCGGAGTCCGGCAGTCTGAAGGAATCTGATGTGTGGTAAGGTGTTGAATAAACAGGATTTATGGATATGATTTTGTTTGGAGAATGAATTGGGGTAAGGCTCCGTGTCCTCCAGTGCCCAAATCCTCGTCCGCTTTTTAAAGCGAACGAGGATTTTGTGCTTTTAGAGAGGGTTACGCAACTGAATGCATGTCAGTCTTCATTTAACATAAGCGTAGGGTAGAGATACTATGCTTCGGATTGGCTCTGAGACTTTACCATCTGTGTTGATGAAATATGTGATGTTGTAGTCGAGCTTGAGCCAGGCCTTAAATTTTCTTTCTCTGGCAAAATTGCCGGCGAACTCTTTCAGCTGTTCCTCGGTTGTAAGCTCTTCGGGAATTTTTGCCTCTGCATAGATGCAGGCCATAATTCGGTATACCAACACAGGCTTGAATTTTGGCAATGTCTTGATTTTTTCGAGGATCTGTTTTTCCTGCTCAATCCTGCACTGCGAGCGGTCTGCCTCGGTAACCCCAAGAATGGCCATTATTTCTTGCAGTTTGTTGTCGCGGGCGCCGCCTTCTTCCGCTACATTAATGCGGCGTATACCCTTCACGATGTTTGTGTAGCCAAGTTTTTCGGCTAACTGCTTTGGGCTGAGGCCCATTGCTATTCTTCGATCTTTCAAAAGTTGACCGAACACGAATTCTAAATCTCTCATATACAACTCCTTTTAGCTGTTTTTATTAAGCACCCGCAATCCGGATCAAATCGGTGCTACTTATTTATAACATAAAAATTCAAAATGTTGCAACCCTGCTTCGAATTATTTTGGATTAAACGCTTTTTAAAGATGCTTTTGACAAGATTTAGAAAAAAAAGGTGGGTTTTCCGGCTTTTTCAGCATGGAAAACCCACCTTAATACTAAGCGGCTACAGTGCCGGTTTGACGTCCCTTCTCATCATAAATACAAACCATAGAACCTTTTTGAACTGCAGTACCAATAGACATAATAAATTTATAACGGAAAATTTACTTGTCCCACTCGAAATTTTTTAATTTTTTTGCTTTTTTGCTGATGACATTTCCCAATTCAAAAATTGCTTGTAATTATGTGTGTTTTAAACTACAATATAATTAGGTATGTATAAAATAGATCACTATTTATTGGAAAATGGCGCTGATCCATTTGAAAAATGGTTGAAAGAGCTGAAAGACATTAAAGCTAGGGCAAAAATAAATGTGAAAATTGACCGGCTTTCAATGGGCAATTTCAGTAATTCTAAACCTTTGGGTGAGGGTATCTCAGAACTAAAAATAGACTATGGCCCGGGATATCGAGTGTATTATGGTCAGTCCGGAAAATTCATTATTTTGCTTTTGTGTGCCGGTGATAAAGACACACAGAAAAAGGATATTGAAATAGCAAAAGCGTATTGGTGCGATTTTAAAAGGAGGTCTGCCTTATGACCGGCAAATTAACAAAAGATCATCAAAAGAGCTTGCTTGAAACCTTGAAAGATCCTAAAGAAGCTGCAGCATATCTTAACGCTGCTCTGGAGGAAGGTGATAATGAGTTATTTCTTCTAGCCATGAAGAACGTTGTTAAAGCCTCAGGTGTTAGCAATATTGCCAGAAAAACTAATCTTAACAGAGAAAACCTCTATAAAATGCTTTCTGAAAAAGGCAACCCGGAATTTTCCAGTCTGTGGGCAATATTAAATTCTGTTGGTCTTAAGATGTTTATAGATACAGCTTCGTAATCGCGCTTAGTTTTTTTTATCGAAGAAAGTTAAGGCTTCGTTTGCTTCTTTGTCTAATGAGGCTAGGGCCGCTTTGAAAAACTCGCTATTAAAATTCTCTGTTGAAGTAGAGGTGTGACAGCAGATAGCGGCATCTTTTCCCATGGGTCTTATTAACCAATTAATTTTAGCATTCAAATTTTCAACTGTTGAGTTTCGGCGCAAGCATAGTATACAAAAATTACTAATTGACTCGTTAGGCGTATTTTCAAGATTAGTCACGTAAGCGATTCGGAAAAGATGAATTTCTTCTTTTTCCTGCAAATATTTAATGACAGCGAATTCAAAAACCGTAGAGGAATCCACATCGAAAATATATTCATTCTCAGATATTTCACCAATTGTGGGGCGCATATTAGATTTATTGCACAAATCGGTTAAAAAATTATAAAAATTCATCACTTAGCTATCCACTCAAGTAAATCTAGCCTTTCATGCATAACACAATCAGCAAAAAAAGTAACCTTAAACAAAAACAAGCAATTCGGCTACTATCGCTGCAAGTAATTCAGAATTAACAAAAACACCGCCGGTAAACCTCCGGCGGTGTTTTCTTGTCTGAATAGTATGAAAAATTTTATCTTGAATAAAGAGAATATTTCTCATTAAAATTGACAATGTTTTGTGAAATATTTATATTGAATAATGTTTAATGAGTAAATATCTCTCAGGAGGCTGTAGGATGATTATAAGTTTTTCAATTGAAAATTGGATGTCCTTTTCTGATTCGGTCTCCTTTTCAATGGTTGCTAGCAGAGAAAGACAACACGGAGAGCGGGTCTCAAAGGTTTCTAAATATCAGACGAGAATTTTGCCGGTTGCTGCGATTTACGGTGGTAATGCATCCGGAAAGACCAATTTTTTTAAAGCTTTGAATTTTGTCAAATTAATGGTTGTAAAGGGTGTCGGACCAGATGGCCTTATTCCCGTTGAGCCGTATCGACTCGACAGTGCGAGTGTAGAGAAGCCTTCACGCTTCAGACTGGAATTACTGATTGATGAAATTATCTATGAATTCAGCTTCGCTGTAACTCGAAAAGCCGTCTTAGAAGAAAAGCTGGTTCAAATAACAAGCACGAGTGAAAAGGTTTTATATGACCGGCAGGGAGACATACCAAATTTCGATTCAACTCTAGGCAAGGATCAGTTCTTGCATTTTGCGTTTAAAGGAACGCGTGATAATCAGTTGTTTGTTACAAACTCTGTATCTCAAAAGGTTGATGTTTTTAGACCTGTTTATGACTGGTTTAAGAATACGTTAGAGCTGATTGCTCCGGATTCAAGGTTCGAACCTTTTGAGCATTTTCTTGATGAAGGGCACCCTCTATACAGCACCATGAATGAAATGCTACCACAACTTGATACGGGCATTTCCCATCTTGGGAGAGAAGAAATAGCTTTTGAAAACCTTCCGTTTTTAGAGGGCTTAAAAAATAAGCTGAGGGAAGATTTAAAGGAAGGTATGAGCATCCGTTTTCTTAGTGCGACGACAAACGAGCGGTTTATTATTACCAGGAAATCCGGTGAGTTGGTTGCAAAAAAGCTGGTTACTTTTCATACAAAAAGCGATGGAAGTGAGGTTAAGTTTGACATTCGCCAGGAATCAGACGGTTCACAAAGAGTAATTGATTTGCTTCCGGCTTTTCTTGAAATCTCTGCTACCAGTTCTAAAAAAGTGTATGTCATAGATGAGCTTGACCGAAGTCTTCATTCTCTGCTAACGCGGCAGCTTATAGAAGGGTATCTTGCAAACTGCAGCACTGAGAGCCGGACGCAGTTGCTGATAACCACTCACGATGTTCTTCTGATGGATCAAGGGCTTTTTAGGCGGGATGAAATGTGGGTCGCTGAAAGAAATAGTAAAGGCAGCTCTGAGCTACTTTCATTTAGCGACTATAAGGATGTTAGGTATGACAAGGATATTCGGAAGAGCTATCTTCAAGGAAGGCTGGGAGGCGTGCCCAGATTTCTGTTGAGCAATGCCTTGATAAGTGGAAGGGAACACGACTAATGGCTCTTTCAAGAAGAAATTTTACTCGTGCGCTTGGTGAACGACGCTATCGTAAATTTTCATATTGTCAGTCGAAGGTATAAAAACAGAACATTTGTATTTTGCTCGTTTCAACAACGAGAATTCTGTAGTCAGACTGAAGTGCCTCAAAGGCAAACACGACAGCTCGCCGCCACATGTGCTTGCCAGAATGGAAAAGTACTTGAAAGAGGAAGGATTAAAAGCCTCTGATGAAGCATGGCTGGTTGTCGACAAAGATCAATGGACTGAAGAGCAACTTTCACTGCTCTACCAATGGTCTTTGCGGGCTGCTAATTACGGATTTGCGCTGAGTAATCCTAAATTTGAATTTTGGCTTCTGTTGCATTTTGCGGATGGCAATGGAGTCAGTAGTTCTCATATTTGCACCCAAAAACTGGAACGTTATCTTCCCGGTTATGACAAAGGTATCGATTCAAGAAAAATATCAGATACAATGGTTGTCGCTGCGGTCAAGAGAGCCAGACAACGGGATAATCCTCCCTGTGTTGACTGGCCCCACACCACAGGAACGACAGTCTACAAGCTTGTTGAAAGTATACAAAAACCAATGACGTAATGAGTATGTTCATGTTGCTTTAATGGCATCTGATATTATCAAAGATCAGAATGTTTTTCCCGGTTATGCATATGTTCGATATGGTAGACAAGTAAGAGGTAAAGCACTATAATGCAACGAAGTTAGCCATTATACAAAAGAAACAATATTGTTTAACAAAGGATTATATCGTGTTTTTATCTCTGTTAGAAGAAAATCAAAAGATTGCTTTTATTGATTTGGCGCAGAGGCTGATTGGCTCTGATCGTAAATTTTCCTCTGAAGAAATAGATTTATTTCGTGTAATGGTTGCCGAGATGGATCTTCTGAAAGTTCCAAGCCCGACAAATCGATCAATTGGTGAGTTAGCAGAAAGCTTTGACAGTAAAAAGTCTAAGTGTGTTGCGGCAATAGAGTTGATAAGCTTAGCTTATGCCGATAACGAGCTAGCAGCCGGTGAAATAAAAATGCTGAAGGAGTTCCTTTGGTATTTAGACTTTAGCGAAGCAGAAATTTCGTCTATGCAAAACTGGGTAGTCAGAAAATATGCTTTGGTAGGCGAGGCAAAACAGCTCTGGGAGCAAAAATAACAACCGGTTTATCCGGCTCTCTAAAGCATTTATCAACGATGTGATTATATCCATCATCTGCATAAACAAACAATTATGGCTTAAAACCTATCTGTGGCTTCTTTTTTGCCTTGGGATTTAGCATGGTGTTAATAGTGGCAAAAATCAGTTTAATGTCCCCGCCATGCCCTTTAACAGCTTTTTCAAGATCTTTTAATTTTTTGGCCAATTCCTCGTGACTGGCAGCAAACTTTCTTAGTTTCACGAATGCACGCATGATCTGGATGTTTACATCTATGGCAACTTCGCTTCTTAAAACGCTTGATAACATTGCTACGCCTTGTTCTGTAAATGCCATCGGGATAATGTAGCTATGTTTCAGGCTGGCAGGTATGTGGTCACAATTTGTGACCAGTTCAAGCCACTCATCTTTTGTAAGTTCAAACATGAAGTCCGAGGGAAATCTGCGAATATTACGCTTTACGGCTTGTTTTAAGGCTTTGGTTTTAACTGCATACAGCTGCGCAAGTTCAAAGTCCAGTAACGCCTGTCGTGACCGGAAAAACGAGACGGGCGTGGGACTTGCGCAAGCAAGACCCGTGATCCGGCCTTATTTTCCGCGTTCACGCACTTGTTATACTTTCTTTTTTGTTTGTCATTTTTTGTTTAGTTCGTTTGCCCTTTGTATTGCTTCGTCCTTACATTTTTCCCCGATGTAAATTCCAAAAACTTCTCCTGTTTTTTTGTCTATTATTCGGCAAAAGCCTGGCTGCGGGTCAATCATATATTGATGCGTAACCTGTCTCTGGCAAATGTTTTTTTCTTTTTCAGCAGAAACAGCAGAATGAACTTTTCGCATGTGCTTATTTAGCTTCTTTAGCGAAACTCCACAGATTGGGCATGTAATAAAATGATTATCTTCATTAACTTCATCTTTTTTGGTGGAGTGCTTTTTCTGAAGAATTTCTGGCATCAGCAAAGGTTCTTCGTAATGCTCGGTTAAAAGATGTTTGTAGATTGCAGTCTTCGTGTGTTTTTGATGACATTTCAAGCATTCGGCGGTGATGTTATCAATAAACCTAAAATTAGGGAATAAGGCTTTTTTTACTGCGGACTTTTTAACCTTTTTCTGAACTAGTAAATTAGGTTTAATTTTATCTATAAAAACAGAATTATGAGATTGTTTGCTAAGCTCCTGATTAATCGGTCCTCTTGCAGCTATTCCCTGTTTTCTAATTGCTAAAATGAATTGTCTTTCATTGTGTGGTAATTCTCTTTTTTGAATTTCTGTAAGTTTTACACTTGTTAAGGAATCTGAAAATCCTGTATTGTTTGTAAAAATAAGATGGTTTTTTTTCAATAAAAACAAGGAAAACTTTGAAATGGTAGTATTTTCTTCTGAAAGGCCAAAACTTCGAAGGATTAACTCACCTTCACTGGTGTTTTTTGCAACCTAAAAAGTTCCACTTTTGCAAAAAGCCATTGCGCGTAACATCTGGAAGTTTTTAATTTTTCATCAAAGCTCCTTTCAATCTTTTGCTTGTTCCGCCGAAAACTATCATATGCCCGTGATGAACTATTCTGTCGATAATTGCGGCTGTCATCTGTTCATCATAAAAAATTGTTACCCATTTACTGAATTCCAAGTTTGTTGTAAGTATTAAACTTCTTTTTTCGTAGCATTCAGAAATTACCTGGAATAATAGTCTCGCACCGTCTTGTTCAAGTGGAACATATCCCCATTCATCAAGAATCAAGAGGTCGAGCTTGCTCATCTGCTTTAGGGTTTTGCTCAGGTTCCCTTTAGTTTTTTGCTCAGTAAGATGGTTTACGAGCGCAGCAGTTCTGAAAAACTTAACCTCTTTGCCTTTCTTACAAGCTTCTACGCCGATTGCAGTTGCCATATGCGTCTTACCTGTACCAACATTACCGTATAAAACAAGGTTTTCTTTCCTGTTGATGAATTCTCCTATTTCGAGATCTTTAGGTTCCAGAATAGACGGCATTTTAACTTCATCAAAGCGGTAATTGTCGAACGTTTTCACCGAATAGAAACCGGCACTGTTAAGACATCTTGTTCTCTTGGCTTCTTTTCTCCGCTCTACTTCTACCTGCAATATTTTATAAAGGAATTCCGGATGGTTATCAGCTTTAATTTTTTGGCTGCTTTGAGCAATTGACGAGCCGAGTTTAAGAAGCTTACAGCATTCTGCTATTTGTTGTTCATACATGGTTTTATTCACCAACCTTCATAAATTCATCATAGCAGCTGCTTTTAAAGATTGCAGAGGGAAGTTGCGGTATATCATCAGAAAGATTGAGTTCCGGCAATTTAAGCTCCGGAGCGTTAATCCTGTTGAAAGTTGCAACAATGCTGTCTGTATCGGTTACACCACGCTCAAGAGTTTGACTGACCGCCAAGATTGTTTTTTCGAAATTGTTTGTCCTGGTAAGGTCGGCTATTGCTTTGAAAATCATGCCGCATTCTCTTTTGTTGGCACTGTCCAGATAACTTTTTAAGGGTTCCGGAAGAAGCTCGTAAATCGGGGTATATTTAATGGCTCCAGGCTTTCTTGCGAGTTGACTTAGATATGGTAGCCAGCACATGCTTTCATTTTGACTTCCGTAAAGTCGTTTATGTTTGACAACGACTCTCAGGCTTTGATCCAAAATTTCGACATGGTGAGCTTTCTGTTTTACTGTTACAACAGATCCGGCCAAAGACGGACTTGTAGAATAAACTTTTTTATCAAGTCTTATTTTCCCGTATAAATCGGCTTTGCACGAATCATAGCGACATACTTCGTATTCTTCCGAGGGTAAAAGCATCATCATTGCCTTTTCTTGAGAAAAAAGTTCTGAAATGGGCTGATTCTTTTTGTAATGAAGTCTCTCCATATCTTTATCACACTTGGCAAGTTGCTGAATATTAAAGGTTTCGATATCTTTAAAAGCCGGAGCTGGAACCAGCAAATTTCGCCGGATATAACCCACTTTATTTTCTACGTTTCCTTTTTCGTGACCGGAAGCTGGGTTGCAGAACGAAGTGCTGAAATTATAATGGTTTTTAAAGCGCATAAACCCTTCGGTTAACACACGTTCTCCGTTTTCCTTAATCTTTACAACCACACTGGCTGCATTGTCGAACCAGATTTTGCTAGGAACGCAGCCAATGTGATCGAAAATTTGCTTCATCCCTTCAAGAAGGCATTCTAATGCCTCTCCCGGAAACAGAAGGCTATACCCACCATTGCTGTATGGAAAAGACATTACAACATAAGAACCCTGAACGCGCTGACCATTTTCGAAGTATTCAGCTTTCCCGAAATCAACCTGGGCTTCTCCGCCTGTATGCTGAAGAGGAAGAAAACCGTTGGATTGCCAGATTTCTTTGTTTTTAAGCTTAAAATAGTAGGCAACAGTTCTATAACTCACCGCAAAGTCTGGATATAATTCAACAAGGCGGTTATATACCCGTTGAGCTGTATGTCGCTGCTTCTTTTTGAATTGCTTATCCTCAATCAACCATTTATCAATAATTTCATAGTAAGGAGCAAGCTTTGTTACTGATAGTTTTTTCGAAATCGGCTTAAATTGGAAAGTTTTCTGACTAATCGCATTGCGAATAGTTTGCCTAGCATGTCCTGTTTCTCTGTTTATTTGACTGATATTTTTTCCTTTATCAAAAAACTTATATCTGATATCATCTAATTCTGCCATTGTAAGCACCTTGTCTCGACCTCTTTTCTTAGTTATTAGCCTTAACATAAGATTCGGTCGTTTATCGTTGTCTTGCAATGGCTCTTTGCTTTTTCTGAGAACTTTTTGCAAAACTGGCAAATTTGCACTGCAATTTTGATAATTATGCTATTGCAAATTTGCAAAGTTTATTTTGCAATAAATAACTGGAAACTTGCCATGTACAATGTTTTTGGTTTTCTAATCTAGAGACAATATAAAGAGCACCCCCGACTTTCTCATGAATTACTGGCATTTTATCCTCACTTAAATTTTATCCTATCATGAGTCTATAAAGCTCTAATAACCTAAAGAATCATAATTTAACTGCAAGCCACTAGAACCAATTTTCTGTTTTGTATTTGGTAATCACCCATTTTCCTTCAAGATACTCAACATGAAAAATGATTGGATGAATCAAAGCCAATTTTCTTTCAACTTGTTTTAAATCATTGAATGTTGAAAATCTTCTTAGGTCTTCTAGGGTGCTGAAAGCATATGCTTGACCTTTTGAATCAATACCATAAAAATGGCGTCCCATTTACTCTCCCCCAGTTAGATTTTTAATTGTGTAATAATCTTGGTTTTGATGGTACAAACCCATGAGATAGAGAGCTAAGAATGTTCTCGCCAAAAATATAAAAAAGAGCATCTTGCCAACCGCCAGAACCATAATCAGTAAAATAATTTTTGATTCTTTGGATATCTTTTTCGTTTAAGTCTATATACATGTTTTTTTTATCTGCCTTTTTTTGCAAAAAGCGAAATAAACTCTGAAAGCCTCCGCTTCCAGTTGTTAAAACCGGATTAAAAAGATCAACTAAATCAGCTTTTGTTAAATTAACTCTCACAAATCCCCCCATTTTTTAAATAAAATAATTTCAGTTAAAACACTCAAAATAACATTCACACCCTATAATTCTTTTGTTTTTATCTTGAAAGTATAACTCGCAGCTCAAGCGATTTGTTCTGGTGCCACGCGCCAGGGCAAAGCGCTTGAGTTTACTCAGCTCCGCGTTCATGGCGACGCAGTCGCCATGAACATTTGCTTAACCTGTGGTTTCGTGCCCGTAGGGCTTGGCGTGAAAATTGCGGAAGCGAAGCGTTAGCAATTTTCATGACAAAGAAAGCATCAGGTTGAAGCAGTTGTTAGCCACTTATTTTTTCCGATATTTCATCATTCGACCTGAACCAGAAGATTCTATTAAACCATCTTGTAATAATTGCTTTAGATCTCTACTTGCTGTCGCTGTTGATATACCTTTACATATACTTAGATATTCTTTCCGATCAAACCAATCATTTAATTGCGATAATGCATATTCAACACGCTTTACATAATCTGATGTTGTTGGTGTTGTGTCAGCTATTGTGTCTCTTAACGATTTATTAATTACATTAAGCATGAATTCTATGAAAGCAGTTGAAGTGCCAGAACTATCTGATATTTCTAATACTTTATAATACTCTTCTTGATTATCTCTTATTACTTTTTCTATTGGGACAAATTCAAATATAGGATTAACATTCATCAACAAACGGGTTTGCCAATATCTTCCCATTCGACCATTTCCATCTTCAAATGGATGTATAAACTCCATTTCATAATGAAAAACACAACTTTTTATTATTTCCAAATCATTATCATTTTTTAAATACTCAAATAAATCATTCATCAAACCCGGAACCATATCATATCCGGGAGCAACATGCGCAACTTCTTTTCCTTTCAGAATTCCTACTTGCGACTTACGGAATTTACCTGGGTTATTAACTAATCCATTCATTAGAACATAATGGGCTTTCAAAAAATCCTTTAATTGTTTTGGCTTATAATCATTCAACTGGTCATAAGCTTTTATTGCATTTTGTACTTCAAGAATATCTTTCTTTGGTCCTAAAACATGAGTATTTTCAATAAGTGCCGTAACGTGTTCAATATTAAGCGTATTACCTTCAATGGCCAACGAAGAATGTATTGTTTTAATTCGATTTTGTTTTCTGAGTTTAGCTTCTGGTTTTACTAATAAAATACTTTGGCAAATACCAAGAGCTTCGGTAATTTGTCCATATAAAGCCAGTATTTTGTTTGTAATTTCATACGGTGGTTTCATATTCTTATGATAGTATCAAATGATACTATCGTCAAGTTAATTATTCTCCGGCGCCGGAGGCGTCTGGCTAACGCCGTGCTAAGGGGCCGCAGCAGCGTAGCTGCGAAGGTCCCAGTGAGCGCAGCGAACGAACTTGAGCGCCTTGTTAGGCTCGCCTTGGCGCAAGGTACACCTGCCTAATTTTGTAAACAAACTCTGGCTTATTGGCATACCGCAAGGCGGTATCCCACAACGGATCAGTTCGATCATTTATGTTTTTTGCAAGAGCTTTTATTTCAGGTGGTGCATCGTCACGGAAGAAATTTTTGTTGTCTCGATTCTTATCGTAGCTCACACCAGTTATTTTAAATTTCCTTGGCGCTATTCCTTTCAATTTTTGCTGCTCAATGTCTTTGTGTGCTGTTTCCCACGTTATGGCTCGAACCATTAACATGTAACGGTGCTCATCGAATTTTCCATCAACTGTAAATTGCGATTTTGAAGGATATTGTGGTTGAATTTTTCGCCGATAGAGCCCACCAACCACAAACCTGAAATGTAAATTATCGGATGACATTTCATATCGTCTGCAATCAACGACATCAACCCAATGCCCTCTGGTATCCTCAATATGTTTCTTAGCAAACAGAACCGCAAATGCTTCATCTGTGCCAGCATATTTGAGGTACTTTTTAAGCAATTTTTCATTCATATTTTAACCATTGCACCGTAAACTCTTACCGCCTAACAAGTTAT
>Ga0265293_10007458_pt1 | contig 16828 bp, 17 predicted proteins | sample Munlanlewell138R_FD_192505 | JGI IMG/M metagenome (GOLD analysis project Ga0265293, IMG submission 192505) | Leachate microbial communities from a municipal landfill in Southern Ontario, Canada - Leachate well 138R | ecosystem: Engineered > Solid waste > Landfill > Unclassified | place: Canada...
GGCGCGGTTTCAAACACGTTGATGCCCATGTCGTTGATCATCTGGATGATGTCTTCAACCTGATCCGGATCGGAGATGTCTTCGGGCAGGTGGTCATTCACCTCGGCGTAGGTGAGATAACCCTGTTCACGCCCTTTGGCAATGAGTTCTTTGAGACGGGATTGCTGCTGAGGGGAGTCGCTCATAGTTGTCCAGTGTCAGGTTGAGGGGGCTGAAAAGAAACGCGCGATTATACCGAATAGTTGTGGTGATGTCCCGTTACTTCAAGGGTAGTTCAGGATTTAATTTTTTGCGCGATGTTTTGCGGTAAGCTTTTGTTTCATAAGCTGGTACAAGTCGGGGGTGCGCTCGTCCTCTGTCAGTTCCTGATGCCACAGCAGCGTGACGTGCTTGCGTTCCTGGGGAGAGAGTTCATCGCGGCCGAGAAGTTCCTCGAGTTGGGCCTTCGCGGGCCGTTTCGTGAACATTTTTTCCTGCAGATGGCGACAGATATCGCGAAATTCCGCAACATCATCGCGGGCGCTGGGCTGATGTGCGCCGAGCATGTCGGCCGCGACGATACGCGCCAGTTTTTCGCCCTCCTCGGCACCGTATATGCCGCGCCAGTAGCCGAGAATATGATTGAGCGTGTAGTGCGGCTGCTCGTCGAGCAGGATGCACAGGCTGGCCAGGGTTTCGGCGTCCGGGTCGTCGAGCTGAGACAGATCGTCAAGGCTGGCCAGCTCGGTGCGCAGCTGCGGCATGTGCAGCAGCAGCAGAATCAGGCGCTGAAGGGGGGAGAGTTTGAGCCTGCGCTGGGATGGCGTCTCCAAAGGGGGGGCGGATCGAGCGCCGCCATCATATTCGGGTGATTCGCCGTCCCAGGGCGGGGCGTCGTCCTGGATCGGGGCATAGTCCTGGGTCGAGGCATAGTCGTCATCGTAGTGCGGCGCCTGCTGATCTTCCGGTGCGGCGCCGGTGTCGGGTGCTGGCGGCCTGATGATGAGGGCCAACGCCTCGATGTCCATATCCGTGCGCCGCGCCAGCTCCTTGAGCATCAGTTGGCGAAAGACACCGTCGGGGATGCGGTTGATCAGCGGCGCGGCCAGCTGGCTCAGGCGCGCCTTGCCGTCGATGGACGCGGTGTTCAAGCCTTCCTGCAAGCAGGCAAAGAGGAAATCCGGCAGAGGGTCGGCGTTCTCCATGAGCTTGCTGAAGCCTTCCTTGCCCAGCTTGCGCACCAGGGTGTCCGGGTCCTCTCCCTGGGGCAAAAACAAAAAGCGGGCGCTCCTGCCATCGGCCATGCTCGGCAGGCAGGTTTCCATGGCGCGCCGTGCAGCGCGGCTGCCGGCTTCGTCGCCGTCGAAGCAGAAAATTACGTCGCTGGTGTAGCGAAACAACTTGTCCAGATGGTCGGCGGTGGCGGCGGTGCCGAGGGTGGCGACGGCATTGTGAATGCCGTGCTGGGCCAGGGCGACCACGTCCATATAGCCCTCCACCACCATCAATGAGCGGATTTCGCCCAGGATTTTGTGGGCCTCGTAGAGCCCGTAGAGCTCGCGCCCCTTGTGAAACACCGGTGTTTCCGGCGAATTCAGGTATTTGGGCTTGCTGTCGTCCAGCACGCGACCGCCGAAGCCGATGGTGCGACCGCGGGTGTCGCGGATCGGGAAGATGATGCGGTTGCGAAAACGGTCGTACACGCGCTCGCGAGCCTCTTCGCGGCGCACGACGAGACCGGCTTCCACGAGCAGCTCGATATCGCTGTCGTTGTCACACAGGCGGTTGATCAGGTTGTCCCAGCCCTGCGGGGCAAATCCGATGCCGAATCTGCTGGCGATATCGCCGCTCAGGCCGCGATTTTTCAGATACTCGATGGCAATTTTGGCGTCGCCATGGTTGCGCAACTGCTGGCGATAGTGGCGGTCGGCGTCGGCGAGAATGGCGTAGAGTTTGCGACGCTGCCCCTCTGCGGCGGATTCCTGGTTTTCTTCGCGGGGAACCGCCATGCCGCAGTGGCTGGCGAGAGTTTCCACGGCCTGCGGGAAATTGAGGTGATCGTGGTCCATGACGAAGCCGATGGCATTGCCGGCGGCGCCACAGCCGAAGCAATAGTAGAACTGCTTATCGGGACTGACCGAGAAAGAAGGGGTTTTTTCGTCGTGGAACGGGCAGCGGGCAGAATAGTTCTTGCCGGCCTTGCGCAAGGCTATGCGGGTGCTGATCACATCGACGATATCCACCCGGTCGAGCAGATCATCAATGAAACGTTGCGGGATTCTCGCCATTGAAGGGGTGCGCGCTGCCAAACTGCTGGCAGTTTAGCAGGTCGCCAGCGCGCTGGATGCGCCGCTTACTGCAGGCGCGCCTTGATGGCCTGACTTACCGCCGCCACATCGGCGCGGCCCTGCACCTTGGGTTTGAGAATGGCCATGACCTTGCCCATGTCCTTCATGGACCCGGCGCCGCTCTCGGCGATGGCATCGCCGATCAGCTGGTCCAGTTCCGCGTCGCTGAGCTGAGCGGGCAGGAAGGACTGAATGACTTCTACCTCCGCCTGTTCCTTGTCGGCAAGTTCCGGGCGGTCGGCATCGCGGTACTGCTGGATGGCGTCGCGGCGCTGTTTGACCATCTTGTCGAGGATGACCAGTGCGCGGCTATCGTCCACCTCGATGCGTTCGTCCACCTCGACGCGCTTTATGTCCGCGAGAATCAGGCGTATGGCGCCGAGACGGTCTTTGTCTCGCGCTTTCATGGCATCTTTCATGGCTTCCGTTATGGTGGCCTTGATGGTCATGGGGAGCTCCTGTCTTGCGGGGTTGGGTCAGGCTTTGGCAGCCACAAACAAAAAACGCCGATGGGATCGGCGTTTTCTGGAATCGATCAAAAGCAAGCGATCAATACAGGCGCACGAACTTGCGGGATTCGCGCTGCACTTTCTTGGCATGGCGCTTTACGGCGGCGGCGGCCTTGCGCTTGCGGGCCCAGGTGGGCTTCTCGTAAAACTCGCGACGACGCACTTCAGCGAGAACGCCGGCTTTCTCGCAGGAGCGCTTGAAACGGCGCAGAGCTACGTCAAAGGGTTCGTTTTCTTTAATGCGTACTGAAGGCATGTATCCTCTTTCCCGATATATCTGCTACAAGTGAATGAGTATTGCGTACAATGGGTCGCAAGTAAGGCCGCGTATTCTATACATTAACGGATCGACATGCAAAGCTTTTGTATGCGGCCCTGAGATCGCTCGATACGGGCGATAAGCGATTGAATCTGTGTTGGTTTTCGTAAAGTTGCGGATTATCATGGCGCCCTTCGCAAGAAAGGCCGGAAAGGGGAGTGGCTCCTGATGCGGGTTTTGGGTATCGAAACATCCTGTGACGAAACCGGGGTTGCTGTCTATGACAGCGACCTGGGGCTGCTGTCGCACGCGTTGTATTCCCAGGTAAAACTGCATGCCGAGTACGGCGGTGTGGTTCCCGAATTGGCGTCTCGCGACCACGTGCGCAAGATTCTGCCGATGATCCGCAAGGTGCTCGACAGTGCTGGCAGCGACCAGAACGACATCGACGCCATCGCCTATACCGCGGGACCGGGTCTCATCGGCGCGCTCATGGTGGGAGGCGCGGTGGCGCACTCGCTGGCGTACGCCTGGGGCATCCCCGTACTGGGCGTGCACCACATGGAAGGCCACTTGCTGGCGCCCATGCTGGAGGATGATCCGCCATCGTTCCCTTTCCTGGCGCTGCTGGTATCGGGTGGTCACACGCAACTGGTTTCTGTGAAGGCCATCGGCGACTACCGGATCCTGGGTGAGTCGGTGGATGACGCAGCGGGCGAAGCGTTCGACAAGGCGGCCAAGATGCTCGATCTGGATTATCCAGGCGGCCCCCGTTTGGCGAAACTGGCGGAACAAGGCAATTCCGGGCGTTTCCGTTTTCCGCGTCCGATGACCGACCGGCCGGGGCTCGATTTCAGCTTTTCGGGGCTCAAGACCTTCACCCTCAACACGGTGCAGCAACATCGCCAGAGCGACGGCCTGCCCGATGACCAGACCATGGCGGACATCGCCTGGGCATTTCAGGATGCGGTGGTGGATACGCTGGTGATCAAGTGTCGCCGCGCCCTGGAACAGACTGGTCTCGAAACCCTGGTCATCGCCGGTGGCGTGTCGGCCAACCTGGTGCTGCGTGAACGCCTGGAGCGGGCGCTGGCCAAAATGGGGGCCAGGGTGTTCTATGCGCGCAATGAATTCTGTACCGACAATGGCGCCATGATCGCCTATGCGGGCTGCCAGCGTCTGCTGGCGGGGCAGCGCGATGGGCTGGGAGTGCGCGCGGTGCCGCGCTGGCCACTGGATACCCTGCCGGGGCTGAACGCCAGGGCGCAGGGCGAGGAGTTGAGAGGCTGATGGATATCGTCTATATACGTGATCTGCACATCGACACCATCATCGGTATCTTTGACTGGGAGCGCGAGGTTCGGCAAACAGTGAGTATCGATCTCGAAATGGCCGCGGACATCTCCCGCGCCGCCGCCACCGACGACATTCAGTACGCCCTCAATTACAAGGCGGTGGCCAAGCGCATCATCGCCTTTGTGGAAGACAGCCAATGCCTGTTGGTGGAGCGCCTCGCCGAAGAGGTGGCAACCATCGTGATGACCGAGTTCGGCGTACCCTGGCTGCGCCTGCGCCTGAGCAAGCCCGGTGCCTTGCGCGGCTCCAGAGACGTGGGCCTGGTGATCGAGCGGGGAGTGCAGCCCTGATGGTGCAGGTCTACGTCAGCATCGGCAGCAACATCGACAGGGATCGGCACATCACTGCCTGCCTGGATGCCATGGCGCAGTGTTTCGGCACGCTTGAACTGTCGCCAATTTACGAAAGCGAGGCGATCGGCTTCGGCGGCGACAATTTCTACAATCTGGTTGCCGGCTTTCACTGTGAGCGCCCGGTGGGCGAGCTGTCGACCCTGCTGCGCACCATCGAAAACGACAACGGCCGGCGTCGCGACGGGCCGCGTTTCAGTTCGCGAACCCTGGATATCGACATTCTCACCTATGGCCAGGCCACGGGCGTGGTGGATGGCGTCAAGCTTCCCCGCGATGAAATTCTCGAAAACGCTTTTGTGCTCTGGCCCCTGGCGAACCTCGCGCCGGATGTGATGCACCCCCTGGTGGGGTCGACCTACGGCCAGCTGTGGCAGGCGTACGACAAGCAGCGCCAGCATCTGTGGCCCATCGATTTCACGTGGTGCGGAAAGGTTATTTCTAGCGCTGCGTCCTGAAGCCCTGCTCTGTTCTCAATCCCTTTTGTTTGCGCAGCCAATGCATAGACTGGTGTAGGGCACGGCTTTGAGGCGCTCCAGGGCGATATCGTCGCCGCACTCCCTGCAGATGGCGTACTCTCCGCTGGCGATGCGTTCCAGGGCAAGGGCAACCTTGTTGAGCTCCTGGCGTGACTCGTTGCCAATCGCTTCGATGACCTCGTCATTCTGGCGTTCCTGGGCCTGTTCCGACCAATCGTTGGAATATTCCGCCGTCACATCCTTCTTGACCCGTTCGAGACGCGTCAACAACTCTGCCTGGCGGCTTCTCAGCTGTGATTCGATCTCTTGAATGAGCGATTGGTTCATGGCCTTTCACCGGAATGTTCGCGCAGTGTTCGGAGTTGTGGTTTGGATATAAAACTCCGACAACCCGGGCCGCAGCCCAGGTTGTCGAGGTGGTTCCTTGCCAGCAATTACTGTAATTGAACAGAATTTATTTAACGTCGATGCGGCGCCTTTGCGGAACTTCTGCGTTGACCTTCGGCACCTTGACGGTCAGTACGCCGTTCTCAAATGCCGCGTCGATGTCGCTTTCCCCGACGCCGGGGCCAATGCTGAAGCTGCGGGTATATTTGCCGTAACGTCTTTCCTGGCGGATGATTTTTCCTGCTTTTTCTTCTTTGTCTTCCTGGCGGGTTTCGGCTTCGATGGTCAGTACGCCATCCTCCAGACTCAGATGTAGATCTTCTTTGGCGACGCCGGGGAGCTCAGCCGTAATCTGATAGTGGTCCTGATTGTCGTGAATGTCCACCCGGGGCGCAAAAAAATTACCCAGCGCCGCGCTTTCCTTGCGCATCGGGGTGTAAAAATCATCAAAAAAACTGTCGATATCGAAAAAACTACTGCGTGGAATCAAAGCCATGACACTGTCCTCCAAGGCACTGAAGAAAAGTTAGTGGATGACCCGACGGGGAGACCGCGGTCAGTGTATAAATTAGGCTCTGTGCAAGGAAATTCAAGCCGCGATGCGGCCTGTACGACGGTATGCTTGACCTGGGTCAACCATGCCGCCCGGCAAGACTCAAGCCGCCGTCGACGGCGATGGTCTGACCGGTTACATAGCTGGCGGACGTTATCAGAAAGACCGCGAGGCGCGCGATGTCATCCACTTCACCAAGCCGCCGCAAAGGTGTTGCTGCCAGTAGATCCTGGCGAGCCTCGGCGGGCAGGGGGGCATTGCCTTCCGGCCACAGAATGGCGCCGGGAGCAATGGCGTTCACCTGCACCTGTGGCGCCAGTTCCAGCGCGAGGCTCTTGGTCAACATGGCGAGCCCCGCCTTGGTGATGCAATAGAGGCTGAAATTGTCGAGGGGGTAGCGGGCATTGATGTCGACGATATTGACGATGCGGCCGCGCCGCCGCCGCAATTCATCGGCCAGGGCTTGAACCAGAGAGAAGGGAGCCCTGAGATTGGTGTCCATCAAGTTTCGCCATTGCTCGTCGGTGGCGGTGGCCAGCGGCGTGGGATAGAACATCGAAGCATTGTTGACGATGGCGTCGAGGCGCTGCCAGCATTGGAGTGCGGCGTCGGCGAGGGACCTGGTCTGGTCGATGCATGCAAGGTCGGCGGCCAGAAGGGCGGCGCTGTCCGGGCGGGCCTGGTTGAGCTCACGGCACAAAGCAGTGGCTTCCGTCACGGAATGATGATGGTGAATGATGACGCGATAGCCCTCGCTGTGCAGAGCGCGAGCGATGGCGGCGCCAATGCGGCGCGCCCCGCCGGTCACCAGCGCGACGGGTGTCATGCGCCAAGTGCCGCGCCGGGCGGATTCTGCTCGCGAAAATGGCGAATGGTCTGTTCGCGCTTTTTGTCGAGCGCCTTCCCGATGGCGGGGCCGGTAAGTCCTTCGGCGACGAACGTTTTGGGAGAGATGGTCTGCAACTCTGCGAACAGTGCACGCAGCCATTGGCCCTGAATATAGGCGCTGTTCTCGAAGCCCTTGCGGCCGCGTGCATCCGCTTCCACCGCTTGCAGAAAGAGCTCGAACCGCTCCGGTTTGCGGAATGCATCCGCGGCGCGAAAAATCTTGAGCAGCGTGATGGGGCGCAGCTCGAAGGCCTTGTGGCACAGCAGATGCAGTCGGGTGACGGGTATGGCGAGCTCGCGGTATTCGTTGGGAACCCGCAGCCTTTCGCACAACGCGTTGACCAGCGGAATACCGCGCTCTTCGTGGCCGATGTGGCGCGGCAGAATGTCTGCCGAGGTGGTGCCCTTGCCGAGATCGTGCACCAGGGTGCTGAAGCGCACCTTGCTGTCGGGCGTGATTCGCGCGGCCTGCTCAATGGCCATCAGCGTGTGCAGGCCTGTGTCGATTTCGGGATGAAAGTCGGCGCGTTGCGGAACCCCGAACAGGCGATCCACTTCCGGCATCAGTACCTTCAGCGCGCCACAGTTGCGCAGCACCTGAAAAAAAATGTGCGGCGATTTTTCGCCGAGTGCACGCTCGACCTCCTTCCACACCCGTTCCGGGATGAGATGACCAAGCTCGCCGCTGCACGACAGCGTTCGCATCAGGCCGATGGTTTCCGGCGCAATGACAAAACCCAGATGGTGGTAGCGCGCGGCAAAGCGAGCGACGCGCAGCACCCGCAAGGGGTCTTCGGCAAAGGCTGGCGATACATGGCGAAGCACCTTGTTCTCCAGATCGGCTCTGCCGCCGTAGGGGTCGATGATGTCACCTTCGGGACTCTTGGCCATGGCATTGATGGTCAGGTCGCGGCGGATGAGATCGTCTTCGAGATTCACTTCGGCGCCCGTGTAGAACGCGAACCCCTTGTAGCCGTGGCTGGTTTTGCGCTCGGTGCGGGCAAGCGCATATTCCTCGCCGCTGTGCGGGTGAATGAACACGGGAAAGTCCTTCCCCACCGGGCGATAGCCCAGTTTGGTCATGCCCTCGGGGCTGCCGCCGACAACTACCCAGTCTCTCTCCGAGAAGGGATAACCGAGCAATTCATCGCGGACCGCGCCGCCAACCAGGTAGATTTTCATGGCTCAATGATAGCAGTCATTGTGTGGGGCTATAAGCAGGTTAACAGTTGGCAGATTAAAGCCTGTGCTCTTGCTGTTAACTGAAAACTATAAAGTTTGCCGCCGATGGGATAAATTCCTGCAGAAATCGGAGTAAAGCGATGCTGACGGCATATCTGGTGAACACTGACGGCAAGATGGAGCGCGGTGGCGAAGAGCTCATCGAGCGCTGGCGCGCCATGCCCGGCAGCCGCATCTGGGTTGATCTCAACAACCTTTCCGAGCCGGAAGAAGACCGCGTGGTGAAACAGTTTGGTCTCCATCCGCTGGCGCTGTCCGACGCTAGGCGCGTCAGCCATCCGCCCAAGATGGAGATGTTCGAAGATCATCTGTTCATCCTTCTACGCGGCCTGGATGCGGACACCACCGATCTCGAATTTGGCACCATGCAACTGGCGCTGTTCGCAGGTGCCGACTTTCTTGTGAGTCGGCACGTCGAAAAATCCGTCAGCTTGCTGCAATGGCAGAGCGTGCCGGAACTGGCCAGGACCCTCAGGGATGGCGGCGTGCGCCTGGCGCTGGAAATCTCGGCGACGGTGGCGCGCCGCTACCTGGATCTGCTGTCGGAGTTCGAGCCGCGTTTGACCGAGCTCGAGGATGAGCTTCAGGACAACCCCGGCGACGGCGCCATGCGTGAGCTGACCCGCTACCGCACACGCCTGCGCAAGCTGCGCCGTATCTTCAACTACCACACGCGTCTCTTCGAAAATCTGCGCAGAGAGGAAAAGAACGCGTTTTTCAATCCGGCTGCCAAGGAATTTCGGCACCGCCTGATGGACGTATACGAGAAATACGAGCGCCTGCAGTCACTCTCCACCATGCACTACGAACTGGCCGGAGACCTGGTCGAAGGCTATATCTCTCTGACCAACCACGCCCTGAACAACACCATGCGGATACTGACCGCGCTGACCGCCATCTTCGTGCCCCTCACTTTCGTGGCGGGCATCTACGGCATGAATTTCGAGTACATGCCCGAACTGAGCTGGCGCTGGGGGTACTTTTTCGTGCTGGGCGCGATGCTGGTGGTCATCATCGTGCTCATCACCCTGTTCCGGCGCATACGTTGGCTATGAAGCCATCCGAAAGACCTTGGGCATCGGCGCCAAAGCGGGTAGAATAGCCGCCCTGTCAAACGGCGGCGCGCACAGTCTCCGTTCGACATTTGCGTCAAGCACCCGTAGCTCAGCTGGATAGAGCGCTGCCCTCCGGAGGCAGAGGCCAGAGGTTCGAATCCTCTCGGGTGCGCCACAAAATCAATAACTTAGAATGAAATCTGTACCAGCGGCCCTCTCTCACACCAGCAACAAAATCCTTGTGGTGCATATTTTTTGTAACTACAATAAATGTGATGAAGATCGAATTCGACAACAACAAGAACCAGCGCAACATCCGCGAACGCGGCCTGTCGTTTGAGTCTGTTGCCGATTTCGATTTTGCAACAGCGCTGATTATCGAGGACACCCGGCGCGACTACGGCGAAACCCGCTACCGCGCACTCGGTCTGGTCAACGGCAGGCTTCACTCGCTGGTGTTTACCGAGACCGCCCAAGGCATTCGGGTAATCAGTTTCCGCAAAGCCAATCAACGCGAGGTCACAGGCTATGAGCACAAAACGCAAACCTGACGCGCCGGACCGTGACAACCCGGAATGGACAGACGAGGATTTCCGCAACGCAAAACCGGTGACGGCACTGCCCAAATCGCTGCAAACCAAGCTGCGCCGTGGCCGCCCACCGGCGGAAACACCCAAGCAGCAAGTCACCTTGCGCCTGGATGCCGAGGTGCTGGAGTACTTCCGCGCCACCGGCGCCGGCTGGCAAACCCGGCTGAACGACGCACTCAAAGAGCAGATCAAGCGCCGGGCTCGGGGCTGACCACATTCAAGTGCGGCCTCGTGGGGCTTGCCGCCTTGCGGGGGTGCGCCACCTGCCTGTCTATAGTTGTCTACGGATATGTCCCCAGCCTTGAAAAAGCCCGCATTTTGCGGGCTTTCCTGCTGTGGCTTGCAAAATTTCTGGCACCAACAGCTGTACAGCCCTCCTCTTGCATCAGGGCAGTGACCGGCTTGGTGTACGGTCAATGAATACCCCTGTTTGTTGGATGCGTGAGTATACTCAAATGGTTCGGGTGCGGGATGCACACCGCAAAACGAGAACATGGTAGGGTTGCAGATGACGATCGATCTTTTTGGATGAGTCTGGAAAACACATCAGCCTGCAGCATTGATCCCCGCCACACCGTACTTTGAGCACCACAAGAGAACTGCGATCCAGATACTGGAGGCTCAAGAGCAACAACAATAGCTTTCCGGCACCCGATTACGGGCGTGCGGGGGCGAAAGGGTTCAGGAATCATCATGACAAAAAAAATCACACCACACCCGCGCCCCGTTCTTCAGGAGGGCGCCCTGGATTCGCGGACTCAATTGCCGAACCGCGACGGCTTTTATTATGACACCGCGCCGGTCATCGAGGCGCAGGATGCCTCTCTGGTATTACTGGTTATCGACATCGAAGGACTTGATTTCATTCTGCGCACCTTCGGCCCCGAGGAGCGGGACAGGGTGGTGCACGATATCGGCGATCGCATTCAGAAGACGGTCGATTCGGACAGCACACCCTACTACATTACCCAGGGCCGCTTTGCGGTTGTCCTGGCCGAGAATACCTACCTGCGCGCCACCCAGCGCGCTCGCGATCTGGTGGCCGGGCTGGAGAAGCCCTTCAATGTTTCGGGGATTGCCTATCATCTGGACGCGTATGTGGGCATCAGCCATTATCCCAACCATGCCAAAACCCAGAAGGAACTGGTGCGAACAGGTGTTTTCGCCTGTCACCTGGCCAGGGGGGTGGAAAGCCGTTTCGCAGCCTTCGACCAACAGGTGGATGAGGAGGAAAGGCGGCGCTTTTACCTGATGCTGGACCTGGAGCAAGCACTTGAAAAACAGGACGAGATACGATTGGCATACCAGCCCCAGATCAATCTGGAAAGCGGCAAGTGCGTTGGCGCCGAGGCACTGTGCCGCTGGGAGCATTCAGAGCTGGGATCGATACCGCCAGGCCGCCTGTTTCCCTATGTGGAGCAAACACCGCTGATCATGCCGCTCACCGAACTGATTCTGAGTATCGGGCTGCGGGATCTGTCGCTGTGGCAAAGCCGGGGATTCGAGGGTGCTGTCGCCTTGAACCTGAGTTCAACGTTGTTTCGTCAGCCCGATCTGCTCGACCGGCTCAAGGAGCATTTTCGATTCACCAACATGGGTATGGAGCAGGTACATTTCGAAGTGACGGAAACCAGTATCATGGAGCAGCCCAACCGTGCCATTCATACCCTGGCGGAAATTGGCAAAGGCGGAAGCAAAATAGCAGTGGATGACTTCGGCACCGGGCATTCCTCCCTTGCATACCTTGCGGATCTTCCCATTCACATCATCAAGATCGACATGCATTTCGTGCAGAACCTGGACAAGCCCTGGGGCAAGGCGATTGTTGGCGCCGCGGTGACATTGGCTGAAAAGCTGGGCCTGGAAACCATCGCCGAGGGCATAGAAACCGAAACGCAGCTGGCGCAATGTCGCGACCTTGGCGTGACGGTGGGGCAGGGGTATTACATAGGGAAGCCTATGTTTCGGAAGGAATTCGAGAAGTGGGTGGGGATGTAGACTGTGGGTTGGTGGTAGGAGGAGAGAGTCTTTTCCATATGGAGTATCACGTGAATTGAGGGCAATGCCTAGATGGGCGGAGATGCGAAACCCAGTGAGCTTGGCGTCACCGAGTCTCGTTTCTATTGGGTTCGCCCCTCAGTCCAGCAATGAAACAGCCAGCCAAAGGGCACGGGAAGCCAGTTTTTGTCGTGCAAGTTATATCTTTCTTTATAAAAAACATAAAAATCAATATGTTATGGTAAGTTTTGCATTGGTGCAGCAAAAGTTGGTACCCACTTTCTGAAATCAGCACTCTATATCTATATGAAACACATCAATTCCATTTGCAAAGTGCGATAGCTGTGAATGATGCTCAAAAAAAACTGGTCAAGTACCTCTTTCAGGCTCACGGCAAAGGCATCCAGGCCTTTTTCCGCCGTAAATTGCGATCAAGAGAAGATGCCAGTGACTTGGCTCAAGAAGTGTATTTGCGCATGTTGAGAGTCAAAGATCTTGATGCTATCCACAATCCGGAAGGCTATCTGTTCACGATCGCCTCTAATCTTCTGAAAGAGCACTACTTATCCGAGAGCAGGAAAGTAAAGATAGGCGAGATGACAATAGCTGATGTGGAGGAAATTCCTTTCGAGGCCGCTACCGTCGAAGATGAAATAGATACTGAACGCAGCCTCGCGCGAACTGAGGAGATTCTTGCCCAGCTCAAGCCAAAATGCCGGACGGCTGTAATCATGAAATACAAACACGGCTTGAAATATAAAGAAATCGCCGATGAGCTTGGTATCTCCACGAATATGGTCAAGAAGTATCTGGTGCATGCGCTGGTAGTGCTTCGTAAACGCATGATCGATAAGGGCGAGATATGAAGTCTGCGGATGAACACGTGACCGACGCAGTCATCGCAAAGCAAGCAGCGGAATGGTTTATCAGTAACCAAGAAGGAGGTTTAACTCTAGCACATCGCACCAGTTTTCTAGCATGGCTCAAGGCATCCCCTGTTCATGTGCGTGAATACCTGGCCATCGCGAGTGTGGCGCAGGAGTTTGTAACTGCGGTTGAAAAAAGTGAGTACGAGCTTGATGAGCTGTGTACCGAGGCAGCGAATGAAGATAATGAGACAGTTGTCAGTCTGTATGAGGGAGTAAACAACTATCTGCCTGACGATAATGTAAAGCCTGGTAAAGTTAATGAGAGAAGGAGTCGATGGGGTTGGGCCATTGCTGCCAGCGTCGTCATTTGTGCGGCGACGGTGATAGCCGTCTTGCAGCAGAATCTGTCTTGGTTTAAAGGATACGAAGTCTACCGAACGGCTCATGCAGAGCAGCGCACTTGGACGTTGTCTGATGGATCTGTCATGCACCTCAATAGTGATAGTGCTGTCAAAGTATCGTTTTCTTCCGCTCAACGCCGGATTGATCTTGAGTATGGGCAAGCATATTTTCAGGTCTTTAAAGATTCCAAGCGTGAGTTTCTGGTGAAATCGGGAAAGACTGAGGCCGTTGCGATCGGGACAGAATTTGATGTTTACCATAAGAACAGCGCGACAACGATTACGGTGGCAGAAGGCCGGGTTGCTGTCTTGCCTGGGTTGGATTCCGCCACAAAGAATCATGCTGCCATTCCAGAGAGAGAATTCCTCCGGCTTGAAGATCCGCTGAAAACCGTTGAGTTGGACGCCGGAAGCGCTCTGAAGATATATCAGCGGGATGGTGTCGTCGAGCAAAAAAAGGTTGATCTGCGACAGGCTACCGCCTGGCTAAAAAGGCAAATCATATTTGATCGTCAGCCTTTGGGGGAGGTTGCTCAGGAATTCAATCGCTATAGTAGGGTAAAGATTGAAATAGAAGACTCGGGGTTGCGTGCAATGCGAGTCAGCGGGGTATTCAATGCGTACGATACAGAGTCCTTTGTAGGATTCCTTGATCGTCTTGATGGTGTGTTTGTTGAAAAGAAATATAACCAAGTTAAAGTTAGATCAAAAGTAATAAAAGTTGAAAATCAAAAATAAACTTCTATTTGAGGTACCCATTTTCTTCGGATGGCGATCACTATAAATAATGACGAAGCCTGAAGGGTTCGTTCAGAAACAATTTTCATAATCATATAAATTGCTGGGGCTGGTTTGATGAAAATCAAAGATCATAAAATTAGGTTTGGTATGAAGAATAAACTTCTTGCTCTCGCTGTATCGCCAATACTTTCGGTGCATGCTCTTCCTGGATATGGGGGTCACGTCCCTCTGAGTGAAATTCTCGATAATCTTGCCAAAGAGGCTGGAATTCAACTGATATATGTGTCCAGCGACGTGGACAACGTATTGGGGGAGCTGGCAACTGCTGAAGATCTGTCGCCTGGCGATAGACTGAAAGCCGTGTTGGATAGCGCTGGACTTTCGGCAGATTTTATCAATGAAAGAACAGTAAGGATTTACAAGGAATCAGACGTACATTTAGTGAAAATGTCTGTGACTAACGAACAAGAAACATCAACTGCAGAGCCTGCGCGAATCGCAAGCACGAGGTCTATTGAAGAGGTCGTTGTAACAGCTCAACGCAGGACTGAGAGTCTTCAGGATGTTCCAATCGCGGTTACAGTTCTGACTCAAGCAAATCTAACAAGCGCTGGGGTTTCGGGGACAGATCAGCTACAAGCAACAGTGCCAGGTCTTACGATAACTCGGAATCATGGTTCAGCTATAACCGTGTTGAGAGGTATTGGCACGACCGACTCTAACGCTTCCGGAGAAAGTTCGGTCGCCTATTATGTCGATGGTGTTTATCGAATTTCCCCAAATGCTCAGATTATGGACTTTAATAACGTAGAAAGGATTGAAGTGCTGCGCGGTCCACAAGGAACTCTGTTTGGAAGAAATGCAACGGGAGGGCTGATACAGGTTATAACTAAGGATCCTTCTCAGGAATTTAGCTCTGATCTAAGTCTGGGTTACGGATCATATAAGACCTTTACTGGAAATGCTTATGTTACGGGAGGGATAACTGATACCTTAGCTATTGATTTTGCAGGGTACTTTAAAGATCAAGGTCGAGGTATGGGGAGGAACCTGTACGATGGTAGCGATGTGCTGACTGAAGATGCACACATGGTTAGAAGTAAGCTCCTGTGGGAGCCCTCTGAGTCCACAGCTCTAAAGTTGGCGCTAGATTATTCAAAGAATGAGGGTGATTTTGGTAATGTGCGCCAGCCTTTACCTGGAACTTTTGCAGGTGGAATAGGTGTCAGAATGGGCTATTCAGGAGATTATAGAACAGTTAATCTCAATTATAGTCCGCAATATAAGTTAGAAAACTACGGTATTGATCTCCAAGTCAGACATAACTTTAGAGAGATGAGTTTCAAAAGTATTACATCATACCGTCGTGATAATGTTTTCCAGAATATGGATACAGATGGCACTCCTTTTAGCATTATTGGAGCACTGCCTTTTGATTTTGAGACAGATACTTATACGCAAGAGTTTCAACTGCTTTCAGATAGTGATAGTCCATTGCAATGGATTGCGGGGATTTACTATTTGAACAGCGATGTTACAGCTAATCCGGCAAGGCTTGCTGGAGACTTTGGAGCAATTGATATCATTGATATCCTTAATACACAGGAGACAGAGTCTTACTCGGTCTTCGGCGAGGTCAGCTATGAAATCACGGAGAATACCAAAGTAACGCTGGGTGCGCGTTTTACAGAGGACGAGCGGCGTTTGCATGGCCACACTGTGCTTATTTATGAGGATGGATCTTCAATGCCGCTGCCCTACTATGATGTCTCTGAAAAATGGTCAGAACCAACTTGGCGTGCCCTGTTGGATCATCGTCTGAATGATCAGGTCATGGTGTATACCAGTTATGTTCGTGGATTCAAAAGCGGTGTCTTCAACGGTGTCGTCAGTGGCGCCTCTCCTACTCCCCCTGTTGAGCCAGAGATCATAGATTCCTACGAAGTCGGAATGAAGAGTGACCTGATGGAAGGGCAGCTAAGAGTAAACTTGGCTGCGTTCTATTACAAATGGGAGAACCAGCAGTTTTTGTCAAGCGGAGGCGGCGCGATTGTTCAGCTTTTCAATGCGGCAGAGTCATCGGCACATGGTGTCGAGGGTGAGTTGTCGATGCACATTACAGACAGATTCAGCGTCAGTGCCAGTGCGAGCTGGCTGGATGCGAACTATGACAAATTTCCTACCGGAGTTCTGACGGTTCCCAGAGATGCCCCGGACGGAGGAAATTTACAGATATTAAATGTCGACCATTCGGGTAACACTCTTTTGAGAGCACCAAAATTTACCTCATCGATGTCAGGGTCCTATTTCTGGCCTATAGAGTTTGGTGATATTTCTGCCACAGTTTCTTATTATTATAATGACGGGTTTTATTGGGATGCAGATAATCGTGTCAAGGAGGGTGCATATGGTCTTCTGTCTGCAGAATTAAAATGGATGAGCCCTAGTGAAAAGTACGGAATAAGGCTTAACGGAGCAAATTTGACAGACACAGAATATGCATCCTCCGCCCTTCCTAATTCAAATGGCGATCTCTATTCGCCGACAGCTCCAAGAACATTTTCCATTACTTTCTTGATGTCTTTGTAATTGGTTAATCACCGCTGTCACTCTTCGCCCTTGTAATAAGGGCGAAGGGGCTGTTGTTGCGACGACGCTAATTGGAATATTAATATCTTATGTTCAAGAAATTACTGATAGCAAACCGTGGAGAGATAGCGATTCGGGTCATGCGGTCTGCCGCAGAGCTGGGTATTGAGACAGTTGCAGTATACGGTGAGGATGATGAGGCTTCACTGCATGTACGTTACGGTACGGAGTCCGT
>Ga0265293_10007459_pt1 | contig 16824 bp, 13 predicted proteins | sample Munlanlewell138R_FD_192505 | JGI IMG/M metagenome (GOLD analysis project Ga0265293, IMG submission 192505) | Leachate microbial communities from a municipal landfill in Southern Ontario, Canada - Leachate well 138R | ecosystem: Engineered > Solid waste > Landfill > Unclassified | place: Canada...
ATCGCAGAACATTTTAAAGATGATGAGGTTAATAAAGAGGTTGCCCAGCTAGGTTATGAGGAAGGTCTTAAACAAGAGATTAAGTTTGAGATGCCAGAAGTTAATATAGAGAGTGTGAAAAAACTCCGCCAAATGGATGGAACTACTGCCTCAGGATTTGGCTTTTTAGCAGGTGGATGTAATATGCTAACCGCCTATCCGATGTCTCCATCAACTGGAGTGCTAAGCTTTATGGCTTCTATGACAAAGCATCTTGATATTGCCGTGGAGCAGACTGAAGATGAGATAGCATCTCTGCATATGGTGCTTGGCGGTTGGTACGCAGGGGCTAGAGCCATGACCACTACATCTGGTGGCGGATTTGCTCTTATGTGTGAGGCTTTGAGTCTATCTGGCATGACAGAGACTCCTGCTGTGATATATCTAGCTCAAAGACCAGGACCCGCAACAGGACTTCCTACAAGGAGCGAGCAGGGTGATTTGAACATGGCTATCTACTCTGGGCATGGACCATTTCCTCGTGTGGTTTTAGCACCAGGTTGTTTAAGAGAGTGCATAGATTTCGGTTATCTTGCATTTGAGTTAGCTGATCGTTATCAGACTCCTGTTATTTTTCTAAGTGACCAATACTTAGCAGACACTATCTCCATGATAGAAGATGTAGACTTTGCATCTTACGAACAGCGTAGATATATAGTAAAGACAGATGAAAATTATGAACGATATAGAGATACAGAAGATGGCATAAGCCCAAGAGGAATCCCAGGATTTGGAGATGGACTGATATGCTCTGTGGGTGATGAACATGATGAGAGAGGGCAGATTACAGAAGACTACAAGATGCGAGAGCAGATGGTTGCAAAAAGAGCTAGAAAAAATGAAGAGCTACTAAAAGAGATAGTTGCACCTGAGGTTTTAGGAGATGGAGATATCGCAATTCTTGGTTGGGGTTCAACCAAAGGTGCTATCTTTGAAGTCTTACAAAACCTAGGCAATCCTCATCTTGCACAAGTGCATTTTGCGTGGGTTTATCCGCTCTCAAAAGAGCAGTTAAGTGTTCTTGAAAAATTCTCTCATATCATTGTAGTAGAGAACAATGCTGATGGTGCCTTTGCAAATCAGTTAAAGCTTCATGATGTGAAAATTTACAAGCAAATCTTACAATCTAACGGTTTTAATTTCTTTACAGATCAGCTAAGCGTAATGATTGAAGAGTCAATTAAGGAGATATTATGAGCCATCTATTTGATAGAAAAGATGTGGATGTTGCGTGGTGTCCGGGTTGTGGTAACTTTGGTATTTTAAAACTTGTAAAAGAGGTTTTAGAAGAGCTAGAAGTTGAGAAAAAGGACTGTGTGATAGTATCTGGAATAGGGCAGGCGGCAAAGACTCCTTACTATGTTGATACAAATATGTTTGGGGTTCTTCACGGTAGAGCACTCCCAGTTGCAACTGGCATAAAACTAAGCAATGAAAATCTTCATGTAATCGCCCAGGGCGGAGATGGCGATATGTACGGAGAGGGTGGCAATCACTTTATCCATACTATAAGAAGAGATGTAAATATAGTAAATATCGTTCACAATAACATGGTCTATGGTCTAACAAAAGGCCAAGCTTCACCTACGAGTCAGAGGGGTTTTGTAACTGGTGTGCAGGTTGGGGGAGTTATAAATGAGCCGTTTAATCCTTTGGCAGTCGCCTTGTCTTTAAAAGCAGGATTTGTAGCACGCGTAAATATTGGCAATATAAAACATGCAAAAGAGGTTTTAAAAGAGGCATTTTTACATAAGGGTTACGCACTTGTCGATATCTTACAGCCTTGTGTCACCTTTAACAAGGTAAATACCTATGATTGGTTTAGCGAAAATAGTTATGTTTTAGATGACTCTTATGATGCAAGTGATTTTGAGCAAGCTGTAAAAAAGTCCTATGAGACTATTCCTATGCCCATAGGTGTCCTTTACAAAAATAAAAATAGCAGAGTATCATTTGAAGAGGCTATAAGAGGCAAAGATGCTAAGCCACTTCATACTTTAACTCATGATGTTAGTAAGATTCAAAGCTTGTTTGAGAGTTATTAGAAAACAAAGTCTTAGAGGCATCATTTACAAAGAAATTAAGCCCTTTATTAAACTAGATTTTGAATTGAATGCTCTGAACAATTATTAAGTTGGATCCTGAATCAAGTTCAGGATGACAGACACGCCGTCATTCCGTGCTTGACACGGAATCTAGTTTATAGATTAATCAGAGCACTTAATTCAATTTCAACTCTTCAAAAGATTCAATTATAGTTACTATTATAATCCAATGTAATTTATTTATTAAGTAAATATAATGTTATTCTTCTGTATAATCTCTATAAATTTAAACTTTAAGGAAAAAAATGAAAAAATTAATTACGAAAGTAGCTTTGAGTGCTATCTTAGTTTTACCAAGTGTGTTGAGTGCAGAGCAAGCAAAAGGTTTAAATGTTTTAATAAACTCAGCAGATCCACAAACTCAAGCCATGGCTATGGTTTTATCTATGATGAGCATCAAACAGCATAACAAAGAAGTTAGCATAGTTTTATGTGGAGCGGCAGGAGATTTAGCAGATAAAGACATAAAAAGCGCCGCTGTTAAACGACCAGATGGCACAGAAGCTTCACCACAACAAAACTTACAGATGCTTATAAAGCTTGGAGCTAAAGTAGAAGTATGTCCACTATATTTACCAAATGCATCAAAAGACACTTCGGTTTTACTAGAAGGCGTAACAGTAGCTAAACCGCCAGTAGTAGCAGGTAAACTACTTGACAAAGATTACCAAAACCTAAGTTTTTAATATTTTACACTCCCGCCTTTTGGGTGGGGTTTGTACCAAAAGTAAGACAAAAAAACAAATCTATCTCAAACTAGAAAGAGCATCAACAACACCAGAGATATTTACTCTCGCTTCTTGAAGTGTTTTTTGAGTTCTCTCTGCAAGTTTGCGCACTTCATCGGCAACCACTGCAAAACCACGTCCATGCTCTCCTGCTCTTGCCGCTTCGATGGCAGCATTTAGTGCTAAAAGATTTGTTTGCTCTGCAATATCAGAGATAGTGTTTAAGATGCTAAAGATATCTTTTGACTGCTCTTGGAGAGCTTCTAGTTTGTTGTCAAACTCTGTAGAGACAATCTCTTTTTCATCTTGAGATTTTTGTAGTTCATGCGACTCTTTTATAAGAATCTCTTTTTGCTCATTAAGCTTTTGTATCTTTTTGTTTAACTCACTCTCTAAAATCTTTTGAGACTCTTGCATCTGCTCTTGCTCTTTTTGGAGTGTAGAATTTTTATTCTCAAGCTCTGAAATTTTGGGAGCGGTTGCACTTAAAGAACTCACTTCTTTGTTTAGCATCTCATTTAACTCTTTTAACTTTTGTATCTCAGTATGACTCTCGCTTAGTTTTTCATCAGATATATCATCTCGCTCTTTAGCCAGAAGAGTCTCTTTTTTTATATCTCTTCTAAAGATAAAATAACTTATAAGTAAACCTAAAAGCAGCCCAACAACTCCAAAGATGCTACTAAAAAGCATAGAAGTTTTTTCTACAATTTTGTCTTTATAGATAACTTTATCTTGATAAATAACTCTATCTTTATAAACAATATTTTCTTTTGTCTCTCTATTTTTTATAAGCTCTTTAGCATCACGTACCATTTCAATATAGAGTTCTCTCATCTCTCTTATCTGAGATGCATCTATGTTTTGGTTCTCTTCGTGGAGGTCTGAGAGTGTTTTTAGTGTGCGACTCTCAAGGCCATCAAGCAGAGAACTTCTTGTCTCATCTAGTGATAGTGAAGTTGTGATATTTTCGTGAGTTGATAGTAAAAGAAAGTATAAGGAGACTTTTTGCTCAGCTGATAGATTTGGAGAGATTTTATCTACTTGCTTGTTTAGCTCTTGATAGTTTAACTCTATAGCAGATGCAAAGATATTGACAAATAAAAAAAAGATTAAAATTAATGTTTTCATGTAAAAAGACAAGCAATTTTTATACCAAAATGGTCTATGCTAAGCGTTAGATTAAAATGGCTGAACTAAGTTTTAGAGACAAGGACGAATGCCTCTTGCAAACCCCTTATTATGAGGGTTGTTATTGGTTGGCATCCTAGAAGCTATGAAAACAGATTTTTTGGAGAATGAAATTTACGCGTAGATATTTTTGTTAAATTCATCAAACTCTTGAAGTGTTTTTTCCAGTAATTTTTGAGTCTGCTCAAATATTTTTTCCATAAGCTCAGTAGGGTCAAGTTGCTCTGATTTTTCTGGCATCTTTAACGCTCTCATAGATTTGTCAAACATCTCCACTATATTTGTCTTAATATGGTTCTTAGTGTTTTCATCTCTCTCTCTACTAGGCTCAAATATACTAGCTATCTTCTGTGCTAGTTGAGACACTGGAGACTTAGGAGCCGCATCTTCTAGCTCTTGTAAAAATGAGTCAATGTATGGTTTTGCCACCTTCATAAAAGCTTCAATCTCTTTTTGGTCCTGTGCATCTATGCCATTACCTTCTACTGAAAACTTAAATGACTGCATCGATGAAAAACTCATAGAAGTGAGTGATCCATTTTGGTTTTTTTCATGACTCATAGATGCTGACTGATGATTTGCAAAGTCCATCTTTATAACATCGCCACTAGAAGTTTTCATAGCGATATTGAGGTCATGCGCTCTATAAGTATTTATGCCATAAGAAGTGTTCATAATATTCTCCGTAATTATATAGTCTATATATCGGCCAAAAAGAGCAAAGTTTTAGTTTTTTATGCTGCGACTTTAAAACTTTTCCTACGAGGTTCATCGTGGAGAACGCCATTGGTTAGCGTTCCTAAAAACCTCATTTGCGAAAGAGATGTGCGACTTTAAAGCCTTTTGTGCGAGGTTCATCGTGAAGAATGCCATTGGTTAGCGTTCCTAAAAACCTCATTTGCGAAAGAGATGTGCGACTTTAAAGCCTTTTGCGCGAGGTTCATCGTGAAGAATGCCATTGATTAGCGTTCCTAAAAACCCCACTTGCGAAGGAGATGTGTGTTTTAAAGTTGGCACGGCATTCGGAAGCGATGCTTAAGCTTCGCATGCTGCGACTTTAAAGCTTTTTTACGAGCTTAAACTTTACCACAGTCCCACGACACAAACGCCCAAACACTATCTTTTGGTGCTTCAGTAGCATCTTTTATGTATAGTTCATAGTACTCTTTCGCTTTTTGCTGCTGTGCCTCATCTAAAGAGCCTAAACTCCAGATAAGAGACTTTACAAACTCATCCTCATCAGTGTAGCGAACACTTCCGCTACTTGTTGGAATGTAGTCTATTTTTGGTAGATATCCCTCTTTGTAGAGTATGATAGGCAAGTACCAAAAGTCAGGCTTTGTAACTATTGTTTTGCCGATGTAGTCTAGGATCTTCATATCTACAAAACTTCCACCTGCCATATAAGTGACATAACAAGCTTTTCTTGCGAGGTTTGAAATTTTAAGAAGTGCTGACTTTATATCCATAACCTCAATACTTCTAGATGCCACAACAATATCTACAGCTTCTATCTCACTCCAATCATCATCCCAACCCATATGATAAGTTGTGATGTTTGTCACACCCTCAGATGCAGCAAAAGCTTCAAGTTCATCAAGCATCTTGCGGGAAAAATCTATAGCGATTACATGTTTTACTTTTTTAGCAAGCGGAATAGCAAGTGTTCCTGGCCCACAACCCACATCAAGCACCACATCATCTTTATCAATCTGCATTTTAGAGATAAAGTCCTCGACATAGTGAGATTTTTGCATGCGAGGTGCCATCTCTTTAGACTTTTTGTCCCAATCTTCACTCTTTTTACCCTTAAAAACGCTCTCTTGCTTATGTTTAGTATACATTTTAGCAAAGTCAATCGGCTCTAAAAACATCTCTTTCCTTAAAATTTATAATTTAGCGTAGCAAAATATTCACGACCAGCTTCTGGATAACCTAAACTGTATTCTACCAATTTATCTGTAAGATTTTTTACACCCACTTCAAGTAAAAGCTCTTTCATAGGCTCATATATCACTTTTGCATCAAATGTTGTGAATGAACCAATTTTTACATAGTTGTCATAAATGTCTTGGTCATACGCACCATTGCGATATTTCATATTTGCATAGATAGAAAAGCCTGCACCTAATTTTTGTTGTGCAAATGCAAAGACTTGATGCTTTGGTATATTTGTTCGTTTATCACTACTTTCATTTTTCTCCTTAACATCTATATAAGCGAAGTTTCCTCCAATTTTAGTGTTATCCAAAGTATAGGCAGCATCTATTTCAAAACCTAGATGCTCAAAATCACCAATATTTTGATTTTGCTGTAGAAAATAAGTTTTACCTTTTTTTGTATATGTCGTAGCTGTATTAACGCTACTAATAGCATCTTTTACTTGAGTAAAATAAACATTTGTTGCTACAAAAAACTCTTTAGTTTTGTAAGCATAACCAACCTCGTAGTTAGTAGAAATCTCTTTATCTAAATCAGGATTTGGCTCTTTTGTACCCATTCCTCCAGAAAATCTATCTTTCATTGAAGGTAGATATGTCTTTTGAGATGCACTAGCTCTTAGTTTTGACTCAGGAGTTAGTGTGTATATGATGGCTGCTTGAGGATTTACAGCTGACATAGTATCTAGGCCCACATAAGCGTTTGGAGTTATTTCATAAGCCTTATCAGCCTCTAGTCTATCATAACTAATACCTGCTAATATCTCCAAATCGTTTGTGATTTTATAACTATCCTCAGCCCCTATAGAAACAGTATGGTCTTCATACTTTTTACTAAGAATATTTGTAAATAAATCAATATCACGGTGAATATCTTTTTTATAGTTAGCCGCAAGCTTTAAGAAGTTATCGCCTGCTTCTAAGCCATATTCAACTCTTGCTCCATAACTATAATCATCATAATAAGATGGGTCAAACTGAAGAGTTGTATATGATTTATCCCTGTAAAAATACATAGTATTTTCACTCTTATCGTAGTAAGCGAGTGCTTTTATGTAGCTAGAAGCAAAGTTTTTTTGTCCAGAGATAGAAAAAGTCTCTTTATCCCAAAATGGCGAATCCATATGGCGGGGACCTGGATTTACTTCTACTGGATGTTGTTTTTGTCCTTCTTGTTTTGCATAAGAGAGGGCGATTTCACTAGCGTCATCTGCTATGTACCCAACTTTTAAACTTATTTTTTGATCTCTTGCTTCGGAGCGAAATCTATCCCCTTTTTCTTGTTCAGATCCAGCTACAGGACTATAACTATCGCTCATACGAAAATGATCTCGCTTAGTATAACTAGCGCCAAGTTGAGCGTAAAAATTTCCTACTCTTGAGCCCACATTTATACTCTCTAGATGCCTTGCCATTTTTGCATCACTATCTAGGACTATCTCTCCTCTGATGTTACCTTCTAGCTCTTTAGTTGGTTTTTTTGTGACAATGTTTACAACCCCACCCATAGTATTTGCGCCATAAGCGATAGAAGAGTAGCCTTTTGAGATGTCAATCTCTGCAATGTCATTTGTTAAAAAACGACCAAAATCAAAGTTACCATCATAAGGAACATAGACAGGGATGCCATCTATAAATATACCAATCCTACTAGCACTTTGTCCACGAATGCTCACCTTTGCCTCACCACGAGGACCAGAATCATTCATACTAACACCGCTCACATTATCAAGCGACTCAGCAATTGTTCTTTCATTGTTTTGAGCTATGTCAGCAGATGTAACAGTTTGCTCAATCATATTGATATTTTCTGCATTTACCGCTTGAACACTTACTTTACCCAAAGTATAACTTCCATCAGCAAGGGCTAAAGATGCAACTACTGAGAGGGCTAAAAAACTTTTTTTCATGTTTTGTTCTCCATTATTTATTTAAAATTGAATTTAATTGGGTTTCGCTAAGTTCTTCATTCATGAACTCTTTGTAAAACTCTCTAGCTTCTTCATATATATCAATATGTTTGAAACTTTCAGGATACATTTTTTTAGCGCACCATAAGGCTGCTAACGGCTGTTCTGGAGTATAGTGAGTCCACATATGTGCTCCCATAGGAACAACATAAATCTCTTTATTCTTTACTGCAGTTAAATTTTTAAACCTTTCATCAGTAAGTGCAATCTTAATGTCATTTTTACTCCAGACAAATAAAACATCAGGATTCCAAACTAGTAGTTTTTCAATGTTAAGACTGGCGTTTTCTATAATCAAATCTGCTGTCGGTGTAGATGCGCCAGCTTTTTGGAGAAGTTCATTGGCTGTTGATATCATAGGAATAGACAAATTGTCTAATCTAAGATAAATAGCCTTTTTCTTAACAATATTATGATTGTTAACTACCGACTGAATCATATTGGTATTATTGTTGTAGTAATCAAGATATTTTTCTACTCTTTTTTCTTCCTGAAATAATTCACCTAAAAAAATCATAGTTTTTTTTATGCTATCTGGTTTATCCCAATTGATTACCGCAGTTTTGATTCCTTTTTTTTCTAATTTATCAGCCATTAGAGCGCTATTAACAAAACCTATATCAAACTCCATAGATAATAAAGCTTCATAGTTTGGATTCCAATCAGGTGGATTTGAAGAAACCTGTGGTAAATCAAAAATGTTTTTTTGAAAAAAAGTTTGATTTTCCCAAATGGGAAGTTTTCTTAAATTATTATTTTCCACTCCATTTTTTATTAGATTTGCTTTTCCTACAGCAAAAAGAAAAGCGTTAACTGCAGGGGTTCCTCCTATTGTTACAACTCCTTTAATCTCTTTATCAAGAGATATTACTCTTGAACTCATATCGAGGAGTTCTCTTTTAGTGTTTTGTGCAAAAACTGACACACAAAATAGAAGAAAAAAGATAAAAACTATTTTTTTCATTAGTAAAATCCTCTTTAGTAGCTAAGTTTCAAACTTAGCATAGCACTTAAAGGTGCTCCTTGATAATAGGTTATAGTACCAACTTTTGAGTCATCAAGATCATTTTTGATATTTCCTATATATTTTTTATCAAATATATTTTGAATATCCAGTGTAATCTGAATATCCATAGAGTTATAAAAATTTTTCTTTCTATAATCTATACCTAGATCTACAGTAGCATAAGAACTAACTTCTTCTTTATTTTCTATATCCCCATATCTTTTCGCCATATATTTAACTAAAGGCATTATTCTAAAATCAGAGATTTTGTAAATTAATCCTAATTTTGCTCCTACTGTAGGAGTATTTGGAACTTGGTTTCCTTTGACTTGTAACGAGCTATTAGAAGCATTTACTATATTGTTTTTAAACTCATAACTGTTGTAATATATAGATGAATATAAATCTACACTATCATAAGTCAAAGTACTTTCTACTTCTATACCTTTTGATTCTGCTTTAGCGTTACTTTGATAATAGCTCAAATCTACAACTTCATCGTATAGAGTTACTTGTTTATTTTTTATATTTGCATAATAGAGGTTTGAAGCAATTGACCAATTGTCACTTTGAAATTTCGCACCAATCTCATAGTTATCAGCAGTTTCAAGTTTTAAGCTATCCCATAAATTTTGAAGAGATATTCCATTATTTTGAAATTTCGATGTGTTTGAGTTATAAACAGACCATAGACCACCTTGCCAAGGATTGGAAAAGGTTTTATTATAAGAAGATCTAAGTTCTACCATGTCAGTTAAATCATATGTTAACAGCAGGCTTGGTAAAAATTCTTTTGTAGATTTTTCATCAACATACATACCATTTTTTACAGTAGGATTTAAACTAAGAGCAGTATCTGCACTTACATCACCTAGCCCAGCAGTGTTATATCCAGTTGCAGAAGGGAATTTAAAATCTATATATCTAACTCCAGCTAGAACATTTAGTTTATCAAATTTTTTTTCATAAGATAAAAAAGGAGAATTAGAAATCCTATAATCTATATCAGTTAACATAGCATAAGATTGAAATGACAATGTTCCATTGCTGTTGATATTATACATTTTTTGAGCAATCGGAGGCGGAGTTGTTTTTAGTTTTTGATACCACCATCCAGCATTTAGAATTCCTCCAAAAAGTGGTTTGTTGATTTCTATAACTCCTCCATAGGCAGTTTGGTCTAATTCCATTTTCATGACTTTACCATTTTTTTGATTTCCAAACATTCTCTCACCATCATTACCAAAAAAATAAGGTTTTATAGATAAAAGAGTATCTCCTAGTTTTGTAGTAAGGTTTACAAAAGTAAAGTATTCATCCATTTCTTGTTTATTAAAATCATAGTAGTTGACATCTTGAGCAGCAATTCCAGTTAAATTTTTATTATAATCTTTTTTATAATTATTTTTTAAATTTTTTGTCTCAGCGTATGTTAATCCTTTATACTCATGTCTATCAAAACGATTAAATGCACCAAATATACTTAACTGAGTATCTTCGGCTATGTCAATTTTTACCATTGCAGAGAGGTTTTTTCTATTGACTTCACCAGCTCCAGTCCATTTATCATTTGACGCTATTGAGCCGGAGCCAAAAACACTAAATACATCATTTATTTTTCCACTATCAAACCTACCAAAAGTTTTATAAAATGAATCAGTTCCCATAGATTGCTCAAATTCAAAGCCTAAAGAATCTTTAGGAGATTTAAGTTTCATATCTATTGCACCAGCTGTATTGCCAAGACCTAATCCTTTGTTTGGAGCAGAAGCACCTGCGAAAAAATCCACACTTTCAATGTTGTTCATATCAACAAGATAGCCATTAGCTCCTTGACCTACGGAAATGCCAAAAGGGACACCTTCTATAGTATTGGAGAGTTTACTAAAAGTATCTCCAAATTGTCCTCTAACTCTTATACTGTTTTGATCAAGTGTTAGTGCATAAGGATCTAGTGTTTCTACGCTGACTGATGGCATTAATTTTAATGCTTCATTGTAGTTTGCACCCCCTTTGGATAATGTCTCTATTAGATCATTTTTTATTGATTTAGAGTTATCTAAATAATTTTTTTCTAAATGTAAATTATCCCTATCTTTAGTGTCACTAACATTAACTTTATCTAATGTATAACTACCATCAGCAATCGCTAAAGAAGCGATTACCGATAGAGCTATAAAACTTTTTTTCATGCCTTTCTCCTATGCTACTAAAATTACACTTGATGCTTTAAAAATCGCATAAACGCTATCGTTTTTCTTGATTTGCAGATCTTCTATAGCATTGTTTGTTACAATTGCACATAGATTTTTGTCTGCTATTTTTAGCTTAACTGTACTGTTTACTGCACCTTTTGTCACATCAACTACTACTGTTTTTATGTTGTTTCTCGCAGAAGCAGAAACTTTTTCTTTACTTAAAATCACTAAAGATGACTTGATGATGGCAGAGATTTCTCCTCCAACATTTAAAGACAGTGACTCTTTTGCATCATTTGTAATAGTTGCACAAACAGATATTTCATCACTCACTTTTATAACTACTTCACTCATAACACCGCCACTTTTAATCTCTGTAATTTTTCCACTTAATTCATTTCTTGCACTAGTTCTCATTTTGTTTTTCCTTATATTTTTGGTTTTATCTGTTGGCTAAAAACTCTTAGCATCTCTTTGCTCTCATCCATCTCAGATGATGCAACCTTTAGAACTAGATGTAAGTTCTTTATCTTTGACTTTATCTCTCTTATCTGGTTTACACACTCATCTACACCTCCTGTTATTGCTGCTTTGATAAAGCTACTAGCATCAAAAAACTCATATCTTTGAGCTAGTAGTTCTTCATAATTTTCTTTGTTAAAGTTTGGTTGATCTTGCTTTGATATGACTGCTCTCATGCACTTTACAAAGTGGTCAGTCGCTACAACTGCAACGCTGTAAGCCTCTTCTTTAGTCGCTGCTACTGAGAAAACTCTCATAAGAACAGATTCGGGGTAAAACCCAGCTATTTCTTTGTAATACTCTTGAGCCTCTACACACTCACTCAAACTTGCTCCTTGAGAAAACATCAAACCATAAGAGTTTTTTGCGGCAAACGCTATGGTCTCTTTGGTTGAAAAAGTTGCTATAAAGGTCGGGATTTTCTCTTGCACAGGCTTTGGTTCAAACCTTGCATCTTCATAGAGTTTTTGCTCTATTGTCTCTATATTTTGATAAAGTTCATCTCTTAAAGTATCCGCATCTTTGTCAAAATACTCCAAATCAAGAGTAAATCCACCCTTAGCAAAGCCAGCATTTATACGACCATTTGAGAGATTATCAAGGGTAGAAATCTCCTCCGCCAGTCTTGTTGAGTTATAAAAAGGAGCTAAAAAAGCAGCAGCTCCTATGCGGATGTTTTTAGTCCTCGCAGCTAAAGATGCCATCATCAAAGATGGGTTTGGTATAACGCTAAAAGGGTTAAAGTGATGCTCAGCAAACCAAACTTCATCAAAACCTAACTCCTCAGCCAAAACACCAAACTCAATATCATCTAAAATGGCCTTTTGTGTGTTGTTGTTGTAATTTTCTGTAAGTAGAAATATTCCTAGTTTCATCTTAACTCCTTTGTAGATGAGAAAAAAGTTTCATATTCTTCTTTTTTAAGTTCATAGTTATAAAACTCTTTAAAGAATATTTGTGTTTGAGTAAAAAGATCTATATCTTTTGTTTGTTTCGGATATAGAATTTTGTTTAGCCAAATGATTCCTAAAATGGCTTCTGGAGATGGTCTGTCCCACCAAAATCCACCAATGGGAGCAACATAAACTTGATCGTTTTTAACTGCTTTTAGGTTTTTATACATAGGGTTGGTTTTGATAAGTTCAGGTGTTACTTGTTGGCTCATATTTTTAGAAAGTATCAAAATATCAGGGTTTAGCTTTAATAGCATTTCTTCTGAAATATCGCCTTCTAGAGGAAAATCCTCTACTACATTAACTCCACCTGCACTTTTTATAAACGAGTCTCCCCATCGCCCTTTAATCTCACTTGAGATTTTTCCTGAACCATTTGCATAGAGGACTTTAAGTCTTTTTTCACTCTTTGGAAATGTTTTTTTTAGAGTTTCAATCGTTTCATCCCAGTAACCAACAAGGCGTTTTGCTTTTTCTTCTTTACCGACTAGGATTCCAACTTGAGTAAATTCATTTAGCAAAGTCTCTAATGTGTGTACGCCAGTACCGAGAGTAAACACAGGAACACCCAGAGCTTCTATGCGTTTATTGGTTGCTTGTGCAGTTATGCCTGCAAAAACGATATCAGGCTTTACTTTTAAGAGTGTTTCTAAATTGACATCATTGAATGTTCCTATACTCTGTACTTTTGTAAGTTTTGGATAAAGTTTTTCAAAAAATACAAATCTTTGTGCTCCTGGATGTGCAACTATTTTTTCTTCACCTAAAAAAAGGACTATTTCATGAACAGCTCCGCCATAGCATGTGATGGCTATACGCTCCATAACAGGAGGCCTCTCAATCTCTCTGCCCAGTCTGTCTTTACTTTTTATAACATCTGCATATCCTATAAAAAACAGCAGAAAAAGACTACATAAGATTCTCATGATTAGTACTTATAACCCAAAGATGCGAAAAATGTTCTTGGTGCACCCACTATATAGGTAGTATTTGGATTGATATTTATATCAGATGCATTAATTGTAGAGATATACTCTTCATCAAGTAAGTTTGTGCATGAGAGAGAAAACTCTAGTTTGTGTTTATCTATAGTAAAATCTTTGCTAATGCTTAGATCTACTAGATAATTAGCATCTATATTGTAGTTGTGTGTTACATCAACATAGCGTTTTCCCAGATAGCGGACGATTGGTGCAATTTTATATCCGTTTATATTGTACTCTGCGGAGATATTCCCATAAAAAAGAGGAACATCTGGAAGTTGATTTCCTTTAGTAGCTATATAACTATTTGATGCAGACTGTATATCTGTTGTAAAAGCATACTTGTTGTAAGTTGCACTAGCTTTTAGCAAAAGACTATGAAGTATCTTATACTCTCCCGCTACTTCCAAACCATAAGACTCAGCTTCAGCGGAGTTTTGAAAAATTTCTAGATTATATACAGGATCATAAAAATTACCACCTACATTTTTTACTTTTGAATAAAAAAGTGTAGCCTCAAATGCAGATTTTTCTCCATTAAAGCTATAGCCAATATCAAAATTATCAGACTCTTCTGGTTTTAAATCCCTCCACATCTCTTGAAGTTTGGCTTCATCTTTTGCAATCTTAGTATGAAAAATATTTATCATACTTCCGCCAAAAGAGTAAGCTGGAGTATTATAGTTGCGCCCATAGCTCACTTTAATATAAGAGTCATCATTAAGATAGTGTGTTAGACCAATATTTGGTAAAAACAGTTCGTAAGTGTTTGATGGCAATGTAAAGTCAACTACTGATGCTTGAGAAAGGGCTGAGTCATAATTTCCATCAGTAATGCCAGTAGTGTTATAACTCACAAGATTTGGAGAAGAGAGCCAAAGGTACTTGAGACCTGCTTCTACTATGGTTTTGTCAAAGGTATGTTCATAAGTTAAAAATGGTGCACTAAATGTATGGTTTTTTTTAGCTTTAACGACTCTTTCCCACTTTTTAAAGTTAAGATCTGAATCACGAATCTTTCTACTAGTAGGAGGTCCTGGAGGTTCATCTTCTTGGTACCAATACCCTAGTTTGATTTTTGAGCTATCTAGGTTTTTTTCATACTCTAAAACACCGCCATAAGTATTGTGATCTACTAACCAATCTATTACATTGCCATTTGTGCCATTCCCACTGTAGCTATAACCTTTGTCATTGAGAAAATAAGGCCTAAAGCTAAGGGATGAGTCACTTGAGAGTGGTGCTTTTAGTTTCGCTATGATTGTATAAGTTTGAAAATCTTGCTTGTTGTTATCATAGTAGTTTCCATCATCATTAGTACCGTTTTTTACTTTGTTATAATCAAGGTTTTTATATTTTGGTAAATCTTTACTTTGTGCATAAGTAAGCCCTCTATAGTTATGTTTCTTTTCATCATTATAGATACCATATACTTCCCACTCTATAAGTTGATCTGAAGTACTAGCTACACCTATAGCAAAGTTTTTCCTATCAGGAGACTTCCCTGAACCTTTAAACTTATCTGCTTCTGTTAAAGAAGCAGAAACAAATACCTTTGCAATATCTGCCATCTCTCCACTATCTACCCTCATATATGTTTTAGAAAAGTTATAACTCCCCAAAGACTGTTTTAACTCCACTGCTAAGTCTTTAGAAGGCTTTTTTATTTTCATATCAACCATGCCATTGTCACTTCCATATCCAAAACCACTATCAGCTTTGATAGCACCTTTTTCTACACTAACGCTTGAAATATTTTCAATATCCATAAGTGTTGCAAGTCCGCCACCAGGACCTATACCTTTTAGTGGAAGCCCTTCAAGAGTTTCACCAATATTTCTATCTGATTTTCCTCTTATTTTGTGCGTTACATCCATTCCAAAAGGGTCATTTGTTCTAATATCCACTCCTGGTTCTAAAGATACAGCTTTGTACGGATTTAGCAGTTCAGCACTACTAAATATCTTAATCTCCTTAGCAGAGACCCTTTTTGTAGAACCGATACCAGACTCATCCTTCTGAACTTGGCTGTCAATACTTACTTTATCTATAGAAATAAGTTCATCTTTTGCTAGTGCTGATGTGTTTAAAAACACAATCAAAGACATGCTTAATACTATTTTTCTCTTCATTTTTATCCTTTTAATGTTATATCAAAATAGATATAACGATATATAAATATTTTAGAAACTAATTCTTACATCATTCCAATAATGTCTTTTGATATTTTGCATATTTGTTCTACGATTTATCATTCGAATAGAGAGCGGTTCTATCCAATTCCAAAATTCTTCTAGGTGCTCTTTTGGAAAATCTATCTCTTTGAGTGTTTTTTTATACATGGATAGCCAAATTTCACGATCATTTTCATCTATTGGGATTTTAAAATGACGAACTCTAAGTTTTGGTTCCCCATGAACTGATGTAAAAATATTTTCGCCACCTAAGGCTTCTATAAAAAAGTCAGCTGTAGCATCTACCGTCATTTTAAAAGCCTCTTTATTTGCAGGAAAAAGCTTTCCTACTTTCGTTTTTAAGAGCAGTTCATGATGATGCCAAACCATTTCTCTAATCCTGCCCTCTCCTATAGTTTTAAAAATTTTGTTTGATGGAAATGCTACGCTTGGGAAGATGATATCTATCATCGGTTCAGCATGGCGAACTTCATCTCCTGCAAAAAAAGACTTTATTCTTCCTTTTGGCATCTGATCTATTTGTGTAAATGAGTTTACTTTTTGAGTATTGCAACTCTCTTTTTTTTGATTTTGCATTTTTTTCCTTACTTCGTTATAAAAACCCACCAACCGCTCTCATCGTCTATGATGGTGTGTTGTGCTGGGTTTAGTGAGTTTAGTATTTGTGGCAAGGCTTCTCGCTCTGTTTTTACTCGCTCTTTAAAGGAGTCTTTCCAGTCTGGCTTTTCTTTGCTCATGTGGGCGGTTATTTGATCTCTTAGCTCTTTTGTGCCAAATCCTCCGCCTATGTAAGCGTGTCCGCCGACTTTTAAGATTCTTAGTATTTCACTGTAAGCCTTCTGCCAATCATCCCAAAACGGCGAAGAGCCGCGACTTATGACTATGTCCATAATTTCATCTTTTATATCTATATTATGGATATCGCCGTTTAAAAAATCACTTTTATCTAAGATATTTTCACTCTTTGCATAGTCTCTAGTGAGCAAGAGCATCT
>Ga0265293_10007460_pt1 | contig 16822 bp, 18 predicted proteins | sample Munlanlewell138R_FD_192505 | JGI IMG/M metagenome (GOLD analysis project Ga0265293, IMG submission 192505) | Leachate microbial communities from a municipal landfill in Southern Ontario, Canada - Leachate well 138R | ecosystem: Engineered > Solid waste > Landfill > Unclassified | place: Canada...
TTATAATCCTTAAACCTTGTTATCATATCTTTTACTTTTTTCTTTGTACTGACAATTCTTTCAATTTACCTGTAAATAAGAAGAACATAAAAGCTGTTTCTATTTTCATTCTACCAAAATCATCAATTAAATCTTTAATGGATAATCTTGTATGATATTTTTTTGAATAACCTTCCTCAAATTTCAATAAGTATTCATCCAATACTGGCAAAGAATTAAATTGTTTTTCTAAGTTTTTGATTCTTAATAAATCTTCATCACTCTTAGCTTTTTCATACTCCTTAGCCTTTTCAGCCATTTTCTTATTGTCTTTCAAGAATTCTAATATTTCATCTGGTGTTGTATCTTCACTCATATTCTTAATATTATGAGCAATTTTCTTCATAACTCTTTCATATCTAACACCATATATTCTTTGTATAATCTTATTGAAATTAAATAACATATGATATTTAAACTCATTTGTTACTTGATCAAACATCTTTATCTCTTTCTGAACCTTTCTTTGTTTCAATGGTTTCCATTGAAACTCACCATCTAATTTATAAATAAGATTGTCAGGACGAATACCAAATAACATTTGTGTTCTTGTAATAGGTTTTCTTTCACCTATATCATATCCTCCCCAACCAGAACTATCATATCTATATGTTTGTATAGTATATTGATAATCATTTCCTTGTTCGTCATATATAACATCTTCACCTAAATTAAGAATTATCTTAATATAATCGGTTGATATTTCGATGAATAACGCCTTTTCTGTTTTCTTCAATTCGGCTTTAACATCTTTCTTATATTTGATTTTGACCCAATTAGCATCAGCCTGTATAGCATAATGTTCTTGCACATTACGCATTACCTCATTTGGAACACCAAGTGCAGTCAATGATGATTTCTCAAATATAGTATATGATTGTAAATATCTCATTTTACTATCTTATATTTAATTCTAAAGTAGTAGCACCAACAGATTCTATATTTATAAATAAACCAATTTTTTCTAATGAATATCTTATTCTCATAGCCAAATCTTTCATGTCTTGTTTCCATTCAGAATCATCTTCTGATATATTAAAGCGTTTTATTGCTTTCATTGTTACAAAACAATATATTTTAATTTGATCATATTCTTTAACATTAAAATCAAAAATACCGTCATCAGCAAAACCATCTATTGTATCTTGCACCACTTTTTCTATTTGTTCTATGTTTACAGATTCATCCTTTTCATATCTACCTTGAAATGAATCTTCAAACTTTTTCCATGTTTTTATTTTCATATTTTTATGATTTTTATTTTATATATTAAAATAAAAAAACCAGTTGTTAATCAACTGGCTTTATTAATTCAAGTATTGGCTTAAACCGCCAAAATATTTTTTTCTGCGCTTGTTCATAGTCTAAAAATCCTGCCCAATCAACTTCCTCAGATTGTAATTGTTCTTTTGGTAAAACATTAGGTAAACCATTCATTTCTACAACATAGTAATAAACTTTCTTATACAATTTACCATGTTTGTCTTTATATTCAATACAATGTTCATCTTTACTTATGAAATCTTCAGGTATAATGATTCCTACTTCCTCTGAAGTTTCTCTTATCGCGGCATCTATCTTTGTTTCACAATGTTCTAAACCACCCTTAGGTATAGAATATGTACCAAACCAACGAGCATTCGTTGGATGACACAATAATATTTTATTATTTTTGATTATTACTAATCCTGCTGATTTCTTCACCATACTAAAATTCTTTTAATGGTTTTTTAATATTTTCTTGAAATTCAAGATCCAACTTATGAATAAGTTTTTCTGTTTCGTCCATTCGGATCTCAATCTCAAACCTTAATTGCTCTTGTTCTGTCACATAATCATAGTTTGTTTTTCTGCGACCAAACACATTCTTTTCTTTTGTGGCACTTACTAAATTTTTAGTAACTGACATTAATCGTTTTGATAACTTCATATACTCATCAAACAAATCATCTTTCTTTATTTGTATGTCATTTAAGTATGCTGATTTTCTCATACTTCTATATGCTTCTGTTCTACCATCACTCATTATTGTAATCTTTCTTTTATAATTTCATTAATAACATTAATTATTTCACCATATTCATTTTTCTGTTCTCTTGTTAAAGTACCATTATTAAGATGTTGGTTGACTGCCAATGAACTCATATGTCTCAATATTTTAATATCACTATCTAAAATACTATTAGTATCTAAATTAGAAAAACTATCTACAAATTCTTCAATATCCCATTTTCTAATATTAGTTATATCTGACATATATTCTCTTATTTCGTTGAATAAATACATTTCTTTATCTTCATCAATTGGCTCAATAACAAAACCTAATTTTTTCATTCTATTAGTTCCAATTATCTGCAACTCAGAATCGATAAAATTTTTCTTTCGCTTAAAATTATTCATTCTTGTTTCATCTGAATTTTCTAAATCATAGTAGATACCCTCTTGGTCTTCTCTATAATCCCAAACACCACCCAAAACTTCAGTACCATCATCTTCAATCTTAACTTCCAACGCTAATCCTAATGGGTGTAGAAATCTTCTATTCAACTCTTGCAAATAACCTTTTTCTCTAAACTCCTTAATATCAATATATTTTATATCTTTACTCATCTCTATAATATTCAATTATTTTTTAATCCCAGAAATTATCTGTTTCTAAATCAGTATCAACTTTTATTATGTCTGGCTTTTCACACATATCTGGATGGATCCAATTGATTTGTGGTTTACCTTCATATCCGTGTTCCCACACAAACCAAGCAAAACACATTGTTGATCCCCACTTCTTTCCAGTCTTTGGGTTTTTAGGTTCACCGTTTCTCCAAGGATCTTGTCTACCACTAAAAACATGAACAATTTTCAATGGTGTATTCTGAAACATTTCGTATCTACCAATACCCTCTAAAAATTGTATTTTAAGAAACATAACTACTTTCTTATTAGTTATCTCTAATGATTTTTCAATAAATTCTTGTGCTAATTTATATGGTGGGTTTGTAATCACATTGTCGAAATTTCTTTCATATTTTGTTGTTAAAAAATCAATACCACCTTCACCAAAACCTCTATCTATTAAATCAGTAGAAACAATTTCCGCATCTGGAAATTGTTCCTCAATAACTTTTGATATATGTCCTTCACCACAACAAGGTTCTAAAAAACTATCACCATCAAAATCCTCAACATTAAATAAACCATATGTTGAACCTGGATCTGTAGCGTAGTAATCATTTTCTACCCTTTCATAGTTCACTGAACCTCCTGCTAAACTTGTACCTTTTAGTGCCATATCTTAATCCTCCCAAAAATCGTCTTCTTCTGTTGTTTCTTCAACTTCTTTTTTCTTTTCCATCTTCTCCTCAAATCCTTTCAGATTAGCATCGAAAACTTCATCTTCAGTTTTTTCTTCAAAAACTTCTTTCAATCCTGATGATTCATATAATCCTGATGTATCTTCTAATTCACTTTCTACAATAACTTCTTCAACCTCAGGAAGATATGATTCAAGATTTTTCTTTGGACAAAAGAATAAAAGTTCTTCAATAGATGTTAAATCTTCCATCTCAAAATCTAATTTCATTTGTTCTAAAACTTTATCAACTAATTCTTGACTTGGTTTAGTTTTCGATTGTCTTCTTTTTGTTGTAGTTGTTGATTTCTTTCTTGTAGTAGTCTTAAAGTGTTTAGAATTTTCATTATACTCTTCTTCAGACATATCATAATTCATTATTAAAACCTCTTGTCCAATCACATCTTTATTATCTGAAAATGATGCTGAACTTCTAAAAAATTCTTTAACTTCCCATCTATACTTATCTTTTGGTAACCATTCTTCAAGTTCCTCAAAATAATAATATGAAAGTGCCCATTTAGCCTTTGTTTTTGTTAATAACTTACAAAGTCTTTCGTGACTTGCTCTACCAAAAGCATTATCATCACCAACACCATACCAATCAAGTCTTTTATTATCTTTATCTTCGTAAGGTGGATCTAAATAAAAGAATGTTTCTTCTGAATCATATTTATCAATAAGTGCCTCAAAATCTAAATTTTCGACATTTGTAATATTCTTAAATTTTGTTTGGTATTTTTCATCATTCAATTTATTCAATAAAGCATTTATTTTCAATCTGTCTTTGTTAAATGCTGAACAACCTGCGGCTCTTGGATAACAAGCATTGAAAGCTGATGTAATAAGGAAAGCATATTTAACACCAGCATCAAAATCTGGTCTTTCTGTTGGAGGATTATCTAAGAAATTATTTTCACTAACATCTTTCTTATATTCATAGTATAGGGCTTTCATATCTGCCTTATAATCGTCTATATTACCTTTTTGGTATAAGAGACCACCTTTATCAAAAGCCTTGTTAAAATACTCTAAAAATGTGTCATATTCTTTCATACATGCATACAAATTAACCATATGTTTATTAATATCATTGTACACAATTGTATCTATGTGAGAATAATCTCCCTTAATATTCATATAGACCCAAAATGCGCCACTGAATGGTTCTGCGTATGTTTTTGTGTCTCTTGGGATAAATGGATAAATCCATTCAGCCATTTTTTGTTTTCCTCCGAAATAACTAATTGCCATAATTATAGTTTATATTTTTCTTTTATATCTTATTTATTCTTTTAAGTTTTTCTTCTCTTAATCGTTTTCTAATTTCAATCATTTATCAGTTGGGTTCTCAATCAATCTTTCAATTGTATCTTCCACATCAGAATCTTTTACAGGGACAAATGACATAGCTTTATCATAAATTATTTCATCATAAAACCATATACTAATCTCATAATGTGGTTCATGTACACCACCAACATCTATCTTATATCTAAAATCACTTCTCTTCATCTTTCAATATTCTCTTCAATTTCTTTTCTCTGTATAATTTGTAAAACTCTTCAATATCAATTTTAAGATAACTCATACAACCTATGAAAAAACTTTCCTCTGGATTAGATGTCTCATATGTTATACTAACATTAACACCAAACTCTTCAACTTCCATTACAGTTTTAACATAATAACCTTTATTCTCTAAAAATTTCTTAGCTATCTTCTTGGTTATCTTCATCTTTAAGAATTCGTTCCAATTTTGAACCTCTCTCGAAGTTTTTACACATAGTTGCAAACCATTTACCAACTGAACTTTCTTCATCAATGTATATAACTCTTGTTAATGGTATCTTATAACCATCAATATATGTCAAATAATAATTTCCCAAAACAGACTGGAAAACATCATCCATAACTTCTACTGTTTTTATTTGATTCTCATTATCAACATATTTAATTTCTGTAGTTTCTATTTTTCCATCTAATGGTAAACTAATACCTTGTTGATTAATAATACTATTATATCCTACCGAAATATTACCTGTACCACTCCATACTACATTTGATGATCCACTTATCCAAGTATGACCAACAAAAAATGATTCTTCTTTAGCCTTCAATTTATAAATCTTATCTCTAAAATGAGAAATCAAAACTTTGTGATCATCAATTTTAGACAATAAATCATCTACTTTTTTCTGATTCTTAAATGGTACTTTCAACATCGCTTCTAATAATGCTTCACCACTTTCTTTTTGTGCAATATGATCTGCCTTGAAAATTTCATAATCCTCTATGGTATATTCATCTTCTTTTTCTTTATCGTACTTCATTAGAATTTATTCTTTCTTCCCATTATTTTTTATCTACCTAAAAGTGCTTCTTGTAATTCTCTCACATTATAGACATCAACCTCGAAGAAATGTGTTATTTGTGTATCGGTAGAATATGCGGTTATACCTAATGCTAATTTAGTAGCAGGTATTTTCATTTCTTCAGAAATATCTAAGAAATCATTTCTAATAATACTTCTGATTTCGTCTATAATTTCTCTTAAATTTTTACTAACAAAAAGATATGGTGTTTCTGTTAAAATAACCTTTCTGTTATCCTTAAACATAATGTTAAATGATATAACATTCATAATATATTTATTATTTTTTAATATTGAAAGTTGAATTTATTGATTCGAATGATTCGAATCTATTAATCTTCTTGATCGCAGAAGCTAACATTTCATCTACTGAAAGAATCGTAATTTTTCTTGTAGATTTTTCAAAATCAACAAATTCCTTTTCATCTTTTAATGGTATAGTATCTGTTGTAATTAATTCACATAATGCAGATTTTTCAATATTAGAATATGCACCACCTGATAATATTGGGTGAGTTATTGCGGCTCTAACTGATTTAGCACCATTTTCCATAATCATATTGGCGGCTTTTGATAAAGTACCAGCAGTATCACAAATATCATCTATAATAACGACATTTTTATCTCTCACATCACCAATAAGTTTCATTTCACCGATAGTGTTTGCTTGTGGTCTAGTTTTATGACATATAACCATATCTGTATCAAAAGCATCCGCAAAAACTTTTGCTCTTTTAGTACCACCAACATCTGGACTAGCAATCACTAAATTATCTAATGCTAATTCTTTAATATATGGTATAAATACATAAGATGCTGATAAATGATCTACTGGAACATTGAAAAAGCCTTGAATTTGATCTGCATGTAAATCAATAGTTACAACTCTGGTAAAACCAGCAGTATGTATCATGTCTGCTACTAATTTTGCACCTATTGGAACTCTTGGTCTATCTTTTCTATCTTGTCTTGCAAAACCCATATAAGGTATAACTGCAACACGACCTTCGGCTGATGCTCTTTTAAGAGCGTCACCCATTAATAAAAGTTCAAATAAATTATCGGTTGGTGGTATAGTTGATTGTATTACGAATGCATCTGAGCCTCTGACTGTTTCTTCTGGTGACACAATAAATTCACCATCCGAAAATTTTGTAAGTTTTGATTTGTTAAGACTTTCACCATCAAATTTTTGAGCAACTTTTTCTCCTAGATACTCTGTTGCTGTTCCTGAAAAGATTTTAACTTTTTTATTTTCCATTATTCATGATTTTTTATTCAATACTTTTATTTGTTTTAATGGAAATTGTTTATAAAAAAATCCCTCACACATTTATGCAAGGGACCTATAAAATCTTAAAAAATATTAATTAATTGAAAAATTCATTGAAATTTTTCACATTACCTTCTTCTTTATCGTCTTGTTCTTCGTCTTCTTTTGGTTTTTCATTAAAAAAATCTTCAAATGATTTGGTCTCATTTAAACTTTCATTGCACTCTTTTTCCTTATCACCTTTTCCAGTTTTTGGATCCCCACAATCAACTTTATCTTTATCTTTTTCACCTTCTGGTTCTTCACAACCACAAGTTCCACATTCATTTATGTATTCTGAAAATTTTTTAATTTCTAACATTATATTAAGTTTTGTTTTTATATTAATTATATATTAAGTTTTAATTCTCATTTTCTGGATCTTCATCTTCATCTTCAAAATCAACATAATAATCTTCTCCATCAACATTCAATATAAATGGACCACATTCATCATATTGTTCAATTGCGCTTTTTACGACTTTTGCCCCCTCATAATTTTCATGTTCAATCTGAATCTTTAATAATTCTTTCAATTGCTTTTTTGTGAAATTGTTAATGAGGTCATTTTCATTCATTTTAAGTTTTTCGTATTTCATATCTCAGTTTTTATAAAGGTGCTTCATCTTTTGACATTTCCATAGCATCTCTAACTTTTTTTAATAAATCTTTATCACCTTCAACTATTTTTTGTAATATTTTTACAATACTCTCTTTATTATCAGAACCTTCCATGGTTTCTGCTATTTTCTTTAATTCTTCACTACCTTCACCTTGACCTTCTTGTGCGCCACCAATTTCAATATTACCAAGTTTGTCAGTAACATATTTTACTAATCCTTCATTTCTAAATGCCGTAGCAGTTTCTTTGAATTTCTTGAAACTTTCATCTGCTTCTAAATTTTCACCCTCTTCCTGAGCCTCGTATAGTTTTGATTCATTTTGACTTTCATCTGCAAATTTACTTTCAGCATCCTCGATACCAGCTTTTTTAGCCAAAGCTAACATTAAATTTTTGAGATTTTCTGGTAATGCGCCTTGAAATTCTTCACTCTTTTCATACTTGAAAATTTCTTTCAATTCATTCATACCAGAATCTTCAAAGAATTTATTTAGTTTTAATTTGTCTTTTGGTTCACCTTGACCCTCACCTTGTCCTTGACCTTCTTCTTGACCTTGTGATGCAGTCTCAAATTTCTGATGCAATGATGTCAAAAATAACTCTGTAAGCATTAATTCTTCTTTAATAAAACCTTTAACACTTTTGTAATTTTTCTTTTCCTCAAGTGATTTTGATCTCTCTGAATATGCGCCCTCTATTAAAGGTTTTGCATCTTGAAATTTTTCTAATTTTTCTATCTCTTGTGAAACTTTACCTGCAATCTTTTTAGTATCATCACTAAAAGCATCAATAAGACCTTTCATAGCCTTCTTTAGAAAATCCATAAGACCTTCATTTACAAATTCGTCATATTTTCTTAAATGTTTCATTTATTTTACATTATTTTTCTACTATTATATATTTTATTCTAAAAGTGGAAATTCCCATAGTGTTGGTAAATTCTCCATATAACCAATAGCATTCAATAAACCGACAAAAATATTAACAATAAATTTAGGCGTACAACAAATAATATTTATTATTACAGGAAACCATTTTGCAACATTTCCAAGTTCTATCAATTTAGCAGCATTCTGAGTATCCAATTCATATTTCTTTTCTTCTAAATTATTCTTTTCTTGTTGTTTTTTCAATATTTCTTCTTGTAAATCAGCCTTATCATTATTCAATTCAGTAACACTCTTTTCATTCATCACAGTTTTATTTTCAATATCTTTCAATAACGCATCTCTCAATTTTTCTAAATTCTGTAATCTTGAAATATTACTCCATAAAACCGAATCACTCCAACCATCCTTATTATTACAGATAAAATCTTCCATTTGCTGTATTTGTTTATTTAGATTTTCTAAAGCTAATCTTAATCTTTCCATATCATCTGAATTATTATTAGAAGTAGATGTCGAATTTCCACCATTAGAATTGATATTATTTATTCTTTTATCAATATTTTCCATTTTCTTTTTCAATTTGTCTAATTCATCTCGCTTATTTTTAACTTGATCATCATATGGATTTGGCTTATCCTTTTCAAAATCAACTAAACCTCTTAACAATTCTATTATTTTATCAATATTATCTTTCCATTTACAGAAATTACCAAGAGCATCAGCATCCTGGTTTAATTGGTTTGCTTCTTCATTCATACTATTTATCTCACCAGATAATTTATCAGTATCATATACTGAGTCTAAATTACTTAATTGATTATTTAAATCATCGACATCACCTGATAAATCACTATTCTTTAAATTAGCTAAAGTTTCATTATTAGAATCTATTTGTTTTTGTAAATCATTTACTAATTGACAATTTCTATCTAATTCCTTTTTTATCGTATTTAATGCTTCAGAACTTAAATTAGGATCTTTTGCAGCATCTTTAAGTAATTCAATATTTCTTGCGAAAATTTCTTGTTTATTTTTCAATTTCTGATTTTCTATTTTTGTTGCACTATCAACATCACCACCATTTAATGCTGTTTCTTTTATTTTCTTTTCCTGTTCTAATTGCAACTTTCTTTTAATTTTCGCATTTTTCATATCATTTAATGAGTTCTTCTTCGCCTTTATCTGTTCTTTCAAATTCTTAACTTTTTCTTTATATTCAGAAACTAATTGTTTTAATTTTTCTGCAAAATCAGCAAAACCTGGAACAAATATATCTATCAAAGTTATACCAGCAGTACTCATAAATAAGAAATCTAACATACCTTCTAATGTTGGTAATCCAGTAATCAAATCAATTAAATCATTGAAAGATTTAATTATACCTTTAGCCCAATCAGGAATTTTTACTGGGTTAAGTGGTATATCAATTACAGATTTTATTAAATCCAAAAACTTTTTAATAATTTCAACTAAGGTTTTAATTGGCATTGTTATCAGTGTTATAATAATATCTATTAGCGTCTTTATCCATTGTAAAATCGGGTTCCTTGGTATCAAATCAAGAACAAGACCTAACATATCTCTCCAATTTGGCATACTAAAATCAAATGGAAAATCTAATAACATTTTAACATGATCCATCCAATTTGGATCAAAAAAGTTTAATCCTAATTTATCCAAAGCATTGAATTTGTCAATTTCAGCTAAACCAATATCTCTATTTAATAAATATACTTTATTATCTAAATCTAACACTTCTTCTTCTAATCTCGCAATTTCATTCTCTATATCTGTTTTATTTAACTTAGAAATTCTTTGTCTATCTTCTATTTTATCATTTACTGAGTCATTTAAGCTTTTCATCTCATCACACAACTTTTCTAAAAGTAAAGACAGATTAGTTAATTCTTTACCACTCATATTAGATGTGTCCTTATTCTTTAATTGTGTTATTTGATTTAATAATTGATTTTGTTTTACTTTCATTTTCTTAATATCATCATCAATCTCAGAAACAGCAACACCATTTAAAATTCTATTGAAACTGTCAATTTTATCATTGAGTGTTTTTAACTTTTCTTCTCTATTTCTTAGGTAATTTGCCTTTTGTCTTTCAACACTTTCAGGTATAGTTATTAGTTTTAATTTTACCAAACCCTCTATTTTTTGCATATAATCGTCTCTCGGTTTATCAAAATCTACACCAATCTTAACCAATGTTGCAATTTTTTGCCTATTTTCAACATCACGATAATCTATACCTAATGCCTTAAATTTTAATGCATCATTAAATTTAGTTAACCAATCATCATCATTAAAATCTATACCCAACATACTTAAATTGGACATTTGACCAACCCATTTCTTATCACCAATTCTAATTGTTTGTGTATTAAAATCACTAACTGAACTAAAATCTATACCTAATTGTTTAAGTTTACTCATTTTAGTTCTAGCATCAATATCATTAAGATTTATACCAAAAGCATTTAATTCAGATATTATACTTTCGAAATCATTCTCACTCAAAGATATTCCAAGTTCCATCATATCAGTTATATAATTGTCCCAATTCGAATTATTAAAATTGAAACCAAAGTTTGTCAGCGAATTTAACTTACCATCCATATCTTTGAATTTCATATTAGTATCTTCATCTTCACTTTTTGGTGGTATGACAAAATTAAAACCTAATTGAACTATTCTATTAAATTTATATAATGCGTTATTACTGTTGAAATTCCAACCTAAAGCACATATCGAATCCACTATATCCGATGTTTGGAAAGCACTAATATTAAATGATGTACCAATTAATTTATTTAATTTCTCATTATATGTACTATTAATCAATCCAGAATCTTTTGCGTCTTGATCTTGTTGGAAATTAAACCCCATTTTATTTATTGAATCAAATTGTACAATAGTTTTTGTTGGTTGCTTATCTAGTGTAGGATCAATAACTTCTGTTACCAAAAACTCAGCATTATAACCTTCATCTTCATAATATTTAGGATCGACCTTAGTTGTACTTAAATCAATAGTTTTCCAACGATTATCAGAATCACTATCCTTATAATCATAATATTTCATCGTCACATTTCTCTTAACATCTAAAATAACTGTTTCGTCAGCTCTAACACCTAATTTTTCTGTGAAATCTTGTATCTTAGAATCAAAATTTGGATCTCTCACATTAAGACCAAGTTTATCAAAATTACCATATATTCCTTGTAATTGGTCATATGAAACTTGACCCTCACCTTGTACAATATCAACCAATTCTAAATCAACACCAAAATTGTTTGCAGCATCTATAATACTCTGAGCATCAATACTTGGATTAATAATTCTTTGTCTGGTTTCAGTAACCTCATTATATTGACCATAATTTTCTGCAACTCTAATACCATCAATAACCCAACCTTGATTTATAACAAAATCTCTTAATAATTCTAATTTCAATTGTATTTCTAATTTACCATCTAATTCTTTTCCATAAAGTGGTGGGTTGTTTGGAAAAGCATATTCTTTCAATAACCTACTAGAAGAATTTGGAACAAATCCTTCTTTATTCTGGAAAACAGGATCATAAATTACTAAATCTGTATCTAAGTAAATATTATATTTAGCATATTTATTTATATCTAAATCATATAATGTGACCCAATGAATATTTGTCGAATAATCATAACTTGTTAATGTAGTTGCTGATGTTTGTTCATCATATACACCATAATTATAATATGATCTTAACTCTGTTGATTCTATTCGACCATCTATATATAATAAGTATTGATTCTCTGTATCAAAATATACTTCTAAATCATCTGGAACTGAAGGATTAGCAACATTAGAAAATCTTTCTCTATTATATTGGAAATTAATATCTGAATATAACGGGTGTGATGCAGGTGCTAATATTGTTGGTAATGTTCTATCATAATCACCTAACCTACCTTCTTCATCAGGATTTATAAAATGATTATTATTATATACATTCTTCACCAACTCTAATTTACCTTGTGAATCTTTATAGAATTCGATAACATCTAATAAAAATTGAACTTCATCAGGATTTACAGTATTTAATATTTCTTCTTCAACTGAATCGAATGTACTATCATCTGAATCAAAATCATTATTCCAATTAAGACCTATTCGAGAATATCTTTCCAATACCTCTGTAAAATATGGATTGTTTAGATTAACATTTCTTGATAAAGCATTGTCATATCCTTGAGCATTAGAAATATCAACATATTGTCCCAAAACTCTCAACCTTTCTGGTGAATTTGGATTATTAAAATTAAAACCTAATGTGTTTAATCTTCTCATAATACCAATATCACTAAGATTAACACCCAACTCGTTTAATGCTGACATAATATCGAAGAAATAATCATTATTAAAATTCATACCCATCTCAATAAACAACAACAATAATTCGGTATTCTTTACATCTATATTATATTGTTTTAATGTTGTTAATTTAAGCATATAATTTGGATCATTAAGACTGAAACCTAATTTATATAATCTCTCCATATGTGTTGAATTATTGAACTTAAAACCAAATTTATCCATTAACTGTGTTATTTTAGAAATATATTTCTCATCTTTAAAATTATGACCAATTTTCTGAAGATATTCTGTTACTTTATTGTTGAAAATATTCACACCAATATCCCAAAGATTTGACAATTTAAGTGATAATTCATCATCTTTAATACTTTGTGTATAAGATAATAATAAGGCTCTTTTCTTAAATTCTTTCAATACTATATTTGGTTGTTCATTAATATCGTTTCTTTGAGCAATCAAATTATTTAATAAATCTTGTAAAGCAACTCTATCTAATTCTGATAATCTTTTTGCTTCTTGGGCTTCTTTTATATTTAATTGATCTAAATTCTTAGTTTCTTTATCTATCTTTTGACAATAATCTTTCAATTTTATCTCAGTCAATCTTAATTTTTCTTCATCATATGTTGTTACATTTTTATCTACGTCTTCCTGTAACTGTTCATATTCTGTTTCTAATATTCTTAAATCTCGCTCACTTTTTTCTCTTAATGGAGTAAATTTGTTAATACCATTTAAATCATCTTGAATCTTCTTTATTTGTCTATTTAGTTCTTCAAGACGCTTATTCGCCATATCCTTAAAATTATTCTCTTCATCTATTTCCGCCTCTTTAGTCTCAGCAATAATTTTCTCTTGCCAATCTGTTGGAATATCCTTAGGATCAGCATTAACATTAAATGGTGTATTCTTTTTAAAATAACCATAAGGATCAATTCCTGGTATTCTTATTATAAATGGTAAAAATGGAATTAATGCACCTAAATCTAACTTAAACTCGGGAATAGGTATATTAACATCAAACAATGGACCTAACATTTTGGAAAACATCCACTCTTCTGGATCTGTTAAAAGTAGTTTAATATCTTTTATGATTTTAGGTAATCCAGGTATATATGTTCCTAACAATTCACCCAATTGTAATCCAGCTAACAAATCAATTGTATTCTTGAAAAAGAAAAATTGCTTAACAAAACCTTGACCAATAGCCTTTAATAATGTATCTATGAACATAGATAATAATGTTGGTAAACCTGGTTTCTCAAAATCAGAAATACTTGACATAACTTCTTCTTTAGAATATGGATATTCTTCTGGCACAGTATTTATACCAGCACCAAAAATACAACCCATCGTAGTTGATATAACATCTCCTTTTGGATAATTAATATAAATACCAAAAGCATCATCAATTATAACTTTTTGATAACCAAGAGCATCACTTGGATCTAATTTCAAATCTAATCCACTCCATTTATTTTGTTGGCTTTCTTCTGCAGCTTTTTCTCTTAATCGTTCTCTCTCTTCTGCAACATCTTCATTATTATCATTCAATTGTCTATATAAATCATCCAATTCTCTTTGATGTTCACTATTAGATTTTGCTGAATTTTTAGCATTTAGAGTTCTTAATTCTTCATTTAGTTCTCTTAATAATTTATCAATATCAGATAATCTCTTACATAATTCTATAAGTTCTTTCTCTAATTTTTCTAATAATGTTTTGTTTGTTGTGGATCTTGCTTCGAGTTGTTTTTCTCGAAACTCTTGTAAAATAGTATCTCTTTCCTTCTTTGCATTATCAATCTTATCCAATAATGGTTTATTGAACTTATTATTAATAATGTCTTGTTTTTCCTTTATTTTATCAAGTATCCTATTACGTTGAGATAATTTACTCTCCAGACTCATCTAAAAATTTATTAAAATTTTTGATATACTCATCATTCATTTTAATAGGAAATTTGGCAGGTGATTTTAATATTACTTCTTCAGTTTCAAATTGATTTATGTCATTGTTTGTAATCAAATTATTACTTAATTTACAATCACTTTCTTTCAATCTATTCATAATTAACTGAAATAATTCGTCATCAGTATTTTTCAAAACCCTATCAAAAATCTTTTGTATATCATTCGCATAGTCAATATTCATTTTTTCGTCATCATAAAAATATACATCATTAAACCAATCTTGCTTAAATGGTTTAAATTTACCATCGTCTATTTTTAATCCTACTAAATGTTCCAAAAGAATATGAACTTTATTCAAACTTATATTTTCATTATGTTTTTGATAAAATTTATCAGAAACAAAATATATCTTATATATTTCGATACCGATGTCCGACAACTTCTTTCTTAGTTCATTTAATATTTCAGCATGTCTTTCTCTATTTGCCCTACCAGTAAGTAAACAAATTTTTGCATCCTTATTTCTTAAATGTCTAATATTGTTAAATAAAAACTTTGATTTTGAGTTATTGATATACTTATCATCTATAAATTCTATCCAAGACACACCTAATCTTTCAATAGGTAATTTTTTCTTTTTCTGAATATTATCAAATATCTGATTAGATATAAAATATTCTTCACCATTATACTCAATTTTTAATCCATCCTTAATATACAAACCAGACATAACTTTTTGTTTCTCATATCTATCAAGTCTGATTATTGGTTTATGAGGCACTTCTTTATCAATAATCCATATTCTATTATCAATATCCCATAATGTTCCATCTAAGTCGAAAAAATGTAGTGGTATATTATTTGGTTTCATCTAACAATCTATATCTTTTTTAGTATATATTAAATGTAGGGTAGTAATTTTAAAAAATAATTTTCATTTGGTTACACTAAAACAAATATATACTAAAAAACAATTCTATAAGAAATGGATGACAATAAAAAACAACAAGAACAATACTTAAATAAGTTTTTGTCAGAAACAAAAGAAGATGTTAAAGAAATTAAACAAACACTTAAAAGTAGTACACCAAATTCACTAGAATATCTAAGTGTTGATTTAGAACAATTACCACTTGGAATTTTCTATCAAGATGGCACTCAAATAAAAATTAGAGCCGCAAAAGTTCAAGAAGTACAAGCATATTCTGTTGTAGATGACCAAAACTTCTTAGATGTAACCGAAAAAATGAATCAACTACTTTCTAGTTGTGTTAAAGTTACATTACCAAACGGTAAACAAGGTTCATATAAAGATATTAAAGATGGTGATAGATTATATGTTGTGTTTATGATTAGAGAATTAACATTCCAAAAAGGAAGTTCTTTAGCAAAAGATGTTGATTGTACACATTGCTCAAATGAATTTTCAATACCTTTCAGGGCTACTTCTAACGGTGAATTTCCAAAAACATTTGAAAATCACGATATGCCAGAATCAATTGAGAAATATTTTAACACAGAAATGAAATGTTTTGAATTTGAGATTAATGGAAATACGTATAGAATGGGACCACCAAATATTGGTATTCAAGAAATATTCTACAATGATATTAAATCGAAAGTACAAAATAGCAAAAATCCTAATGTATCATTCCTTAAAATTATACCTTTCTTACTTTGGGATAGAACTGACATTACAGAAGATGGTATTAAAGCAAAAGAAGCAGAATTTAAGAAAATGGATATGTACACATTCCAGGTTATTAACCAAGCGGTTGATAAAATGAAATTTGGACTTAAAGGTCTAAAAATGAATTGTCCTGAGTGTGGCGGGGAGGTCCACACTGATATGTCCTTTCCCAACGGAGCGTCAAGTCTTTTCGTTATTCCAAATTTCTTTGACGACTTTGATCAAAAATAAATTCGAGTTTTTATGGCAAAAGAATATACCACCATC
>Ga0265293_10007461_pt1 | contig 16821 bp, 10 predicted proteins | sample Munlanlewell138R_FD_192505 | JGI IMG/M metagenome (GOLD analysis project Ga0265293, IMG submission 192505) | Leachate microbial communities from a municipal landfill in Southern Ontario, Canada - Leachate well 138R | ecosystem: Engineered > Solid waste > Landfill > Unclassified | place: Canada...
AGCCGACGGCTCGACGGTGCTGATGCTGCTCAAGGACGACAAGGTCGCGCCCACGCCCATCGTCCAGGGGCCGCGCATCGGAACCAAGGTCATCATCAACAAGGGCTTGGCCGCCGGCGATACCGTCATTGTGGAAGGCTTCCAGAAAATCGGTCCCGGCGCTCCGGTGCAGGGCATCCCATGGAAAGGAAAACCTGCCGCGCCCGGCGCCGCCGCGCAAGCCCCGGGGCAGGCTCCGGCGCAGCAGTCGGCCGGCGGCCAGCAGGGCGCTGCGGCCGGCAACGGTCAAGAGGCGGCGCCCGCCAAAGACCAGGCCAAGCCCGATGCCGCCGCGAATTGAAGACAACGCCTATGTCGGCATGCGGGCGATCGTCGCCGCTTGCCGTGTTGTTAAAGCTTATCAAGTGAGCACGCATGCCACAGTTTTTTATTGACAGGCCCATTTTTGCCTGGGTAGTCGCCTTAGCCATCGCACTGCTGGGCTTGCTGGCGCTGCCGAATATGCCGGTCTCGCAGTACCCCAGCGTCGCGCCGCCGGCCATTACCATCTCCGCCACTTACCCGGGCGCTTCCGCGGAAGACGTTTCCACGACCGTGGCGAGTGTGATCGAGAATGAATTGAACGGCGCCAAAGGCCTGCTTTACTACGAGTCCGTGAGTGATTCATACGGCCAGGCCCAGATCACCGCGACCTTTGCACCCGGAACGGATCCGGATCTCGCCCAGGTCGACGTGCAGAACCGCATTTCCAACGTCACGGCCAATCTGCCCGCGGCCGTGGCTCAGCAGGGCCTGAAGATCTCGCAGGCCAACACGGGCTTCTTGCTGGTCGCGGCCTTGTCCTCCAAGGACGGATCCTGGGATGCCATGGCATTGGCGGACTACATTACGCGCAATGTCCAGAACTCGATTTCACGTGTTCCGGGCGTGGGCAAGTTTCAGCTGTTCGCCGCCCCGCGCGCCATGCGCGTCTGGATCGATCCGGATCGCCTGACCGGGTTCAATCTGAGCATCGCCGACGTTACGGCGGCCATCGGCAGCCAGAGCATCGTGACGTCGGGCGGCATCATGGGGTCGCCGCCCAACCCGTCGGAGCAGCGGGTCGCGGCGCCCATCGTGGTCGAAAGCCAGTTGGAAACGGCCGAGGAGTTCGGCAACATCATCATTCGCTCCAACGTCGACGGCTCCGTGCTGCGTTTGTCCGACGTGGCTCGCGTCGAGCTCGGCTCCGACAACTACCAGTTCGGCGCCCGGCTCAATGGCAATGCCACCGCGGCGTTCGCCATTTCGCTGGCGCCCGGCGCCAATGCCTTGTCCACGGCCGAAGGCATCAAGGCGCAGATGGACGAACTGGCCAAGTTCTTTCCCGACAATGTCGAATACACGATACCGTACGACACGTCGCCGTACGTGAAAATTTCCATCGAGCAAGTCGTCCATACCCTGCTCGAGGCCATGGTGCTGGTCTTCATCGTGATGTTCGTGTTTTTGCAGAACGTGCGTTATACGCTCATCCCCGCCTTGGTGGTGCCGGTGGCCATACTCGGCGCGTTCGCCGTCATGCAGGTCTTGGGATTTTCCGTCAACGTCCTGACCATGTTCGCGATGGTGCTGGCCATCGGCATCCTGGTCGACGATGCCATCGTCGTGGTGGAGAACGTGGAGCGGATCATGGCCGAAGAAGGGCTTTCGCCGATAGACGCCACCAAGAAGGCCATGCCGCAGATCAGCGGCGCCATCGTGGGCATTACGCTCGTTTTGACGACGGTTTTCCTGCCGCTGGCCTTCATGTCGGGATCGGTGGGGGTGATCTATCGCCAGTTCTCGGTGGCGATGGCCGTGTCCATCATGTTCTCGGCGTTCATGGCGCTGTCGTTCACGCCCGCGCTGTGCGCGACCTTCCTCAAGCCCATTCCCAAAGGCCACCACGCCGAAAAGAAAGGTTTCTTTGGATGGTTCAACCGGTCGTTCGACAGAACCACCAAAGGCTATGAAGGCTGGGTTTCGCGCAGCCTGAAGCGCGGCGGACGCATGATGCTCGTCTATCTCGTGCTGGTGATCGCGCTGGGATGGATGTACATGCGCATGCCCACGGGCTTTCTGCCCGAGGAGGACCAAGGCTACCTGGTTTCCAACATCGAGCTGCCGTCGGGCGCGACGGCCAACCGGACTATCGAGATCATCGAGCAGGTCGAGCAATATTTCATGGCTCAACCGCAGGTCAAGAACGTGATCACGGTCCAGGGTTTCAGTTTCAACGGCAACGGTTTGAACTCGGCGATCGCGTTCGTTACCTTGAAGGACTTCCACGAGCGCAAGGGCCCGGAAAACTCCGCGGCGGCCATTGCCGGCCAGGCCATCCGGAATCTGTTGTTCGGCCTGCCCGACTCGATGGTGTTCTCGATCGTGCCGCCGGCCATTTCCGAGCTGGGCAATGCGTCGGGTTTCGATTTGCGCCTGGAAGATCGCGGCGGGGCGGGCCACGCGGCGCTGATGCAGGCCACGCAGCAGTTGCTCAAGCTGGCAGGCGAAAGCAAGATCCTGGCCGACACGCGGGTCACGGGCCTGGGACCGGGCGCGCAGCTGCGCCTGTCCATCGACCGGGATCAGGCCGCCGCCTTGGGCGTGAACTTCGGCGAGGTGGCCCAGATGATTTCCGCTTCCATGGGCTCCAACTACGTCGGCAAGTTCACGGATCGCGGCAGGGTGCAGAATATCTGGGTTCAGGCTGAACAGACGCATCGCATGAGCATCGACGACATCCTGAAGATGAATGTGCGCAATAACCAGGGAGCCATGGTGCCGCTGGCGGCGTTCGTCAAAGCGGGGTGGGACCAGGGGCCTGTTCAGGTCGTGCGCTACAACAGCTACGAATCGATTCGCATAGGCGGCTCGGCGGCGCCCGGCTACTCGACCGGCGATGCCATGGTGGAAATCGAACGCTTGATGGCGCAGCTGCCGTCGGATTTCGGCCACGATTGGACCGGTCTGTCTTACCAAGAGCGCCAGGCATCGGGACAAACGGCCATACTGCTCGGCTTGGCCATTTTGGTCGTGTTCATGGTGTTGGCGGCCTTGTACGAAAGCTGGGCGATACCGTTGTCGGTGATCCTGGCGGTGCCCTTGGGCATGTTAGGCGCGGTGCTGATGGTCAGCTCGCTGGGCATGGCCAACGACGTTTACTTCCAGGTGGGCATGGTGACGGTAATCGGCTTGGCGGCCAAGAACGCGATCCTTATCGTGGAGTTCGCCAAAGACGCCTATGCCAGCGGAGATAGTCTCATCAAAGCCACCGTTACCGCCGCGCGCATGCGTTTCCGTCCTATTTTGATGACGTCCTTCGCCTTCATCTTGGGCGTGGTGCCCTTGGCCTTGGCCAGCGGCGCGGGCGCGGCCAGCCAGAATGCGGTGGGCTTCGGAGTGATGGGCGGCATGCTGGCGGCCACGCCGCTGGCGGTGTTGTTCGTTCCCACATTTTTCGTGGTGGTGCTGTCCTTGTTCAAGACCAAACCCAAACTGTTGGGCGCGCATGCCAAGGCCGCGCACGACGATGTGAAACCCGCTACCACGGATTCCCGATCCGACTCTTCGGGAGATAAAGAATGACATACCGTAATCTTCGATTGTCGGTGCCGGCGCTCATGCTGACCGTCGCCTTGGCGGGATGCTCGCTGGCGCCCAAGTACGAGCGGCCGGCGGCGCCCGTGCCCGATCGTTTTCCGGGACAGGAATCGGCCGCGTCCCAGCCGGAGCCGTCAGCCTCGCATGGGGCGGATCTGGGCTGGCAGGATTTTTTCCGGGACGAACGCCTGAAATCATTGATCCAGATCGCACTGGACAACAATCGCGACATGCGCATTGCCGTGCAGCGCATAGAAGAAGCGCGGGCGCAGTACGGCGTGGCGCGCAGTGAACAATTCCCGACGATAGGCGTGGGCGGCAGCGGCCAGGCGACCCGCTATCCGCCTCCCTTGCGCCAGGGCGGCGAAAATAGCCCCAGCGTGGCGCGCATCTATCAGGCCGGCGTCGGCCTGACCGCGTTCGAACTGGATTTCTTCGGCCGCGTGCGTAATTTGTCCGAAGCCGCGTTCCAGCAGTTCCTGGCGACCGAGCAAGCCCGCCAAACGGTGCACATCAATTTGGTGGCGCAGGTGGCCGAGGCCTATTTTCGTCTGCTCGCCGCGCAACAGACCGAACACCTCATAGAACAGACGGTCGCATCGCGTGAAAATACGTTGAAAATCGTGCAGTCCCGCTATGACGTGGGCGTCGTTTCGGCGTTGGATTTGAATCAGGCGCGCTCCCAGTTGAACACGGTGCGGGCGGACCTGGCCGCCATCAAGCGCGCTCAGGCGCAGGCTTTGAATGCCCTGCACTTGGTGCTGGGCGCGGAGATCCCGGCGGGTTTGTCCGAGCCCGCCGTGTTCGGCCGCGATCAATTGATGAGCGGGATTCCCGTGGGCCTGCCTTCGGACCTGTTGCAGCGCCGGCCTGATATTCGTGCGGCGGAACATGGACTGTTGGCCGCGAACGCCAATATCGGCGCGGCCCGCGCCGCGTTCTTCCCGAATATCTCGATTACCGGCATGCTGGGCTTCGCCAGCACCCAGCTGGGCGGCCTCTTTTCGTCGGGCAATCGCTTCTGGCAGTTTTCTCCTCAGGTACAGATGCCCATTTTCTCCGGCGGGGTGACGGGCAACCTGGCGTTGGCGGAAGCGCGAAGCAACATCGCCGTGTCCACGTATGAGAAAACCATACAGGTGGCGTTCCGGGAAGTCGCCGATGCCTTGGCCGGAGAGGAAACCTATTCCGGACAGCTCGATGCCTTGCGCGACATGGAGCAATCGTCGGCCGAGACGCTGAAACTGGCGCAGCTTCGTTACGAAACGGGCGTGGACAGCTTCCTGCAGGTCCAGAATGCGGAAGTCGATCTGTATACGACTCAGCGCGCGTTCCTGCAGACGGGGCTGGATTCGCTGCTCAACCGCGTCGAGCTGTACAAGGCCCTGGGCGGTGGCTGGCTGGAGCATAGCCAGGCGCAGCAGGGCGAAGCACAGGGTTGAGCATATGATGGAGCTGGGCGTTAACATCGATCACGTCGCCACCATACGCCAGCAACGCGGGACGACGTATCCCGACGTCGTGCAGGCGGCCTTGCGCGCCGAAGACGCCGGGGCGGATCTGATCACCTTGCACCTGCGTGAGGACAGGCGCCACATGCAGGATCGCGACGTCTTCGCGATACGCGAAGCGTTGCGCACCCGCATGAATCTGGAGTGCGCCGTCACCGAGGAAATGCTGGCCATCGCCTGCAAGGCGCAACCGGACGACGTGTGCCTGGTTCCTGAAAAGCGGGAAGAATTGACCACGGAAGGGGGCCTTGACGTGCTGGGCCGTTTCGATGCCGTTCAAACAGCGGTCGCCCGGCTTCAGGATGCGGGCATACGGGTGTCGTTATTCATCGATCCGGAGCCTGATCAGATCGACGCGGCAAAGCGCGCAGGCGCCACGGTCATCGAACTGCATACCGGCGCGTACGCCGAACTGCCCGAGGGTGCCCGCCGCGACGAAGAGGTCGAGCGCTTGCGCTCGGCGATCGTGCGCGGCATCGGCCATGGCTTGCGCGTCAATGCGGGCCACGGCTTGCACTACGGCAACGTGCAAGCCATCGCCAGGTTGCCGGGCCTGGCCGAGCTCAACATCGGACACGCCATCGTCGCCCAAGCCATATTCGACGGCTGGGAAAAGGCGGTGCGCGATATGAAGGCCTTGCTTAGAACGCAAAGCTGATCCTCGACCTCAGGTTGATGGGATCGCCAAAGCAAAGTATTACCAGGAGTACTCATGTCTCAATCTCCCATCGATTTTTTACTCACCCGCCGATCCGCGAAGTTCGTGCAGTCGCCGGGGCCGAATGACGAGCAATTGCGGCAAATCCTGCAAACGGCCATGTCTGCTCCGGATCACGGATCGCTGAAACCCTGGCGGTTTTCCGTGATCCGTGGCGAGGCCGTGCCCAGGCTGGCGGATAGAGTGATAACGACAATGCGCGAAGCGGGCGCGCCCATGCCCGCCGAAAAAGAAACCGTCACCCGCAATTGGCTTTCCAAGGTTCCGGTCATGCTGGCCATTGCCTGCAGGCTGGACCATGGCAATACCAAAATTCCGGAACAGGAGCGCGTGCTGGCGACGGGCGCGGCGGTGACCAATATTCTCAATGCCGCCCATATGCTGGGGTTTGCCGGATTCTGGAGCACCGGCCTGGGAACCTATGTCGACCAGGTCGGCGAAGCTTTGGGCTACGATAACCTGGACTACGTTTTCATGGGCTATCTTGCGCTGGGCACGCCTTCGGCGCGCGTATCGACGCAACCCAGGCCGGATGTCGCGCCGTACGTGCAAGAGTGGACGGGGCTTTGAGCCGGGCAGCCCGCGCCCGGCGGCGGCGCATGCTCAGCTTTCCTGCAGCAGTGCCCGCACGGCGTCGGTAATGGCGTCGGTCGTTTCGCTGTCGGAAGCCAGAATGCGGGCGCGTCCGCTCTTGTCGAATATGTAGATGCCGCGGCTGTGCGCGACTTCATAGTCGTCGCCATCGGCGCCGCTGGGTTTCTGGATCTGGTAGGCCACGCGATAGCGCCTGGCCAGCGAGGAGATCTGCTTTTCCGTGCCCGTCAGTCCGATGGCGTGATTGTCGAAGGCCCTGACATAGGCGTCCAGCACCTCGGGCGTGTCTCGATGCGGATCGACGCTGACGAATAGAATGCTGACGCCGGCGGCGTCCCGGCCCAGCTTGTCCATGACCTGGGCTAGCTGCGCCATGGTCGTGGGGCAGATGTCGGGGCAACTGGCGTAACCGAAAAAAACCAGCACGGTTTTGCCCAGAAAGTCCTTTTCCGTCAAGGTCTTGCCGCCGGGCCCCTGCAATTCGAAGCTCAGGTCCGGCAGAAAGCCGCGCACGTTGTGCACGGCCGTGGGCTTGGCAGGGGCTTGGCCGCCGGGCAGCTCGGTGGGCAATAGATTCCTTGGTGGATCGCCGCTTTGCGCGGACGCGCCGGCGCTGCACAAGCCCAGGATGAAGGCGAGAGTGACGGCGCCGAAGCGGGCGCTCAGGGTGATCGGATTCAAGAGTCGGGTCATACGCTATCGTAGTGTGTCATGGAGGGCGTCATGCCGCTGTGGCGCAGCAGCGCATCCAGCTCGGGCGGGCGGCCCCGAAACGCCTGGAAGGATTCGCCGGCCGGCCGGGCTCCCCCCACTTGCAGAATCTCTTCCAGAAAACGCCGGCCGGTCCCGGCATCGAGTATGGCGCGGGGGTCGTCGCGCCGTTCGGCGGCGCTTTCCTCGAAAGCGGAGTAGGCGTCCGCCGAAAGCACCTCGGCCCATTTATAGCTGTAATAGCCCGCGCCATAGCCGCCGGCGAACAGATGCGAAAAGTTATGCGGGAAGCGATGCCAGGCCGGCGGAATGATCACGGCGACCTGGTTTCTTACTTCATCCAGGGTCTGCAATACGGCTTGCATGCTCAAACCCTTGGATTCACTATGTATCAACATGTCGAACAGCGAGAATTCGATCTGTCTGACCATTTGCATGCCGCTTTGAAAGTTGCGGGCCGCCAGCATTTTGTCGAACAGCGCGCGCGGCAAAGGCTCTCCGGTTTCATCGTGACGGCTCAAGGCCTGGACGACGGGCCATTCCCAGCAGAAGTTTTCCATGAACTGGGAAGGCAGCTCGATGGCGTCCCATTCGACGCTGGAGAACGCGGCTGCGCCCGGATCGTCGACCTGGGAAACGAGGGCGTGCAGAGCATGGCCGCTTTCATGAAAAAGCGTGATGACGTCGTCATGCGTCAGCAGCGCATCGGCGCCGTCCCTTCCCGAAGCGAAATTGCAGGTGAGGTAGACGACGGGAGTGTGGAATACCGTCGAATTGCGCCGCCGTGAGCGTTCGCTGTCCACCCAGGCGCCGCTTTGCTTGCCTTGCCGGGCATGCAAATCCACATACAGGTGGCCCAGTGGCTGGCCGTCGCTGCGCCGCACTTGATAGCAGCGAACGTCCGGATGCCAGGTGCTTGCATCCACGGCGTGAAGGCTGACGCCGAAAAGCGTTTCGACGACCTGGAACAGGCCTTGCAATACCGTCGATTCGGTGAAGTAGTGCTTGATTTCTTCCTCGGAATAGGCGTAGCGTGATTCGCGCAGGCGTTCCGATGCATAAGGGATGTCCCAGGCCTGCATGTCCTGCAAGCCCAGCGCTTCCTTGGCGAAGGCGCGCAGCTCCTGCAGGTCGCGTTCGGCATAGGGCCGGGCTTTCTTCGCCAGGTCGCGCAGGAAGGCCAAAACCTGCTTCGCGTCGTCGGCCATGCGGGTTTCCAGGCGCAGGCGGGCGAAGTTGTCATAGCCCAGCAAGGCGGCCTCTTCGGCGCGCAAGGCCAGAAGCTGCTCGATCAGGCCGGAATTGTCCAGCTCGGGATCACCCAGTTCGGATGCCAGCGTCGCGTAGGCACGGTAAAGCGTCTCGCGCAGCGACCGGTCTTGCGCATATTGCATGACGGGCAGATAGCAGGGCATTTTCAGCCCCAATTTCCACCCTGGCCGTCCGTCGTCCTGGGCCGCCTTCCCGGCCGCGTGGAGGACGTCGTCCGGCAAACCGGCAAGCCGGGATCCTTCCTCGATCAACAGCGACCACCGGTCGACGGCATCCAGCACATTTTCGGAAAACTTCTGGGATGCCTGGGCCTGTTGGTCGGAAATGACGGCATAGCGTTCACGCTGCTCGCCTTGCAGCTCGACGCCGCCCAGGCGAAAGTCGCGCAGGGCCAGATCGACGATGCGCCGGCGTACCGGCGTCAGCGTGGCGAAGACGCTCGGATCCTCGAGGCGCTTGTACTGGGCGTAGAGGCCTTCGTGCAAGCCCACCCACGTCGAAAACTCCGTTACCAGAGGCAGGCAGGCGTTGTACGCGGCCCGCAGTTCGTTGGTGTTGACGACGGCATTCAAGTGGCCCGCGATCGACCAGGCCCGCCAAAGCCGGCTGGTGACGTCCTCCAGGGGCTCGACGACGTCGTCCCAGGTGGGCGCAAGCGACGGATCCGAGACGCGCTCCACCATGTCGCGGGATTGCGTGACCAGGGCCGTGATCGCCGGCTCGATGTGGGAGGGTTCGATGGCTGCGTAGTCGACGAGGTCCGTGATCGGAAGCAGCAGGGGATTGGCGGTCATCGTTCTAGTGCTCCGCGACGGCAAGGGCGGCCTGGCGTTCGGCGGCCTCCAGCGTGTTGACCAGCAGCATCGCGATGGTCATGGGGCCGACTCCGCCCGGCACGGGCGTGATTGCGCCGGCGACCTGTTTCGCGCTGTCGAAATCGACGTCGCCGGCCAGCTTGCCGCTGGGCAGGCGATTGATGCCGACATCGATGACGACCGCGCCGGGCTTGATCATGGCGCCCGTGACGATGCCTGGCTTGCCGGTTGCCACCACCAATATGTCGGCGCGCCGCGTCTGCGCGCCCAGGTCCTTCGTTTTCGAGTTGCACAGGGTCACGGTAGAGCCCGCCGCCAGCAACAGCATGGCCATCGGCTTGCCCACGATATTGCTGGCGCCCACGATAACGGCTTCCGCCCCGCGTATGGTCACGTCCTGCAACTCCAACATCTTCATGACGCCATAAGGCGTGCAGGGGCGAAACAGCGGCTTGCCGGTCATCAGCAAGCCGGCGTTGCTGACGTGAAAGCCGTCCACGTCCTTGGCGGCGCTGATGGTTTCGATGACCAGCGAGCTGTCCATGTGCGCGGGCAGGGGCAGCTGTACCAGTATCCCATGCATGGCGTCGTCTTCGTTCAGTTCGTGAATCAGGTCGAGCAGTTCGGCCTGGGAGGCGTCGGCGGGCAGACGTATGACGCGCGAGTTCAAGCCGGCTTTTTCACACGCCGCGGCCTTGTTGCGTACGTAGACTTGCGAAGCGGGATCGTCGCCCACCAGCACCACGGCCAGGCCGGGCGCCACGCCTTGTTCCTTGAGGATTTGCACGCGTCGGGCAACGTCATGCTTGATGCTGTCGGATAGCGTTTTGCCATCGATAATCGTTGCGTTCATAGCGTGTTCTCGGGCTTGGCCAGGGCGATTTTCATCAGATCGGCCACGGTGGTGACTTCAAGTTTTTCCATGATGTTGGCGCGATGCGCCTCGACGGTTTTGATGCTGATATTCAGATCGCCGGCGATCTGCTTGTTCAGGCGGCCCGCCACGATGCGCTCCAGAACCTGCTGTTCGCGCGCCGTCAACCGGCTGAGGATGGCCTGATGGTTCTTTTGGGCCAGGGCCTGGCTGATGCGCTCCGTCGCCTGTTCCAGCATGCGTCCCACGATAGTGCGCAAATCCGTTTCATTGAACGGTTTTTCCAGGAAATCGACGGCGCCTTTCTTCATGGTGCTGACCGCCATGGGCACGTCGCCGTGTCCGGTGATGAATACGATGGGAATCGGCGCGTTGCGTGCGATGAGCTCTTCCTGCAATTCCAGGCCGCTCATGCCGGGCATGCGCACGTCGCAAATCAATACGCCGACCTGGTCGGGCTCGTACGCGGCAAGGAACTCGTCGGCGCCGCCATAGCTCTTGACGCGATAGCCGTTGGCTTCCAGCAGCCACCGCAAAGAATCACGTACGGCCTCGTCGTCATCGACAATGAAAATAGTGCTTGATACGACGGTAGTGTTCATGCTTGCGACTCCTGGAGATGCGTAGTTGTACTTGGCGCTTGTGGCGCTGCGCATGGCAGTGTAAAACGAAAAATGGTTCCGCCTTCCGGGTTGCTCGTAGCCCAAAGGCGGCCATGGTGGGATTCGATGATCGTCCGGCAGATGTTCAGGCCCATGCCCAGGCCTTCGGACTTCGTGCTGTAGAACGGTTCGAACAGTCGCTCGGGATCGCGCAGGCCGTGCCCGCGGTCGATGACGGCGGTTTCGATGAGGCTGCCATGCACGGTAATGACGACGTGCAGCACATGGTAGTCGCTTTGCTCCATGGCCTCTATGCCGTTCTTCAGCAGATTGAGCAGCACCTGTTCGATCAAGATGGGATCGGCCATCACGTCCGGCACGGTCTCCGGCGCGTCGCTCTGGATTTCAATACAGCGCTTGCGCGCGTCGATCTCGGCGAAGCCGGCCGCGTTTTCCAATATTTGCAAGAGCGACACCCTTTGGCGGCGCGGCTCGCTGCGCTTGACGAACTCCCGGATGCGGCTGATGATCTTGCCGGCCCGCTCGGCCTGCCGGGCGGTCTTGGTCAGGACGTCGACCAGCACGTCGGGGTCGAAAGAGCCCGAGCGCACCATCGCGACGGCGCCCATGTTGTAGTTGCTGATGGCGGTAAGAGGCTGATTCAGTTCATGCGCAAGCGACGAAGCCATTTCGCCCATGGTGGTCAGCCGGCTCGTCAATTGGACCTTTTCCTGCTGAATGCGGGACGCTTCCTCGTGATTGCGCCTTTCGGTGATGTCCCGGGCGACTTGCATGCGCACCCGGCGCCCGTCCGTCCAGGCCAGGATGCGATGATGGACCTCGAACCAGCGTTGCGCCGAAACCGAATAGATTTCGACGCTATCGTCCGTGAACCGGCCCAGGCGCCCCCCGAGAAGCTCGCCGTGGCCGCTGGATTGCGCGCCGAAGAAACGGCGATACGTGCGGTTCGCAAACAGCAGCTCCAGGCCTTCCGGCGTGTCGGCCACCACGGAAATGGCGTCGTCCAGGCCTTCGAGCACGGTCATGAAACGTTCGTGCGCCGCCGTCAGGGCCTCGCGTATGCGCTTGGGCTCGGTGATGTCCGTCATGGAGGTCATCCAGCCGATCTGCTCGCCGGATGCATCGCGCAGCGGCGAGACATACATTCGGGCGGTGAAGCGCGAGCCATCGCGGCGCTGCGCTTCGATTTCCAGGCCGCTGCTGGGCGTGCGGCCCGAGAGCAGCAGGTCCAGGGTTTCCTGATGCTGGGCGTGGCGACCCGGCAGCCAATAGGGAAAAGGGGTGGTGCGCCCGATCAGGTCGGCTTCGTTCCAGCCTATCATCCGGCAAAACGCCGGATTGACGTAGGCGATCCTGCCGTGCATGTCGAACACGCGCATGCCGGTGGACATGGAGTTTTCCATCGCGCGGCGAAAACCGGTCTCGGCGATGAGCGCCGCTTCGGCGCGCGTTCGGTAACGCGTATAGCGCCACAGGACGAGCAGGCTCACGACGATGACGAAAGACAACGCGGCGATGACCATCATCAACCGCTGCTGGCGCGTTTCCTGGTCTATCGTGACGAACATCACGCTGTCGTTGTGCAGCCGCTGCAGCCAGATGAACACGCCCATGACGCAGAGGTACAGCACGAGCACGATCACCGGCGTCAGCCAGTACAGGCCGCGACGGTTCTGCTTGGCCTGGTCGTAGAACGTCGTCGGTATGAGGGATCGTTTAGAGTTGCTCGCCATGCGTGTGTCCAGGGCACCCAAAAAGTCGGTAGGGCATCGGATTTCCGTATTCTAGACGGTAACGCCGAATCCATTTTTCATATTATAAAAATAGAAACCATAAAATGAAATTTTCCTTGAACATCTCCGTGGTATTTCCTAGAATGCCCTTAATCGCCAGACCTGCAAGTCTAATCACGATGGCATGAGAGACTCCTGCGCGGCTACCAGGGATGGGGCGCCAATAGGGCATGAGCCGGCAAGGCGCCGCTATCCGGACTATATCAATTCAAACCAGGAGACAACGAATGTCCTCTCTTGAACAGTCGAACACCTCAGTGGGTCTCACCGAAGACGAAGCGCTGGAAACACAGGAATGGCTGGATGCGCTCGACGCCGTTCTGGATCGCGAAGGCCCGGAACGCGCTCATTACTTGCTCGAGCGCTTGGTTGATCTGGCGCGCCGTTCAGGCGCGCACATCCCGTTTTCGCCCAATACGGCTTACGTCAATACGATACCACCCGGTCTGGAGCCGGCGCACCCCGGCAATCTCGAGCTCGAAGCGCGCATCCGTTCCTATATACGCTGGAACGCCATGGCGATGGTCGTCAAGGCCAACAGCCACAACCCGCCCGACGGCGGCGATCTCGGGGGACACATCGCATCGTTCGCATCGCTGGCCACCATGATCGGCTGCGGCCAGAACCATTTCTGGCATGCCGAAGACGAAGAGCATGGCGGCGATCTGGTGTATTTCCAGGGACATTCGTCGCCCGGCGTCTACGGCCGGGCGTTTCTCGAAGGCCGCCTGTCCGAAGAGCAACTGGACAATTTCCGCCAGGAAGTCGACGGCAAAGGCCTGTCTTCCTATCCGCATCCCAAGCTGATGCCCGATTTTTGGCAGTTCCCGACTGTTTCCATGGGATTGGGACCGCTGATGGCCATCTATCAGGCCCGTTTTCTCAAGTACCTGCATGCCCGCGGCATTGCCGACACCAGCAAGCGCAAGGTCTGGGTATTCTGCGGCGACGGAGAAATGGACGAGCCGGAATCCCTGGGCGCCATCAGCCTGGCCTCGCGCGAGAAGCTGGACAACCTGATCTTCGTGATCAACTGCAACCTGCAGCGTCTGGATGGTCCCGTGCGCGGCAACGGCAAGATCATCCAGGAATTGGAAGGTGAATTCCGCGGCAGCGGCTGGAACGTAGTCAAGCTCATCTGGGGCGGCTACTGGGATCCGCTTTTTGCGCGCGATAAGGAAGGCATCCTGCGCCGCATCATGGAAGAGGCCGTCGACGGGGAATACCAGGCCTACAAGGCCAATGACGGGGCTTACGTGCGCGAGCATTTCTTCGGCAAGCACCCCAAGCTCCTGGACATGGTCGCGCGCATGAGCGACGACGATATCTGGCGCTTGAATCGGGGCGGCCACGATCCTCATAAAGTCTATGCCGCGTTCAGCAACGCGGTGAACACCAAGGGCCAGCCGAGCGTCATCCTGGCCAAGACCATCAAGGGCTACGGCATGGGCCACGTCGGCCAGGCCAAGAATCCTACGCACCAGCAGAAGAAACTGGACATGGCCGCGGTGCGCGAATTCCGCGATCGCTTCAATATCCCCATTCCCGACGACAAGATCGAGCAGCTGCCTTACTACAAACCGGCGGAAGATTCGCCTGAAATGGTTTATCTGCACGAGCGGCGCAAGGCCTTGGGCGGCTACCTGCCCAAGCGACGCATCAAGGCCGACGAGAAGCTGACGGCGCCCAAGCTGGAGGTATTCAAGGCGGTGCTCGAGCCTACCGCCGAAGGGCGCGAGATTTCCACGACGCAGGCGTTCGTGCGCATACTCAATCAGGTCCTGCGCGACAAGGACCTGGGTCCGCGCGTCGTGCCCATTCTGGCCGACGAGTCCCGCACCTTCGGCATGGAGGGATTATTCCGCCAGATCGGCATTTACGCGCCCGAAGGGCAGAAGTACACGCCCGTGGACAAAGACCAGGTCATGTACTACAAGGAATCGGCCGACGGGCAGCTCTTGCAGGAAGGCATCAACGAAGCGGGCGCGTTCAGCTCCTGGATCGCGGCGGCCACGTCGTATTCCACCAATAACCGCATCATGATCCCGTTCTTCATCTACTATTCGATGTTCGGGTTCCAGCGCGTGGGCGACCTGGCCTGGGCGGCGGGCGACATGCGGGCGCGCGGGTTCCTGCTCGGCGGCACGGCGGGACGCACCACGCTCAATGGAGAAGGGCTGCAGCACGAAGACGGGCACAGCCACATCATGTCTTCGCTGATTCCGAATTGCGTTTCCTACGATCCGACGTTCGCGCATGAACTGGCGGTGATCATCCAGGACGGTTTGCGCCGCATGGTCGAGAACCAGGAGGACGTGTACTACTACCTCACTGTCATGAACGAGAACTACGCGCAGCCGGGCTTGAACGCCGGCGACGAGGAAGGCATCCTTCGCGGCATGTACAAGCTCAAGTCGACGAAGAAGGGCAAGCTGCACGTGCAGTTGATGGGGTCGGGCACGATATTGCGCGAAGTCATCGCGGCGCAGGAGCTGTTGCTGGACGACTGGGGTATCGGCTCGGACGTCTGGAGCGTGACCAGCTTCACGGAGCTGCGCCGCGACGGCCTGGATTGCGAGCGCCACAGCCTGCTTCATCCCGAGGACGCCGACGCGCCCGTGCCGTACGTTACGCAAAAACTGCAGGAAACAAAGGGTCCCATCGTGGTGTCTACGGACTATGTCAAGGCATTCGGCGAGCAGATACGTCCCTTCGTGCCCAAGGACCGCGCGTTCCGCGTGTTGGGTACGGACGGATTCGGCCGCTCCGACTTCCGCTACAAGCTGCGCGAGCATTTTGAAGTGGATCGTCGCTTCGTGGTGCTGGCGGCATTGCGCAGCCTTGCCGACGAAGGTCAGCTGCCCATGAAGAAAGTTGCCGAGGCCATCAAGAAATACGGCATCAATCCGGAAAAAGCCAATCCGCACCACGCGTGAAAGGGGACACTACAATGAGCAATACCATTGAAATCAGCGTGCCGGATATCGGTGATTTTGACGAGGTCGAAGTCATCGAGGTCCTGGTCGCCCCGGGGGATGAGGTCCAGGCCGAGCAAAGCCTGATCACGGTGGAGTCGGACAAGGCATCCATGGAAATCCCCTCGTCGCATGCCGGCGTGGTGGAGGCGGTGCAGGTCAAGACCGGCGACAAGGTCAAGCAAGGTTCGGTCATCGTGAAGCTGAAAGCCCGGGAGCAGGCCGAACAAGCAGAAAGCGCGCCGGCCGCCGCGTCCAGGGCGGATGAAAAGACATCGCGCGCCGAATCGGCCGCTCAACAGGCCGAGCCGTCCGGCGCTTCTTCCGGACAGGGCGCCGCCTCCACGGTGATGGTGGTCGTGCCCGATATCGGCGATGCGAAGGACGTCCAGGTCATCGAGGTCATGGTGGCGGTCGGCGACACGGTCCAGGCCGAGCAAAGCCTGATCACGGTGGAGTCGGACAAGGCGTCCATGGAAGTGCCATCCTCCCATGCCGGCGTGGTCAAGGCGGTCAAGGTCAAGCTGGGCGACAAAGTCAATGAGGGCTCCGAGATCGTCGAGCTCAGCGTGCAGGGCGCGGATGCGCCCGAGGCCGAAAGCCGTCCTAGGGCGCAAGCTCCGGCGGCGCAAGCGGCTCAGTCATCGGCGAGCGTCAGCGAGGCGCCGGCGGCTGACGCTCGGCCGGCGCAACCTGCGGCCATGCCGGCAGGGCGTCCTTCGCCGACGGCGGCGTATGCCGATGCCGCCGTGCCGCTGCGCAACCTTCCCCATGCCTCGCCGTCCGTGCGCAAGTTCGCGCGCGAATTGGGCGTGGACCTGAGCAAGGTGACGGGTTCCGGCGCCAAGAACCGTATTACTCATGACGACGTGCGCCTGTTCGTCAAGCAGGCATTGGCCGGCGGCGTCGCGCCGGGACAGGCGGCGGTATCGGCCGGCGGGCTGTCGGTGTTGCCGTGGCCCAAGGTGGATTTTTCCAAGTTCGGCCCGAGCGAAAGCAAGCCGCTGTCGCGGATCAAGAAAATCTCCGGTGCCAATCTGCATCGCAACTGGGTGATGATTCCCCACGTCACCAATAACGATCAGGCCGACATTACCGAGCTGGAAGCCTTGCGCGTGACGCTTAATCAAGAAAACCAGAAAAGCGGCATCAAGGTTACGATGCTCGCCTTCCTGATCAAGGCGGTGGTGGCCGCGCTGAAGAAGTTTCCCGAATTCAATGCTTCGCTTGACGGCGATAGCCTTGTCTATAAGCAGTACTACCATGTGGGCTTTGCCGCCGACACGCCCAACGGGCTGATGGTGCCCGTTATTC
>Ga0265293_10007462_pt1 | contig 16816 bp, 20 predicted proteins | sample Munlanlewell138R_FD_192505 | JGI IMG/M metagenome (GOLD analysis project Ga0265293, IMG submission 192505) | Leachate microbial communities from a municipal landfill in Southern Ontario, Canada - Leachate well 138R | ecosystem: Engineered > Solid waste > Landfill > Unclassified | place: Canada...
CTGCTTATGATGCGATGATAGCAAAATTAAACAACACATCATCAATGTTTACACAAATGACGGAATCGGAAAATAATAACAACTAGTTCTGTAAAAACATTAAACAAAACATTGAAAATGTCGATGTATAGGGATATACAAAGAGACTAAAAATAGTTACTTAGCGAAAAAGGATTTGATATGTATGGTAATGTAGCTCATAATATTTATGTACAAAACAATGTAGGGATAGAATCTCCTGCAAAGCTTATTGAGATGTTGTATGAAGGGGTGCTTCGTTTTAACGCTCAGGCTAAAAAGGCTATGAATGATGGAGATATTGAAAAGAGAGTTTATTGGATAAATCGCTCTGTCGCTATTATTTCAGAGCTAATAGCTACTCTAGATTATAATCATGGTCGTGTGGCAAAATATTTAGAGGGGTTATATAGCTATGAGATTCAGCTTCTCAATATAGCCAACATTCAAAAAGATACTGCTAAACTTGATGAGGTTAGCAATGTTTTTAAGGGCCTGCTAGAAGCGTGGAGAGAGAACACAAATGTGGCTAAATAAGTTAAAAATAGCGATAATAGAAAAAAATACAAACTCTTTGGATGCTTTACTACAAAATGTTCCTCAGCTAGAGAGTAGAAAAGAGATAGAAGAAGCAGTTTATCTCTTAAAAGAGGCTACTTATATGGTTGAGACTCTAAAGCAAAACACATCAGACTCAATGAAGCAGATTAGAAAAAATCTTGATTTTTTGCGCTCTATGGATACTCCTGTCTCTAAAAGATTTGATATAAGGTCATAACCTTTTTTTACTTATTCCAAAATTCAGACTTCTTATGGTGTACTCACTTACAACCGCACCTTTTCTCATGCTAAGTATATGCTCTACTGCATCGGCAATATCTGAAGCTAGAAGTCGTTCATTTTCATCTTTGCTCGTCTCAAATCTTAGTTCGTTATAAAAACTGCTCTGCGTCATATCCGGATTGATGTTTGTAACACTTAAGCCACTTTTCCTTGTCTCTTCAAATAAGGAGTCGCCAAATGCCCTTAAACCAGCTTTAGTAGCACTGTAAACTCCAGCAAACTTACTTGCTCTAAGAGCCTCAATGGAGTTTATATTTATAAGATAACCATTACTTTTTTTAAGATTTCTAAGTAGCGCATTTGTTAGAAGCATAGGAGCGGTAAGATTTAGAAAAACCATATCCGTGATTGTTTTGCTGCTTAGCTCTTCATGTGGCTCAAATCTGCCAAATCCTGCGCAGTTTATTAACATGTAGATATTTTCATCTGCTATTTTCTTACATGTCAATAGGGTTGATGTTTCATCTGCTAAGTCAGCTTGAAGTAGAGTGAAGTTTTCGCTCTGAAAATCCTCTTTTTTTACGCTTCTGCTAATGCCTATTACGTTATAGCCCAGCAGTAACAATCTTTTTGCTATCTCTTTACCAATTCCGCTGCTAGCACCGGTCACTACAACTTTTCTCAATTTTTAACCTCTTTGATAACGTGCTCTATTACATCAAAAATCAACTTTTTAGTTCCATCTTTTGTAACTATGTTTGGCTCAAAATGATCACTTACTACTTTATAGATATAACGGTTCTCAATGTAAGTAGTAGCTTCGCAAAAGCCATAAGACTCCATATCAACTATCTCATCAAGACTTTTTGAAGCCTCTGAGTCTTTGCATGTTAATGTGCATAAAGGATTGTTGCCAACTATATGCTCTTTATCTCTATATATAACGCGACCTACTTTTATAAGTTCCCCGATTTTGTACTTTCTACTCGCACCGCAAATCCCGATATTTATAAAGATATCATCTTTTGAAGGTTTAAAGTTTTTTATAAGCGCGTCTGTTGCCTCTTTGGCATTATTAATACCTACACCGCTAAGAATTACTCTCAACTCTCTAGAGCTAAAGAGAGTAAATTTATCACACTTCCCTTTTAGCAGCTTATATTTATCAATAAATGCTTGTATTTCAGGTTTTAATGCAGTTACAATATACAACATGCAATATTGTACCAAAATAAAATATTAAGAGAAGAAGATTATGCCTATTTTATATGCCGATTACTCAAATATAAATTATGAAGAAATGGCACTTAGTATAGGAGTAAAATCTAAACATATCCCCGCTATCATCAAAAGTTTTTTTGAGGAGACAAATACAACACTAAAGGCTCTTGAAGAGGCAATAAAGCTTATGGATTATGATAAAATAAAATCACTAGCTCATGCAATAAAAGGGAGTTCGGGAAATATTAAATTTAACGAAATTTTTGAGATGGCAAAAGAGATGGAGCAAGAAGCCACTAAAAAGAGTATAAATTTTGACTATGCAGGTTACATGAGGGCTATAAAAAAGAGTATAAGCACAATAGCTCTATAAACATTTTGTTTAATTTATCTTTTTAGGATATAATTCGGCGCTTCCCTTTAGACCTGTGCAATGGTGCTTTGAGATATTGTGTCAGGGTAGGAATACAGCAGCACGCCTTAGAGTGTTATGTGCCGCAGGTATCTGGGGGGAAGTCTTTCTATCATTTTTTTAAAAATATCAATCTTTTCTATGTTTAGAAATTCCACACGCCTGATTTGGTTTTGGCGGATTTTCTTTTAGATAAACTAAATCATCTAGAGTCTGCTTTAAAACTCTTTTTTGTTGAAGCAACGGCAACATTCGATTATCTTTTTCATTCATAGGTAAGCTCATATCAGCAAGGATTGCCTCCACCTCTTTATCTAGCTCTTGTAGTGCATTATTTATATGTTTAATAGAATTCATGCCAAGAGTATAGCAAAAATTAAAGATATTTGGGTATAATCTCGCTCTCAAAGTACATTTTGTACTCTTAAGAGAATTTTACAAAGGAGTTTCGATGCCAAAGATGAAATCGGTAAAAGGCGCTGTAAAGCGTTTTAAAGTTAAGAAAAACGGCACTGTTAAACGTGGTACAGCGTTTAGAAGCCATATTTTAACAAAACAAGATTCAGATACTCGCTCAAAGCAAAACAAACCAAAAATTGTTTCAAAAGCTGATGAAAAAAATGTTAAGGCTATGATTAACTAGTAAATAGTTGATTGTTAAATCTCCAGCCGCATAGCAATATAGTAGCTGGGCAAGACCACGTCAGATGTGGCACCTTGAACGCATAAATAGCGTCTGGGTAAAGAGAAAAGGAAATAAAATGCCAAGAGTAAAAACAGGTGTTGTTCGTAGAAGAAGACACAAAAAGATATTAAAACTTGCAAAAGGTTTTTATAGCGGACGTCGTAAGCACTTCCGTAAAGCAAAAGAGCAGCTAGAGCGCTCAATGTACTATACATTCCGTGACCGTAAGCAGAAAAAACGTGATTTCCGCAAACTATGGATTATCCGTATCAATGCTGCATGTCGTCTTAACGGAATGAACTATTCAACATTTATGAACGGTATTCACAAAAGTGGCATCGAGCTTGACCGTAAAGTTCTTGCTGATATGGCTATGAATGATGCAGCGGCATTTAGTGCAGTTGCAGAAGCTTCAAAAGCAGCATTAGCAAAATAGATTCAAAAGTTAAGTGTGACTTCTGTTGCACTTAACTCTAGATTCTGTGTAAAAAAAGTACGCTATTTCCCTGTGAATTATAATAGACTCCGAGTGAAGATTGCTTAGAGATATAAACCCCTCTGCCGTTAAAGTTATTTTTTTCTTTAAATATCCCGCGTAATATATTAGTATTAAAACCACTTCCATCATCTTTTATAGTAGTCGCCACATATTTATAAGAGTTGTACTCAATTACAAATAGGTTTACGGTTATTTGCTTATCACACTCTTTTTGCATCTTCTCAAGCGTGGTAAAATAGATATCTTCACTTAAGAGTCTATGTTTTGCCTCTGTATTTAAGCCGAGACTTCCATGTTCATAAGCATTCATAAATAGCTCTGAAAATACAATACCTGCACTATAAGAGAGTTTATGATTGTTTGTCATATTTGTCCACAAATCAGTATACCAATCGTTAGCATCCTCTACATCGGCTAAAGTACTTTTAAAGCTTTTTGTTGCAATTTTTTTATCCTTTGACAAAGTCAATTGATTTATAAAAATAAAAGTCATATCGTCCTCTTGAGTCTCTATCCTATAGAGAATCTTCTCTATAAGCTCATTTTTCGTAAAAGAAGATAAAAAGTCATCTTCTATAAAACTGGCATACAACTTTGTCTCATCTCTAGTGCTATTTTCTGTCACCCCATCGCTGTAAAAAAGAAATTTTGTAATATTTGAGATATCCATATGCGATATTGCAAAAGTAGTTCTATATTTACATATAGGCGGGTTATTTGATTTTATTTTTATTATCTTGTTGTTAATGGATTGTGCAAGCGAAGGGGGCATTGCAAATTTTGCAAACTCCATTGATTTTGTTGCGTAGTTAATGACAATAAAATCCATAGAAAAAGCCTCTTCATCAAGTAATATAGGTTTTATATACTCCAAGGAGGAGTCTATTATACTTTCTAAAGAAAATTTAGCACCTACTTTGTCTACTAAGTGATTTATATAAGATGTCATTAGCATAGAGCTAAGTGAAGCAGATAACCCTTTGTCCATTCCGTCAATAATGAAGTAAAATGTTGTGTTGTCATCTATTTTTCTTGCGCTATATGCATCTCCGCTTAATACATCAAGCGGCTTATAAAAGAAGTCTATAAGCGTTGTGTGCTTGTTTTGTAGCATCTGGTAGTAGAAATCATTTCTTACGATATTGAGCTCTTTAGAAAAGGCAAGATCTTCTTGATAGGAGTTGTACTTCTCCCTCTTCTCAAGCTCCTTTATCTTTTTTTCTCTTTGTTCTTTTAGGTAGTTGTTAGCAATAAGAAGCTTAGTGACATTTTGAATTGATTGCATCACCTCTGAGGATATAATGGGTTTTTTTAAAAAATTATTTACATTTAGTTGAAGTGCTTGAACAATGACATCTACATCTGTGATAGCAGACACAAGAATAATAGGAATCTCTTTATCCCTACTTCTTATCTTTTTTATCATCTCTATGCCGTTTAGAAGAGGCATGTCATAATCCGCGATTATAAGGTCTATTTTTTCATGACAAAATTTTTGATACCCATCTTCTCCGTCATAGGCAAAGATAATATCTTTTACCAAATCTTCAAATAAGGAGTTATATAGAAGCTGTGTTGTTTTGCTATCCTCGACACATAAGAGTGTCAAAGATTTTAAATACTTTAAAATTGAGCCGCCTATATTGCTTTGCATTAAATTTTAAATTTACTTAATTCGCTTTGTAGTTTATTCGCATCGCTATCTAGTTTGGTAGCTGCATTGTCAACTAGGCTTCTGTGCTCTGTGTTTCTTTTTGAAATCTCTATAATCTCATCCATATCTCGGATAAGCTCTTTTGTTTTAGTTGCAATGTATGTACTTTGATACATAACGTCGCTTGACTTATCTGTTGTAACAGAGAGGTTCTCTTTGGTAGTCTGAGAAGATGATATTAAATCTTGCGCAGAGTCTGCAATATTGCTCATGTTTTGCGATGCTCTATGGGTCTCTTCAGATATCTCTACAACGTTTTGGGTTATTAGATTAACATTTGCACTAATCTCGCCAAGACTTTTTTGTGTTCTCTCTGCAAGTTTTCTTACTTCATCTGCAACAACAGCAAATCCTCTCCCATGCTCGCCGGCGCGTGCTGCTTCTATAGCGGCATTAAGTGCTAGAAGGTTTGTCTGATCGGCAATATCTGAAATAATAGCCAAGACATCTTTTATATTTTTAGCTTGCTCTGTAAGCGAGGAGACTTTTTGGACGAAATCTTGTTGATTTTGATTTCCCTCTTCTATGGCGACAACTACGGAGTTGAGTTTGTCGATAAAACCGTCCAATACTCCAAAGGTCTGTTTTAAATCCTCAGTAACTGTAATAGATGCCTCTTCTATAGCATCAAGCCTCTCGCCCACTTCTGTTACAAGGACATTGATATTAGAGATTTTAATATCTGCTACCTCACCGTTTTTTGTAAGTTCATCAACTATACCGTTTAAGACTTTGCTCTCTTTTGATGTCATATTTGAAACATTTTTTGCCTGCAGTACACTCTCTTTAAAAGCTACTACCATTTTATGAAGCGCTCTTGATATTTGCGAAATCTCATCTTTTCCTTCGACAATAACATCACATGTTAAGTCGAGATTATCAGAGACACACTCTATTTTCTCTAAAGAGCTACGTACACTCTTATTTACTCTTGTGCTAACAATAAGTATTATTAAAAATATCATAATAGCAAACAAAGAGTATCCGATCAGAGTTATAAGAGCGCTTCTATTTTGTTCGGATTCAATTTGATCAAGAAGAATACTATTTTGTTTTGCCAGTTCATCGTCAACCTCTTTTAGAAGATTGATTTTGTTGGTTATAGTCTTAAACCATAAAACACTATCTACACCAAAATTGCCCTCTATCGCTTTTTCTCTTGCAATTGCGCGCATTTTATTGACATCATCTATGACAGGAGAGCTCATCTTTTGCTCATAAAGAGTTTTTGAACTCTCAGTTGCCATTGAAAAGTAAGAGTCAAGATATGCATCTTGTTCGGCAACAAGAGTAATCCATTTTGCAAATACGCCATCTGCAAATTGACCGGCTGCAAAGGTTCCGCTTAACACGGCTCTCTCAATTCCTGCGCGCTCTTTAGACTTTAAAAAATTTGTATAAGAGTCGAGTGCTTTAACTAGCTCATGAGTATTTGCTAACTTTGCAGTAAGTGAGACAATATTTAAAATCTTTTTATTCATATTTGTATAATAAGCTACAGCTTCACCCACGCTGATTGAGAGAGAATCTACTTGTGAACGTATATTAGATATTTTATCCATATCTAAACTAAAAGCAGAAATCTCTTCACTAAGCTCTTTTGGAAAAGAGTCTAAGTCAAGTGTTTTTAAATACTCTGTCAGATTTCTGTTCTCTTTTGTAGTATCCACCCTCTGTTTTGGTAAGATGTCACTAAATTTCTCACCTCTAGAGCCTATAAAACCTGCACTTGCACCCCTCTCTTTTTGCGTTTCATGAATAACAAGACTTAGTTTTTGAGAAAGAGTGTTAAGCTCTTTTGCTTGATTGATAATAGCATTGTTTGTCAACGCCTTACTAAGCGTAAAGGCTATTATTACAAGAGCAAACGAGACTACGATTGTAGTTATAAGATTTAGTTTAAACTTAATTGTCATTAGGACCCCTTTTAGCTTTAAAAATTGAGACTAGATTAAGGTCGTCTAAAAGCGATAACAACTGCTCATTTCCAACTTGCATTTGAAGGTCTATATTGTCTTTTAAAACGAGTTTGTTCAAGTATCCTATAACCGAGGATGTAATAGAGAGAGAGTCTAATATTTTAATCTTTACATGTTTATGTTGAGCAACTATGCCATCGAGCATACGCTTAATGTTCTCAAAGTCACTAATACTTTTAATATTGCCGCTAATTATAAGAGCATTTGAAGATACTTTTAGTTCCATTACAATACCTTATTTCCTCATATTTAGTAGCAGTTTATAATGAATAGAATTAAAGTTAGCTAAAATCAGTTATATTTCTTAACCAATCCTTAATTTTTTTTTCATATCCAATATCTTTTAGTTCAACTAAGTTTAACTCTTTAGTAAGGTAGTGTTGCTTCACATAACCACCAAAATCATGAGGATAGAGATACCCTTCGTTACGTTGTGTTATATTTTTTGGTATATCAAGCATCACACCCTCCTTAACTAACTTCTGCGCTTTGTTTATTGCCATATACGCCGAGTTTGATTTAGGGGAAGATGCCAGATAAATAGCTGTCTGCGCCAAAATAATTCTGGCTTCCGGATAGCCGATTTTTGATACACTTGTTAAAGCGGAGGTTGCAAGTGTAAGAGCTTGTGGATTTGCATTGCCGATATCTTCGCTTGCAAGAATGACAAGTCGTCTTGCTATAAAATCTGCACTCTCGCCACCCTCAATCAGACGAGCTAGATAGTAGATGGCGGCATCCATGTCTGAGCCTCTGATGGATTTAATCAGAGCGCTTGTCAGGTCATAATGAACACCAGCTTCACTACTTCCAGCACTTAGAGCATTTGGACGGAGTGACTTTAAAATATCAAGAGTTACATGAGGCGCTATATTTGATGCAAACTCAAGCAGTTTAAGCATCGCTCTTGCATCCCCGCCGCTACTGTTTACTAGGTACTCTTCCGCATCTTTATCACATGTGAGTGAAGCATTTGCGAGAGCTTTTTGCAGCAACTCTTCAAGCGCTTTGTTTGTTATATAGTATAGTTCAAATAACATTGAGCGGGAGCGGATTGCAGAAGTAAGTGAAAAAAACGGGTTCTCGGTTGATGCCCCGATAATTAAAACAGAGTTACTCTCCATAACGGGAAGTAGAACTTCTTGCTGATTTTTGGCTAAGCGATGCACTTCGTCTATAAAAATCAGAGGTCTTTGTAGTGTGTTTTTGTAGGTGTCAAAAATCTTTCTTAGTTGCTCAATTTTGATGCTAGTGGCGTTAAACTCATAAAAAGGTAAACTCATCACTTTGGCTATAACTCTTGCAATAGATGTTTTCCCGCATCCGGCAGGACCAAAAAAGAAGCTGTGTCCTAGAGTATTTTTTTCACACAACACCCTAAGAGGTGCTTCTTTAGCGCTCAAATGAGCTTGTCCGAGGATTTCATCAAAAGATTGAGGGCGCAAAAGATGTGTAAAATCAGCCAATTTTACCTCTTCTTCTGCTTTTGAGAAAAAGCTCTTTTTTCGCCGTGCTTACTTAACTCTCTAAGCTCTTTTTGTTCTGATTTTTTCTCATCTTTTAAAAATTTAGATAGAGCCGAGTACTCGCTGCGGCTTAAAAATCTAACCTTTCCCTCTGGAAGATTATTAAGCTCTATCTCTGCAAAACTGATTCTCTTAAGGTCTGCTATTTCTGCGCCAAAATGTGCAAAAAAGCGTCTAAGTTCACGGTTTTTACCCTCACTTAAAGCCACTTTTAGGATTGAGTAGTTTGCTTGATTTTTTTGGATTTTATACCCTATAAAAGGCTTAAACTCCATTTTTGTAATTTTTGAGTGTGTGTGCCCACCTGCAGATGCATCATCAAGCGTCATTCCTTTAAGCATAGCATCTTCCATATCCGGAGTAACTTCGCCTTTTATCTTAATCTTGTAGATTCTCTCTAAGTTTGATTCCATTAGAGCCGATGCCACTTTAGAAGCATCGGTTAGAAGAAGCAGACCCTCTGAGGCGTAGTCAAGTCTTCCGACTGGAATGTAGTGTTTGTACTCTTTGCTTAGAGTGTCATAGATAGTCCTTCTGCCCTTTGGGTCGCTTTTTGTTACTAATTCGCCCTTTGGTTTATTGTAAACAATAACAGTATATTTATCTCTAGGGCTCACCTGTTTTCCGCTTACATAGACGATGCTTATCCCCTCTGTTACATCTGTGGCAGGATTTGTCTCAATCTCTCCATCAACTCTTACATAACCCTCTTTAATCGCTTTGTCAGCCTCTCTTCTTGAGTAGCTTGAGTGATGTGCAATGTATTTATTTAATCTCACGATATACCTTTTTCAACCAAAGTATGGATGTGGAGCACGCCCTTTACTTTTTTATTTTTATCAGTTACAACTAAAAGCTGTATCTTCATCTCCTCTATAATAACGAGTGCTTGGCTTGCAAGTATATTTTCATCATCTACTGTTTTTGGGTTTAGGGTTGCATACTTTAAGACATTATCTTCAAGTGAAAAGTCTTTATTCATAAGGGCTCTTCTAATGTCACCGTCACTAATAAGCCCAATAAGCTTGTCAAATTCATCACAAACCAAAACATTACCAAGCCTACCTTCGCTGATTTTTATAATAGCATCTTTGAGTTTTGTATCTGCCATAATAATTGGCAAATCTTTTGTTCTCATCAGATCTTTAACTTTTACAAACAGCTGTTTTCCCAAAGCTCCACCGGGATGAAATGATGCAAAATCACTCTTTTTGAAGTTTTTTGCCTTCATAAGACATACTGCAAGTGCGTCACCAAGAGCAAGGGTTAGTGTTGTAGAGCTTGTCGGCGCAATATTAAGAGGGCAAGCTTCTTTCTCAACAACGACATCAATAACCAAATCGCTATATCTTCCAAGTGTTGAGTTTTTATCTCTAGTCATGCCGATAAGCGGAGTATCAAATCTCTTTATATGCGGAAGGATAGAGCTTAACTCCTCGCTCTCTCCGCTATAGCTAATGGCTAGAACAACATCATCCTTGCTTATCATTCCCAAATCACCATGGAGCGCTTCTGTGGGGTGCAGAAAAAAACTAGGAGTTCCGGTAGATGCGAATGTTGCAGCCATCTTTGCGCCTATTAATCCTGATTTTCCCACGCCGGTAACTATGAGTTTTCCTCTGCATGCAAGGATGATTTCAACCGCTTTGTCAAACACATCACCTATTTCTTGGGCGCTGTTTAAGAGCGTTTGGGCTTCTATTTTTAAAGTTTCTTGTGCTATTTGTCTGTAATTCATGATGCAATTATACCCTTTTTGGGTATAAATTGCGCAGGAGGAAGGATATTTAATTAATATCGGGTTTTGGAGTTTTAGAAGTTGATGCAGGTAGTTGAGGAAGTATAATGTCCGCTTTTCTACCATCAAGTGCTTTTAGAAACTCCTCAATTGAAGCAGCCTCTTTGTCACTTATATCTGCACCGAGTTGGATGCGCCCCATCTCTTTAATCGCATCTTTTAACTCCCATATTTGACCATTATGAAAGTATGGTGCAGTTTGAGTGATGTTTCTTAGAGTAGGTACTTTTACCATTCCGTTTTTGTCACCTCTGAAGTCACCCACATTTTGGTACTTATATGTTCCTGTGATGTTAAATACGTTCATCTTTCCGCCAAGAGCTATGTCATTATGACAAGTAGTACACCCTTTGTCTATAAAAGTTTTAAGACCATCTTTTTGTGCTTTTGTCAAAGCGTCCTCTTTACCATTTAAAAAATCATCATATGCTGATGGAGTAACTAGTGTTCTCTCAAACGTTGCTATTGTATCTGCTACTTTTGCAAATGTTATCTTTACATCTTTGCCGTACGCAACTTTAAAATCTTCTACATACTCAGGCATAGAGGTAACGGTTGCTACTACATGTTCAGGTGTTGCAGACATCTCCGGAGCAGCTTGTATCGGACCTTGTGCTTGTGCTTCTAGGTGTGGATCGCGACCATCCCAAAATTGAGAAGTAAAAAATACAGCATTATAGACTGTAGGGGAGTTTAGGTGGTGTGGGTTTGCAGTCCATAAATGTCCTATAGCAGCAGGAATCCCGTCATCACCGCCCTCACTAAGGTTGTGGCAGCTGTTACAGCTTATAAAGCCACTCTTTGATAACCTTGGGTCAAAATAGAGTTTTTTACCAAGCTCGACTTTTTCAGGAGTAATTGGGTTTTTTGGATTATCGATAAGCTTCAAGAGCTCTTTTTCGTCGCTAGGTATCGGTTTTAAACCGGCTTTTTTTGCATCAACTAACAAATCAGAGGCTAAAAGAGATGAAGCTGCAATTGCAACAGTTAATAAAATTTTAGTGTACATTGGGAGTTCCTTTTTTTGCTATAGAATTTGTCACAAATCTTACATTCATTTTGCTTAATTTTGTATAACAAGCTTATATTATCAATATATTTAGATACAAGACAAGCAGAGAAACAGCCTTTATTTATTAGAGATAAGATATAATAATTTCCAAACTTTTTAGAGGGAAAAAAATGAGAGATAAACTAGGAAAATATGTAAGCAGTATTAACACACTTAAAGTTGAGGAGAGAGTGCTGTTTTTCAACACTCTAATTTTAGCAGAAGAGGGTGCAGGTAAAACAAACCTTGCATGCAGGATAAGAAACTTTATAATCGACAGCAATGTTTCAACACTCTATCTCGATTTTTCCAACTCAGATATAGACGAGATAGAACTTAGATATAAAGACGAACATTTTAATTACATAAGATTTAGTGAAGAGGAAGAGTTTTTAGAAGAGTTCAATAAGTTAGTTGATGAGAAAAAACATATATATATGGCAGTTGATCCTGCTTACTTTTCAAACAAAAGGGATATAAAAAGTAAGTTGACGGAGACTCTTCAGATAAAAGGGCTTTTAGAAAATTATTACTACTTTTTTCACGATATTGAAAATTTAAACGGTTTTTACACAAAATTTGAAGATTTCTTGCTTTACATGCTGAACTTCTTAAATCTAAAAAAATATGGACTCACATTTTTGGCTCAACCGCACAGTACCTTTGAGAGTCCGCAAATAAAACTGCTATTTACATTTTTATATCTTGGAAGATGTTCAAACTTTGAGTACTTTAATACGTCAAATTTGAAAAAATTACCAAAAAACAGATTTTTTTATCAGTATAGAACCGACTATCATACTCTTTTGTTCAATGATATAAAAAGCAATATAGTCGAGATTGATGAGTATGTAATTGATGAGTAGAGATGCAGAAACTTTTTGATGAGGTAGCATCTTTAGATAAAAGATGTTATGAGGAGTTTTTTTTAAACGAAGATATACTTATGGAGCATGCCGCTAACGGTATGGCTGAGTATATTCGTAACAATTTTAAAAAAAAATCAAAAGTTATCGTTGTTTGTGGAAGCGGCAATAATGGAGCTGACGGAATTGCGCTTGCAAGGCTTCTGCATGCAGATTACGATGCCTATGTTTATTATGCAAAAAAACCCTCTTCAAAAATGGCTCTTTTACAACAAAAACGCGCTATTAGTGTAGGCGTAAAAGAGTGCAGTAGACTTCAAGAGTGTGATGTTTTAGTTGATGCTATTGTCGGCACCGGTTTTGATGGTAAATTTAGCGCAGAGCTAACAAACTTAATCGATGAGATGAACTCCATAGAGGCTTTTAAGATAGCGTGTGATATTCCCTCAGGTTATAAATTTCTAGCAGATGTAACCCTTACCATGGGCGCTTTAAAAAAAGCTATGTTTCTTGATACGGCAAAAGAGTTTGTAGGCGAAGTAAAAGTTTTAGACTTGGGCATCTCAAGAGAAGTTTATGAAAAACAGAGTAACTGGAATCTGCTTGATTTGGATGATTTAAAACTTCCAAAAAGAGTTAAAAAAGATTCTCATAAAGGTAGTTACGGACATTTGGCAGTTGTATGCGGAGAGAAAAGCGGAGCGAGCATAATGAGCGCACTCTCCGCATTAAAGTTTGGAAGCGGCTTGGTTACTCTTGTAGGGTTTGAAAAGATTGAGATTCCGCACTCTTTGATGTACTCGCATGAAGTACCGATAAATGCAACTGCATTAGCTTTAGGAATGGGACTAGGAAGAGAGTTTAGTACTATAGAGTTAGAGAAGTTTTTGGATAATAAGCTCCCCCTTATTGTCGATGCTGACATTTTTAATATGGATATAGTTTTGGCTATTTTAAAGAGAGAAAAGGTAGTTATAACCCCTCATGCAAAGGAGTTTGTATCTCTTTTAAAAATAGTAAATTTAGCTGATATAACAGTAGAAGAGTTACAAAAAAATCGTTTTTATTATGCAGAGATGTTTTGTGAAAAGTTTCCATATGTAACGCTGCTCTTAAAAGGGGCAAATGTAATAGTTGCACAAGATAGTAATTTCTATATAAATCCTCATGGGACGCAGGCTCTGGCAAAAGGTGGAAGCGGGGATGTTTTAAGCGGTCTTATAGGCTCGCTTCTGGCTCAAGGGCATGAGCCGCTTGATGCTGCTCTAAACGGCTCTTTAGCACATGTAAGAGTTGCACTAAATTATAGTGGAGCTGATTTTTCACTAACACCGGATGATTTGATAGAGGGGATATGCAAACTATAAGATTGCATATGTTATAAAACTGCAATTTAAAAAAGAGGTAGTAAGATTATGGATAATATTTTAAAAATAGGGAAGTATGAACTCGGCTCTCGACTTATTGTCGGAAGTGGAAAATATAAAGATTTTCAAACAACAAAAGAGGCGACACTTGCAAGTGGAAGTGAACTTATTACAGTTGCTGTTCGTCGCCTAAACATTACGGATCCGGATAAAGAGAATTTACGCGATACATTTAAAGATACAAACGTTAAGTTTTTACCAAACTCTGCTGGGTGTGTAACAGCAGAAGAAGCAATTACTACTTTTAGACTTACGCGTGAAGCAACTGGGATTGATTTGATTAAACTAGAAGTTATCGGAGATACTCAAAAGACTCTTTATCCTGATGTTATAGAGACCATCAAAGCTTGTGAAATATTAGCACGTGAGGGGTTTACAATAATGGCATATACTTCGGATGACCCTATTATGGCAAAGAGACTTGAGGATGCAGGTGCGCATGCCATCATGCCTCTTGCAGCACCGATAGGCAGCGGTCTTGGGATTCAAAATCCTTACAATATCGTATTTATTCGTGAAGCGGTAAGTGTTCCCGTAATCGTTGATGCCGGAATAGGGTGTGCTAGTGATGCCGCTTATGCCATGGAACTTGGGGCAGAGGGAGTTTTGACAAACAGTGCTATAGCTGGGGCAAAGGATCCTATGATGATGGCAGAAGCTATGAAACATGCAGTTATCTCAGGGCGCATGAGTTATCTTGCAGGAAGAATTCCGAAAAAACCTTACGCAACCGCATCCTCTCCTATTGATGGATTGATACAGTTTTAAATCTCAATATTTTTTGAAAGATGGGTCATGAGCAAAAGTTGACCCATCCCCTCAAAAAATCTCTCTACTCCCATACCTTTACTCTTTAGAGACTTTTTTAAGGCAGTTAAAAAAAGTTGTTGTGACTCATCCGAAGCCATCATAAACGTATCTAAAATATATCTAAACGATAGTGTATGGAGTTTACCGTTTACTTCAAAGTCAATCTCAGAATCTAGATTTACATTGTGTTTTTCTAAAAAACTTATACACTCTTTTTTAGCTCTACTCATCTTATAGCCTCATTATCAAGTTCACCGCTTTTAAGTTTTTTCAGATAAACATCTAGCTGTTTTTTTACCTCACCGCTGAGGATAAAAAGCCCAAGTATATTAGGTAGCGCCATGGCAAGAAGAAGCATAAAACTAAAATCTACCAATAAGCTAGTACTTACAACCGTTCCTATAATAGTTAAAGACAAAAACATTATTTTATAAATAATTGAGAATTTTGAACCAAAAAGATAGACCCACGCACGCTCACCGTAGTATGACCAAGAGATCATAGTAGAAAATGCAAAAAGAGTGATGCTTACAGATAAAATTACCGGAAACCAATCAATAACAGTACCATAAGCAGCGCTTGTTAACGCGGCACCCTCTTTTGCCTCTATAAGAGCTGCATAAGCTCCGTCATGTGCATAAACTCCGGTTATTACAATAACGAGTGCTGTCATGGTACATATAACTATAGTATCTATAAATGGCTCATATAGAGCGACAAGCCCTTGTCTTACAGGGTATTTTGTTTTAACAGGCGCGTGCGCAACCGGCGAGGAGCCTATGCCTGCTTCACTGGAGAAAACTGCTCTTTGAAACCCTTGTATAAGCGAACCGATAGCACCGCCATAAACGGCACTAGTTGAAAAAGCTTCTGTAAGTATAATAGTAAAAGCATCATCTATTTTTTCATAATGAACACCTAAAATCCATAAAGATGCAAAGATATATATGATAGCCATTACAGGTACAAGTGTTTCGGTAATGCGGGCGATTCTTGTAACTCCACCGATGATAACAAAGCCGACTAAAGATGCGATAATAATGCCAAAAGCTATTGGAAACTCTTCAAAAAACGGTATCTCCTGAGACATTGCACTTAAAGCTTGAGATACTTGGAATGTGTTTCCACCGCCGATTGCACCTCCAATCATAAATACGGCAAAGACTACTGCTAATACTTTACCGAATTTTGCATAACCCTTTTTTGCCAAGCCTTTAGATAGATACTCCATGGCACCGCCCATCACTGTACCGTCTTTTAAAAATTCTCTGTATTGAAGAGATAGAGTAACTTCTGTAAACTTAAGGCTCATTCCTAAAAAACCGGCTACTATCATCCAAAATGTAGCTCCCGGACCGCCGATAGCAACGGCAAGAGCAACGCCTGCTATATTTCCGAGTCCGACAGTTGCACTAAGTGCAGTTGTAAGAGCACCAAAAGATGAAATCTGCCCCACATCATCAATAGTCCTATATCTGCCTCTTACAATATCAAAAGAGTGTTTAAGCATCCTTAGATTTATAAATTTTGTTAAAAATGTTAGATAAATACCGCCTGAAATAAGCCATATCACTAAAAATGGTAAGTTTACCCCGTCAACACTCCCAAATAAGATATCAAAAAAGAGAACAGTCTCTAAAAAAGAGTTGATACTACTAAAAATTTCACCCAAAACTAACCCTTTAGAACCAAAATTTTGTATTGTAACAAACTAATCTTAATCTCTTTTTGTACCACTCTTTTGAAAGTTTTTAAATATGCAAAAAATACTATTGACATTTTGAAAGTTATTGACTATAATTTCGCCTCATTAATCAGCTACAAGCGCTGTTTTAATGAAAGAAGTCGGGGTGTAGCTCAGTATGGTTAGAGTACTTGGTTTGGGACCAAGGGGCCGAAGGTTCGAGTCCTTTCACCCCGACCACTTTTATATTTAAAAAATTATGGTGAGATTAGCTCAGCTGGTTAGAGCACTGGTTTGTGGTGCCGGGGGTCGCGGGTTCGAATCCCGTATCTCACCCCATAAA
>Ga0265293_10007463_pt1 | contig 16812 bp, 11 predicted proteins | sample Munlanlewell138R_FD_192505 | JGI IMG/M metagenome (GOLD analysis project Ga0265293, IMG submission 192505) | Leachate microbial communities from a municipal landfill in Southern Ontario, Canada - Leachate well 138R | ecosystem: Engineered > Solid waste > Landfill > Unclassified | place: Canada...
CCCGCACCGTGACCTGCACCCAGCCTGACAGCGGCGAGATTGTCGAAGAGGGCATGTGCAAGATACTGAAGCCCGAAACCTCGATGGGCTGCGAGGATACGAGCGGGTGCGTCTATAAATGGAAGACGGGCGCATGGAGCGAATGCTCCGCCGAATGCAACGGCAAGAAGACGCGCACCGTTTCCTGCATCCTCGAACAGACCAACCAGACCGTCCCCGAAAGCTTCTGCGGCAACAGCAAGCCGCCTGTGCAGATAGCGTGTGAGGATGGGGCAAATTGCTCCCCGCCTATCATCCTCCCCCCATCGCCCCGCCCGCCGGAGGAAGAGAAACCGCCGACGGAAGCCTGTTTCTTTTATGTAGGCGGCGCCGCGGTGACAAACCATACGGGCTTTGACTGGATAAAAATCGGGACGCTTAATCATAGCGGCAGGGAAATCGCCAGCATCGTCGGCATGGGCGAATATAAAAATTCGTCGCCAACGCACTGGAGACGGGTCATGCATGATTTCAGCCACATCAACGAAAAAGTAGATCTTGCCACTTATCCGCTTGCCCGCGCGACCGCCTATACATTCGACGGGCTGGCGATAGGAAGCAAGACGCGGATCATCATCTATGAAAAGGCTAATTTTCAAGGATCGGTCGTTCTTGACGTAAAAGGCCCGCTCGTCATCAATAACTGGTTCTGGGGCCCTCCCGGCGGAAGCGGCTACCATAAATCCTTATGGAGCTCCATCACCGCAAGCTGGGGTTCGGAATCGCTGCTCAGCCAGTTCCCGCCCGCGGTCAGGAAATGGAGCAACGAGAACGGCTATGAAAAAGTCCTTCCCATGCAGTATTGGGGGCGGCAGACCAGCATCAAGGTCATGTGCGACGAATAAAGGCTCAAACCCTTGTAAAACATTGGAAAACAATACGGAAAAAGGGCTGGACAGGCCCTTTTCTTTTGCTTATAAGGCTTTCTACCGAAGATGCCCAGGTAGCTCAGTCGGTAGAGCAAGGGATTGAAAATCCCTGTGTCGGCGGTTCGATTCCGTCCCTGGGCACCATTTAAACGACTACCCCCCGCAAATCCCCCCGCCGCCTTCTTTAGCAAGCCACGCATATGCGCGGGGGCCTGGGCTTGTCACGATGCCGGCTCCCGCAGAGGGCGGCTTGATTGCCTGAAAAAACAGCGCCTGCCGGCACCGCTCGCAGTGTCTTTTGGGGAAGGTAGATTGGTATAGATTTATAAAATATAAGCAGTTTCAATAGCTTGCATTGTGCGCACGGCGATAAAAAAGGTTCCTTTTTGAACGGTGCCGCATTTTCATTATAGCGCGTCTTTTTCAGATTTTCTCCCCTTAATTTCATTGAACAATTCGCTCCTGCCTTTCTCTGCGCTCCAACGGTTCATAAAGGAAGATTTGGAGCATCGTTTGAAATCAGGTCTTTATAGAAATCTTTTTATATTTATTGCGGCCTTTGCATTAGCCGTCTGTTCCCAAAAACCCGCCACATCCGAAGCCGATATGGCCGAACCGGTGTTTATCAATGCGGGCGAAACCAAGATAATCGACCGCTATGGGCGCTGCATCATCCATGAGGATTTAAGAGCGGCGGGCTCCCATGAGGGCTATTATGTCGCCACGAATAAGCCAGTCTGGCTTTCTCTTAGCCTTGGCGATTATGACGATGAAAGCGGCGAAGTCGTTGTCCGCATGAGCGAGTGTCCATGACGATACGCGCGCTTGCTATGGCTCTTTTGATGATGCTGGCGAGTGCGGCGGCGAGCTATGCCGCCAATGGCTATGATGTTCCCGTGGGCGCGACAGTCACGATTGACGAGCATGGCGAGTGCCGCGAAGTAACCAATCCGGCGGGCCAACCGGCTAGCCGCTTTGTTTCAACCAGAACCGCGCCAGAATGGCAAAGCGTCATCGCCAACCCCAATGCGCTGACATTGGCAGAGTGTGCGGGCGGCGGCTCTTGTGAACACGACACATTTACACAGCGTGAAACCGAGCGGCAGTGGCGAGGTTTTGCTTCCTCATCGGATGGAAAAAAACTTGTAACAACCGTATGGGGCGGTCAGATTTACACATCCACTGATAGGGGCGTGACCTGGACACCCCGCGACAGCAACCGGAATTGGTACGGAGTCGCCTCATCAGCAGACGGTACAAAGCTCGTCGCGATAGTGTCAGGCGGCCAGATTTATACATCTACCAATAGCGGCGCCTCATGGGTAGCCCGTGAAAGCAACAGGAACTGGACAAGAATATCGTCATCAGCGGATGGAACACGGCTTGCCGCCATTGCGGGGGCGCAGATTTATGTTTCCACTAATAGCGGAACTTCATGGACGGCATATAATCACGGGATGGGAACGACTGTGTCAAGCATATCCGCGTCTGCGAACGGGATGAAGATGGTTGCTACAACGATGGTTTTGGGTGGTGCTGTGTATATATCCAATAATGGTGGCACGAGTTGGGCGGTTTCTATTCCAAAGGAAAATATAGATTATGTAGGATCGGCGATTTCTGCCGACGGGACAAAGATAGCAGTGATTGGTGCAGCTTTCGATGAATCCGCCGGATATATTGGCTATTCCACGAATGGCGGAACGACATGGAATTATTATGATCCTCCCGGCTACCGTTCTTGGCGCTCTATAGCCATGTCTTCCGATGGCAGCACTCTCTTGGCATCTACCTATAATGATAAGCTTTACATGTCTACGAATGCGGGCGCGACGTGGGCAGCCAAGGACTCCAACAGAATCTGGGGGCTGGTAGTTGTATCGGGAGATGGCTCTACCATGGCTGCCGCCGCCGCAGGCGCCAGCCTTGAGAAACTTTTTATCTCAGGATGCGACACAGGTGGTGGGGCTAGCTGCAATGGCACCTATAGCAATTTTACCTACAACTATTGTGACGGTGATACCGTTCTTGCAAATTACAGCGGACCTGCGCTGAATGATGCGCAGTGCGCAGCTTATTGTCAGGCCAATGCTCCTGCGGCAACATGCGTCCAGCAAACCTATGATCAGATAGGGCCTACCAGCCTTTATTTCTGCAGTTGTACGAACGGTGCGGCGACAGGTACAGGAGGGGGATGCCCCTACACGCCATGCTCGAATGCGGCCAGTTGCCCCGGTACTGGCGGCGGCTGAGCGGGAACATGGGTTCCCGCCGGAGATACTTGCCGGTTCCGCTCCGGCGGCAAAACCTTCGACGGGCCGGATGCACCATGTGCCACCACAGCATGCACCGCTTTGCCAACTGACCCTTGCTCGCTTTTGGGTGCAAAGTGTTTTAATGCCTATGGTGGCGAGGGAAGCGATGAACTTATCTATAATATGACGTGCCAATAGGCACTACGCCTGCCGCCTTGCGGGCGGATATAGCCCGCGCTTGGTGCGCAGCTTCTGGGCCTTGTCCGGCAGTAGCCGCGGTGCGGGAGATGTTTTTATTGCAGGCGATCGCGGCGGGTGGTGGAGGCGTCGGCGGGGAGGCGGGCGCTGACCGTCGTGCCCATATCGACGACCGATTCGATATGGATAGAGCCGCCATGCAGTTCCGCAAGTTCCTTGGTGATGGAAAGGCCTAGGCCGGAGCCTTCGTGGCGGCGCGTATATTGGTTTTCCGCTTGCTCGAACGGGTTGGCAATCGTCTTTAATTTGTTTGCGGGAATGCCGATGCCGTGATCTTTGACGCGGATGACGAGATGGTCGCCGCGGCGCACGCAATCGACGTTGATTTCGCTGTTCTTGTGGCTGAATTTCACGGCGTTGGAGAGAAGGTTTAAAGCAATTTGCATGACCGCGCGGCGATCGGCGACGATTTTCACCGCGTCGTCCGGAATATCCGCGGTGATGCGGATGGATTTCTCCGAGGCGCGGCTTTCGACCATATGGATGGCGAGCCGCACGACCTTGGCGGCGTTGATCTCCTCCAATGAGAGTTCGTATTTGCCCGCCTCGATCTTCGACATGTCGAGAATATCGGTGATAAGGTCGAGCAGATGCTCGCCGCTTTCGCGGATGCCCTTGATGTAATCGAGATATTTTTCCGTGCCGATGGGGCCGAGAAGCTGTTGCTGGATCATCTCTGAAAAGCCGATAATGGCGTTGAGCGGCGTGCGCAGTTCATGGCTCATATTGGCGAGGAATTGCGATTTGGCCGCATAGGCCCGTTCCGCCACGTCCTTGGCTTCCATCAGGGCGCGTTCGTGCAGGATGGCTTGCGTCACGTCCTGCATGATGCCGTAAAGCCCGACGACCTCGCCTTCCGCGTCGAATTCACAGCGCCCCTGACAGCGGACATGGCGCGTCTGCCCGTCCGGCGCCATCACGCGGAAGTCGATTTCATGATCGTTTTGTTCGATGATGGCGCGCTGGAAAGCCTGCATCATCCGCCCGACATCGCGGCGGTGGAGCATGGCGTTGACGGATTCGAGCGTCGGTTGGAACGTGCCCCGGCCCACGCCGAAAATGCGAAAAATCTCGTCGGAGAAATTAAGCTCCTGTTCGCCGAGCCGCCAGTGCCAGTGGCCCATATGGCCGATGGCCTCGGCTTCGGAAAGCTGTTGCTCGCGGCGCTGCAAGGCTTGTTCGTGCTTCTTGGCCGCGGTCATATCGCGCCCGACGCTATAGATCTTCCCGTCCGCCTTGCGGTGCTTCCATTCCATCCAGAGGCTGCGCGCTTCGTTGGAAATCAGGCGGCATTCAAAATCAATCGTATCCGCCGCGTCCTCGTGGATGAGCGTTTGCATGGAAGCGCGAACCGCGCCGCGGTCGTCGGGATGGACGAGGTCGAGAAAGCTCCTTCCCGCAAGCGCCTGCCCCGCATAGCCGAGCAGATCGGTAAAGCGTTCATTGACCATTTCAAAAGAACCGTCCGGCCCCGCGACGCTCATCATATCGTCCGACAGCGCGAAGAAAAGACCGAGCATTTTTTCTTCGGGCGCCGCGGGGCGGTTGATGAGCTTTTCGACCGTGTGGCTGAAGGCTTCGTCGTCGGCAAGGGCGGAGGCGATGACATAGCGCGCCCCGTCGCGGGCGGCGATGGAATCGAATTGCAGCGCGATCCTTTCGCCCGTACGGGTGAATTGCACCGCATGGGCGCCGGATCGCAGGGCGCTGAAGATTGCGTTATCCTGCGCGAAAATAAGCGGGGATTGCGCGAAGGCGTCGTCTTCGTCCTCAAAAGCGGCAATGGACAAGAAGTCCTGCCCTTTCAGGATCTGCCCGCCCAGAGCGTCGCAGGCAGGGTTGGAAAAGATAATTATCCCGTCCATGCCGATCACCAGCCGCGCGACGGCTTCGTCCAGAACGGAGTCGTTCCGGACGATGCTTTGGGTGGCTATTTTCAAAGGACGGCTCGCAGACATGGGAAAAACCGGGGAGAGAATAAGACTTCAGTTAAAAAGATTACGCCGAATCGCTCCTTTTTCATAGCATAAATAGAAGGGCCTCTCCAAACACCATCGCGGGCGGCCGCTCCGGCTTTTGCGGTGAGAGCGGGGTTTTTATCTAAAAAGCCGCCCGTTCCTGTGCGGAAGGGGCGGCCTGGAATGTTATGGTTGCCCGCCCCGCGGGAAGGGGATGGTTATTCGTCCTTGTATTTCACGCCGCAGCCATAGGGCTTTGTTTTGGACGTTTCCACGGCGTTCCCTGCGAGGAGGGCGTCGAGCGCCGCCGCGACGTAGTTTTCCGATGCCGCGATGACGTCTTGGCTTGCGCTGTCATTATCGTCGATGGCGCCGTCATAAACGAGGACGCCTTGCGCATCTATGACGAACATATGGGGGGATACCTTTGCCTCATAGGCCCTGCCGATTACGCCCTCCCCGTCGAGGAGATAGGCGGTTTGCTTCGCGCCTTTCGAGGCGATGATTTCATTGGCCTGTTCCGCCGTGCGGTGGCCCTGCTTGCCCGCAGCGCCGGAATTGACCGTCAGCCAGACGACATCCTTGCCCGTGTAGCTTTCCTGCAATTTTTGCATGTTGCCGGAATCGTAATGTTTCACGACATAGGGGCATTCATGGTTCGTCCATTCAAGGACGACGATTTTGCCTTTATAATCCGCAAGGGAATGTTCCTTGCCGTTCGAATCGGTGCCGGTAAAGGCGGGGGCCGCTTCGCCGATGACGGGGGCGGCCTGTGCCTGTGCGGGGGTCAGCATGGCCATGGCGGCAAAAGCGCCGAGGAAGAGTGTTTTAATCATATGGGCCGTTCTCCTTAAGTGGTTGGTTTGTATGTATGGTTTATTGCGGTTGTTGCGCGATGCTGTCCGCCACGATGCCGGCGGTCAGGATTTGCGGCAGGATGACGGGTGCAGGCCGCGCGCCGCTCATCGCATTGCGCGGGCCGTAATAAACATAGATGGGAACGCCGGAACGTCCATATTCTTCCAGAAAATTCGTGATTTCCGGATTCTGGTTCGTCCAGTCGCCTTTGAGATAGCGGACGCCGTATTCATCGAAAGCGCCGCGCACGCGCCGGGTTTCAAGCGCGACTTTTTCATTCACCTTGCAGGTGATGCACCATGCCGCGGTCATATTGACGAAGACCGGATCGTCGCCTTTCAAAAGTGCATTGAGGCGGGCGCGGGTGAAGGGCTCGCCTTCGAGGACGGGGGATTCCACGGCGAGCGGCTCGCCGGAGATGGCGCGGCCCTGCGGCGCGGCCTCGGTAAAGAAGTTCGAGATTGCGAACAGGAAGGACAGGAGGGCCAGGATGATCACCGCGAAACGCCATTTGCGCCGCGACGGCAAGTGTTTGAACAGCCAGATGCCGAAAGCGACGGCGACGAGGCCGAGCTGGGCGTAGAAAAGCTGGATAAACCCGACCTGTTCGGCCAGAACGGCGATAAGCCAGCCGACCGCGATGAACATCAGGAAGGCGAGGAACTGGCGGAATGTTTCCATCCATGCGCCGGGCCGCGGCAGGCTGCGCTGCAGGGCCGGAACGAAGCTGAGCGCCAGATAGGGAAAGGCGAGGCCGAAGCCGAGCGCGAGGAAAACGCTCATCGCGACTGCGGCGCTTTGCGTCAGGGCGAACCCCATCGCCGCCGCCATAAAGGGGGCGGTGCAGGGCGTCGCGACGATGGTCGCAAGCACGCCGGTAAAGAATGTTCCGGCCACGCCTTGCTGCCGCGCCAGCGACTGGCCCGCATTGGACAGGCCGAAATCAATCTCGAAAAATCCTGCAAGGTTGAGGCCGAGCAAAAGGAAGAGATAGGCGAGGAAGAGGATGACGGCTGGATGCTGTAACTGGAAGCCCCAGCCTATCTGCGCGCCGCCCGCCTTCAGGATCAGCAAAAGCCCCGCGACAAGCGCGAATGATACGAGGATGCCGAGCGTATAGACAATGCCGTGGAGGCGCGCTTTCGCGGCCTCTTTGTCCTTTAGTTCGACAAGGCTCATCGCCTTCATCGAAAGGACGGGGAAGACGCATGGCATCAGGTTCAGGATTAGCCCGCCAAGGAAAGCGAGGAGGAGGGCTTTTGAAAAGCCGATGTCTTTTTGTTCGGCGGACGCGCCCGCGTTCGGCGCCGCGAGCTTGTTCAGGGCCGATACGCGGATTGCCTTGCGCGCGCCGCTTGCATCTTCATAGGCGATGACGAGTTTCGCCACGGGGATTTCCGCAAGGTCGCGGTCGCCGCGTTTATGCGTGATGGCCAGCACGTTGTTTTTCAAGGCCGCCGCGCTTTGTTCCGGATTGGCGATCATGCCCCATTCTTCGGGGTAAAGCTCGATGCTGCGCAGTTTGGTGAAGGCGGAGGGCATGTCGGTTTTCGTGCTGACGATAAGCGTGCCGTTTTCTTCCGCAATCTCCGTCTGCCATCCCATATCGAGCGGCAATTTCCCGCGCGCCTGATCGACGGCCTGTCTGTGCGCCTCGCTCCCGTCATTGATGGTGAAAGAGGCCGTGTGGCTTTCGGGGATGCATATTTCCTGACAGACGAGGATTTCAAAATCCGCCGTGATGGTCTGCGGCCCCGCGGGCAGTTTTTTGGGAAGGGTGATGTCCTGCAGCAAAACAACTTCGTTTTCATAGCCGAAATTCATGAGCGGGCCGATCGGCATGCGTTTTGGAACGGGCCATTGGATGGCGTCTGCCTTGAGGCCGCCGATGCCGCCAACGCCGCTCCAGCTCGCGCGGGTTTCGGTGCCGGAATCGCCGGGATTGACCCAGTAAGTGTGCCAGCCTTTGCGGATTTTTTGGCGGATGCCGACCGTGACGGTTTCGCCGCCCTTCAGATCGGTTTTTTCCGGCAGCAATGTCACCGTTACATTGGGCGTATCGGGGACGGGGTTTGCCGCGCGGTATGCGGGCGCCCCCGCATTCGTACCGGGGAAAGCATGGGCCTGATGGGCCGCCCCCGCGGTGAATATGAGCAGGGCAAGGAAGAGGGCGGGGATAAATCTGGGATACATAGGGGGCTTTCACGATTTGGTTGCAAAACTAATCTAGCGTATGAGCAGGCTCTGTCCATCTATGCTACGGAGAAAAAAGGAATTATTATGACGGTGACAGGCTTTTTTATGAAAGGGGCTTTTTGAGGGGAAGGATATCCCCGCGCCGCGCCTTTTGATAGCGGGTTGATGACGGGTTTTGATGGGGCTTTGATGACGGGGCTTTTTGGTGGAGGGCTTTTGGGTCGCGGGCTTTTTTGGTGATAAGCCTTTCCGGCTCTGTGCTTCTTTGGTAATGAGCCTGTTCAAGGGCGATGCGCCCTGATTGCGTTTTTTCGGCGGGGCTGCCGGCTGGACTGGGAAATCAACGGGGCTGTGCGGGCGGGATGCGGGCGGAGCGCGGCCACACTTCGCGGCTACACTTCGTGGATGCATTTCGCGGCTATAGTTTAAAGCGGGCAGGGCCGCATATATGCGGGCGGGCCGTATATGCCCTATATCGGGCCTTATATTAAGAGAGATGAAAGCCGGGCTTGCAGGCGGTTTGGTGGATGGTTTTGTGGAAAGAAAAGGGATAAAAAATGAGTGATACCGCCTTATGGAGTCCTTCTGACCCGGATTCGAGCGATCTGGCGCAATTTATGCGCATGCTCATGTATGCGGGTGCGTCTTATGATGATTTTTGGCGCTGGAGTGTCGATAACCCACAGGAATTTTGGGATAATTTGTGGGATTTTTGCGAAATAATCGGTGAAAAAGGCGGAATTACCCTCGAAAATCCAGAAGATATGCAAAAATCACGGTTTTTCCCGCAAGGAAAGCTGAATTATGCCGAAAATATGCTCAAATATCGTGATGATCGGCCTGCTATTATCTTCCGGGACGAAAAAGGCCGCGAGCGGAGCCTGAGTTTCGCCGGACTGGCGGCGGAAGTCGCGCGCTGGCAAAAGCAATTTGAAATATGGGGCGTACAAAAGGGCGACCGTATCGCGGCCTGTATGCCCAATATGCCGGAAACGGTGATTGCCGTCCTTGCGAGCGCTTCCATCGGGGCTATCTGGTCGTCCGCCTCGCCGGATTTCGGCGTACAGGGGCTGATTGACCGTTTCGGGCAGATTGCGCCAAAGGTCTTTATCACCGTTGACGGGTATTTCTATGGCGGCAAGACAATCGACTGCCTCGATAAAGCCAGGCAAGTCTGCCCGCATCTCGAAGGGCTGGAACGTGTCGTGGTAGTTCCTTTCACCCACGAAGCGCCGGATATTTCAGCTCTGGCCAATGGTTGCCTGTGTACGTCTTTTGCGGGAAAAGAGGAGGCCGCCCATGACGGCGGCGCGGACGGGTGCGGGGAAGAGAATGCCGCGTACGCTAACAAGGAGAAGAGCGGCGCGGCTGGGGATGCGCAAAAAGGCCCCGCCGGCAGGTACGGGCCGTCTGCCGCCAGTGCCAATGCCGCCGCCGCAACCGCAACCGCAACTGCTGCCACCTCCGCCGCCGTTGCTGCCGCCGTTGCCGATCCGGTTCCGGAGCTGCGCTTCGAGCGCGTCGAATTCAACCACCCGCTTTTCATTATGTTTTCTTCCGGCACGACCGGCGTGCCCAAATGCATCGTTCACGGCCATGGCGGGACGCTGCTTCAGCATGTCAAGGAGCATTGCTTGCAAAGCGATGTTAAATTCGGGGACAGGATATTTTATTTTACGACCTGCGGCTGGATGATGTGGAACTGGCTTATCAGCGGCCTTGCCACGGGCGCCACGCTTTTGCTGTATGACGGATCGCCATTCCATCCGGACGGCAATGTCTTGTGGGATTTTGCCGAAAAACATAAGGCGACCTTGTTCGGGACATCCGCAAAATATATAGATGCCTTGAAATCCAATGGGTTAAATCCGGGACGGGATTATAATTTATCAAGCTTGCGTACGCTCTGTTCAACCGGATCGCCGCTCGTCCATGAGAGTTTCGATTATGTGTACGCCGCCATCAAGAGCGACCTTCATCTGGCGTCCATTTCCGGCGGGACGGATATCGTATCCTGTTTCGTGCTGGGCAATCCGGTTTCTCCCGTCTGGCGGGGCGAAATACAGGGGGCCGGGCTTGGCATGGCGGTGGACGTTTTTGACGAGGACGGCAAGCCCTTGCCGCCGGGGGCGGGTTCCGGCGAGCTGGTCTGTACCAAGCCGTTTCCCTGTATGCCCGTCATGTTCTGGAACGACCCGGACGGGGCCAAGTACAGCGCCGCCTATTTCGAGCGGTTCGAGAATGTCTGGTGCCATGGCGACTGGATCGAGCGTACGTCCCATGGCGGCTTTATTATCCATGGACGTTCGGACGCGACCCTGAATCCGGGGGGTGTACGTATCGGGACGGCGGAAATCTACCGGCAGGTGGAACAGATAGCGGACGTGCAGGAAAGCATCGCCGTCGGGCAGGAATGGCAGGGGGATGTCCGCATCATCCTGTTTGTCCGCTTGAAAGAGGGGGTACGGCTCGATGAAAATCTGGAGGATCGTCTGCGGCGGCAAATCAGGGCGGGCGCGTCACCGCGTCACGTACCTGCAAAAATCATCGCCATTGCCGATATTCCGCGCACGAAATCCGGCAAGATCACCGAACTTGCCGTCCGCGACGTTATTCATGGCCGGAAAATCAAGAATGTCGAGGCGCTGGCAAACCCCGAAGCGCTCGATCTCTACCGCAGGGATGAAGTTCAGGCTGTTTTGCGGGCATGAAGTGATGCCGTAATTGATTCCGCTGGGCAAAACGGGCAATTCCCCTTTTCGGGGCGGCCTGTCTTGCCGGATAAAAGGCAGGTTATGTTTTATCAGGGCGATATTTTATCAAGGCGGTATTTTATCAGGGCAATTGGCGGTGGAGAAGGGCGGCCGATAAAGCGGTTGGCGCGGGGCAGGAAAGAGGTTGTTGCCGGACGGGGAAGTGATTGTTCCGGACAGGGCATCGAGGCCGGCTGCGGGTTATGCGCCCGCGCGTTATTTTGTCCTATAATGGCTATTCCATAACGGCTGTTGCGGGGATGTTGTGGGGGCTTTGAGGCTATTATGGCCCCCCTATTGGCCCCCCATTGTCTTAAGGCAGGCGCATAGAGGGCGCATGGACGGTGTATGGGCGGCGCATAGGACAGGGGGCATAAGGCAGGGTGCATAGGACAGGGCATAAAACAGGGAAGAGGTTTTTTATTGACATAATTCTTAATTTTCTGTAGAAAAACGCCATGTCAATAAACCCGTCCGCAATTCAAGAGCGTATCGCCGGCCAGACAGTCTTTCTGGCGCGGCTTAAAGGAATCAACAAAACCTTGCGCGATCCTGATTTCAACCCGCTGGAATATGACAGCGAGGATATAAAGGGGATGGAGCTGCCGGGCGAGCTTGCGGACAAGCTGTCTTCCCGCGCGGGCAAAGACTTTATCGAACAGCAAATCGTGATTTTGACCCGTTCGCGGCAGATGGTGCATACGGCGCTCTTGCTCGTCGAAAGCCAGATGGCGCTTCAGGAAAAAGCTTGTCCGGCTTTATCCGGAAAAGGCGCTGCGTGGGATCATTCGGCGCTTTCGTCGATGCTTTATAATTCCATCAGTTACCGCCAGAAATTGCGCGATCTCAATTTTCTGAACGCGGAAGAGGCGCAAGAACTCGCACATGAATTTTCGGACGTCCTGGAACATCATCTCACCCTTACGCAAGAGGGGGTGCCGGCCGGCTATGAATCCGCCACGCGCGAAGGGCTTTTGCAAAAGATCGGGGAATTGCGCCTTAATACTCTTGATATATGGCTTGACGCGTCGGACGCGCATATGGCGGCCATCAGCGGCGCGATGCGCGATGGTTTTACCATGAAGAAGGCCATGGACGAGGGCATTATTCCGGATAGCGCGGCCACCCATAGCCGCATCCGCAAAAACCTCGATTATTCCAAAGCCGCCCTGATGGAGCATGACGTCAATCTCAGGCTGGCCGGACGGTTCAACGAACGCGTCGCCGGGAGCGGGATACAGGCGGGGGGAGAGGATTTCCGCGCGGGTAAATATTACACTTTGGCGCCCTTGAACAAAATGCCGCATTTACCGCTTGATTTCATTACCCCCATTATGGCTTAATTCCCGTTATGGTTTTTGACCCGACGCAAATTCTTGCCCCTTACGCCGCGCTTCCGATCGCGGCTACGGCTGTTTTCGCGTCCGCCGCCTCGATCGTTGCAGCAGCGGCGGTAGCAGCGTGCGCAGCGGCTTTGCCGCGATAATCCAGAGCCGTCAGCGCGTATCAGGCCCGCGCATCCCAAGCGAAAATTTCAAAAACAGACCGAATATCTTTACAGGTGATTTGTATCATGCCTTCATCAACCCTTGATCTAGCAGACGTAAATTATAGCCCCATGTCACAGCCTCCTTCTTTCTTCCCGCCCGCGCCGGCCAAATTCCGATCCGTCCTCTCGGCCCTTTCGCCCAATCCGGGGGCGGAGATGCTCCGCTATGGCTGGACGAAGCCGGGCATTCTTTCACTGGCGCAGGGCGAGGGAAGCCTTGCCACACCGGATTTTATTGTCGAAGCCAGCCATAAGGCGCTTCGGGACGGGAAGACATTTTACGCCCCCGTTCTGGGCGTGCCTGAATTGCGGCAGGAGCTTTCGACCTATTACGCGCGGCATTACGGGCAGCCTATCCCGGCGAGCCGGATTTTCGCGACCTCTTCCGGCACGACGGCGATGCATCTGGCGCTGACCTCCATCCTTGACGAGGGCGACGAGATTATCGCCGTCACGCCCATCTGGAAAAACCTGCTCGGCGCGATTGAGCTGACGCAGGCCGTGGGCGTACAGGTGCCGCTGGAATATAACGGTGAAAGCGGCAAATGGGCGCTGGATATGGACAGGCTGTTTGGCGCTGTGACGGCCAGGACGAAAGCCATCTTGCTGGTGACGCCCTCGAACCCGACGGGATGGACGATGAGCGGCCCGCAAATCAGGGAGGTTCTTGATTTCGCGCGGGCACGCGGCATCTGGATCGTCGCGGACGAGGTCTATGGGCGGATCGTTTATGACGGGACGCGCAGCCCCTCTTTCCTTGATCACGCGCGGCCCGAAGACAGGCTGTTCGTCGTCAATTCCTTTTCAAAATCCTATGCGATGACGGGATGGCGGCTCGGCTGGCTGGTCGGCCCGCCGGATTCTGAAACGCCTTTGCGGGATCTCGCCCTCTACGACAATATGGGGCCGCCGACCTATGCGCAGTACGGGGCCATCGCCGCTATCCGCCACGGGGAGGAATTCATCGCGCGGCAGGTCGAAGGCTGGCGTAAAAACCGCGACCTTGTCGTGCGGCGCTTTGCCGAACATGGCCGCATCATCATGCCGGAGCCGGAAGCGACCTTTTACGCCTTTTTCAAGGTCGAGGGCGAGGAGGATTGCATGGCGCTGGTAAGGCGGCTGATTGACGAGGGGAATTTGAGCCTCGCGCCCGGTTGCGCTTTCGGTAAGAATTGCCGCGGCTGGATTCGCATGTGCTTTGCCGTTTCCGAAGAAAAGATGGTGGAGGCGCTGGACAGGCTGGAAAGCGTTGTTCCTCCGGCCTGAGGCGCGGCGCGGCATGGTGTGGAATGGCGCGGCGATAAGGGCGGGGCGGATGACGGAGCGGTGACTATACGGCAAAGCCCGTGGCTGGCCGTAGCCGGATACGGGCATTGGGCCGGAAAGTCCGGCCCGCCGCCTGAATGCGCCGCTTTTTTCGGGCTTGCCGCCTGTATTTTTCAGGAAATGCAGGCTTTGGGGCGGATTTTTATACATCATCCATATTTTCGTCATTTTTCAGCGGCAGAGATAGCGCCCGTGGCCCATAAGGGGCCGCGGGATGCCGGATATTGCCGGATGAAGCAAAAGGGGGTATCCTTTTATGGCTAAGGGATTTACCCGGACGCTCCAACCCGCCCTCCCCGGCCCGCCTGTGAAATACGCCAAGACAGCCTTGAAGAGATATAAATAATGACCAAAAAGACCCTTGTGAGCGCTTTTGCCGTTTTTTCTTTCATTTTCGCCGCAGGAATTCTTGCCCTTCCCGCCCGCGCAGCCGCGGCGGAACAGCAGGAAATCGGCCGTTTCGGGCAATGGATCGCCTATGTTTTCGAGGAAAATGGCGGAAAAGTCTGTTATATGGCCTCCAAGCCGCAAAAGGCCGAAGGCCGCTATAGCCGCCGCGGCGATATCGTCGCCATGATTACCCACCGCCCCTCGGAAGGGACGAAGGATGTTTTCAGCTATATGGCCGGCTATGGCTACCGCAAGGGCAGCGACGTCAATCTGAGCGTTGATGGCAAAAAATTTACCCTTTTTACGCAGAATGATATGGCATGGGCCGCCGATGCCGCCGCCGATAGCGCGTTGGCCACCGCCATCCGCCAGGGCAACCGCATGGTCGTCAAAGGCGTATCGTCCCGCGGGACGGAAACGACCGACACTTATAGTCTTGCCGGCTCTACAAAAGCCTATGAGGCCATTTCAGAGGCTTGTAAGTAGATTGTTATGGCAATAATAATTTTTTAGGAGAGCTGTTAATTAATGCATTGCGCCATCTTCCCAACCGAAAATCGCTGTGCTAGTTATGGGCCCTTACCGGAACTCATTAAGAGAATCGCTGATCGAATAAACAAGCAGATATCGTTATTTGGTTTTAACCTTCAAACAGGCCCTATGGCCTTCAAAGAGGAATGTGCGCTTATTCCGGTGGCGCCAACAAAGAAAATGGAACAGTCAAACAAGGGTGTAAAATGCCGCTAAAGGATGTCCTGGGTAACTCCTGTGCGTTCGTGGCAAAGCATTTGGGCTTACGCCATCGCTATGTCTTCACGAAAAACAACCGCTTGCGCCTGCGCTATGTCGCGGGGATGACCGCCGCCTGCGCCGCGGGCCTGCCGACCGCCGTTACCTTCTCCCCCTCATCGGTCTTTCCGGTGCAGTTCGAGATCGCGACCGCCGCGCAAGCCTATAACCATGCCGAAGCCTCGCCCGTCATCGCCGGATTCCTGCAACAGGATTATGCAGGTGACGATATGGCCGAAGGCAGTGAGCTGGGCAGTCTTTCGCTTGCCTCCATCCCGCAGTTCGAAGCGCCCAAAGGCCCGTCGGATCGCATCGTTACGATCAATAAGGGCGACGTCCTCGGCACCGTCATGCAAAAGGAAGGCGTCGGCGCGTCCGAAGTCCACGCGATCATCGCGGCGATGGGCAAGAATTTCAATCCGCGCAGCCTCAAGGTCGGGCAGGACATCCACATGCATTTCGTCCCGCATGAGGAAAGTCAGGGCGGGTATCAGCTTACCGATTTGAAGATAGAGCTGAACCCGTTAAAGACGTTAAGTGTATCAAGGGACGGTGATAATTTCGTTTCCGCCGTCGAAGAAAAAGAAGTCAAACAAGTCGTCCAGGCCCAAAAGGCCGTCATTAAAAACTCCCTCTATGGTTCCGCAGCCGAAGTCGGCATCCCGAAAAGCGTTGTCGCAGACGCCATCCGCATCTATTCCCACACAATTGATTTCCAGCGTGACGTCCAGTCCGGCGACGCGATCGAGGTGATGTACGAGATGCACCAGACCGACGAAGGCTATGTCGCCAAGACGGGGAATATTCTTTATGCCAGCCTGACGCTCGGCGGGCGGGATATCCCGCTTTACCGTTATGAAACCGAAGACGGTTCCGTCGATTATTTCGGCCCTGACGGCCAGTCCACGAAAAAGACTCTGATGAAAACGCCGATTGACGGCGCGCGCACTTCCTCCGGCTATGGAATGCGCCGTCACCCTGTGCTGGGCTATAACCGCATGCATAAAGGGATCGACTTTGCCGCGCCGACAGGCACGCCCATCTTTGCCGCCGGTGACGGACGGATTCAGCAAGCGGGGCGTTTCAGCTCCTATGGCAATTATGTACGCATCCGCCACCGCAGCGACCTCGACACGGCCTATGCGCATATGAGCCGCATCGCGCCGCATGTGAAAGCCGGCGCGCGCGTCAAACAGGGCGAAATCATCGGTTATGTCGGTACGACGGGCCGCTCTACGGGGCCGCATCTTCACTATGAAGTCCTCGTCGCCGGAAAACACGTCAACCCGCGCGGCATCAACCTGCCGATAGGGCAAGCTCTTGCGGGCCGCGACCTCAAAAAATTCAAATCGCACGTAGCGGCCGTGAACAATGAATATGCATCCCTGTCCGGCGCATCGGTCAAGGTTGCCCAGCGTGATGGAAAACGCGGCGGTTATAATTAAGATCGGCCATGCCCGGCAAAAGCCGCGGCAGGGATAGCAGATAAAAACGCCCCGCTCCTTGCGGGGCTTTTTTTATGGCGGGGCGCTGGCGGTTTCCGGTTGTGGTGTAGGGGGGCATGGAAGGGGA
>Ga0265293_10007464_pt1 | contig 16811 bp, 16 predicted proteins | sample Munlanlewell138R_FD_192505 | JGI IMG/M metagenome (GOLD analysis project Ga0265293, IMG submission 192505) | Leachate microbial communities from a municipal landfill in Southern Ontario, Canada - Leachate well 138R | ecosystem: Engineered > Solid waste > Landfill > Unclassified | place: Canada...
CGTACAGAAGCGGAAGAGTGAATAGCCCCATCGCGCCTATATGAAACAGCGGGGCAACGGTTACCGTGACGTCGGTACCGGTTATGCCTTTGCCCGCGGTTAGCATGTTCACCGCATTCCATTCTAAGTTGCCGTGAGTGAGCATGGCCCCCTTGGGCCTGCCCGTCGTGCCCGAGGTGTACATGATTACAGCAAGATCATGCGGATTCGCAGGCTCACTACCCCCAGAACAACTGGCGTCAACCGATACGTCAACTCGCAGGGAGATTTCACTGGCCTCGACTATTGTCGGAGCCGATGTCTGCATCTCCGCGGCCGCCTCGCGGGCCAGGCGTTCTCGCAAAGAGTCATGGAAGAGAATCGACGCCTGGGAATCATCAAGGATGTACGCGACCTCACCCTCCGACAAACGGAAGTTGATGGGAACGGTCACGGCGCCAAGCTTCGCCGCGGCAAAAAGCAGCTCAAGAAACGTTGTCGAGTTGCCCATCAGGAGCGCTACTCGATCACCTCGCCGAACCCCCGAGGCACGGAGCATCTCGGCCAGGATCCCCGAACGCCGGTCGAGGTCTGCGTATGTGAACTCGGTTCCCTCCCTTCCATCGACGAGGGCGATCCGATTAGGCGTGCGCGATGCACGTCTCGTTATCCACTCACCGATCCCGAGCGCCATGCCAACTCCTTCATCCATGCCTTGAGTTATCGATACTAACCGTTTGTACGGTCATGATGCGCAGTACGAGCGTCCGCAGCTCTGCGCACATCATCACCCCGCAGCACCGACTGGTTAACGTCTGAGGTATCGATGCTGACGATGCCCTCAAATATCCGTGCCCTACTGGGGCATTCGCCGCAGCCACAATAGGGTCAGGCCCGGGCCGCTCGAGATGAATCACCGATCACCGCCGAGATGCAGACGTACTGCTATTGACCGTACGCGCGGTCAGTGTAATACTCGGACACCGTTGAATCCCCCGTTGAGGAGTTGATTGGATGGCGAACCGGCCGGTGCATCAGGAGGACGACGCCCTGCCCCGATTGCGAGCCCCCGGTGTGGTTCGAATCGGCAACTGCTCGGGCTTCTACGGTGATCGACTGTCCGCGATGCGCGAGATGCTCACCGGCGGTGAGCTCGACTACCTCACCGGGGATTACCTCGCCGAACTGACCATGCTCATTCTAGCTCGCGACCGGGCGCGAAACCCCGGCGGCGGTTTTGCGAAGACTTTTCTGCGGCAAATGGAAGACTGCCTAGGGCTGGCTCAAGACAACAACGTCCGTATCGTCACAAACGCCGGCGGACTCAATCCCGCGGGTCTAGCCACTGCAGTACGCACGCTCAGCGATGATCTCGGCATTCCGGTGGCAGTCGCGCACGTAGAGGGTGACGATCTACTGCCACGCGCAGCCGAGCTCGGATTGGGTTCTCCACTCGCGGCCAATGCCTACCTTGGCGCTTGGGGCATCGTCGAGTGCTTGAACTCCGGAGCAGACATCGTGGTAACGGGGCGAGTTACCGACGCCTCACTCACGGTGGGGCCTGCTGCCGCGCACTTTGACTGGGGTAAAACGGATTACGACAAACTTGCCGGGGCAGTCGTTGCCGGGCACGTCATCGAATGTGGTGCACAAGCAACCGGCGGCAACTACGCATTCTTCGGCAGTATCGACGACATGGGGCACCCCGGCTTTCCCATAGCGGAGATTCATGACGACGGCTCCTCCGTGATCACGAAACATCCTGGCACGGGAGGTGAGGTCAGTGTCGGAACGGTGACGAGCCAGCTGGTTTACGAGATCACCGGCGGCCGTTACGCCAATCCCGACGTGACCGCGCGAATAGACAGTGTGACTCTCGCTCCAGACGGTACAGACCGGGTGGCGATCTCGGCAGCGAAGGGGGAACCGCCGCCGCCGACATTGAAGGTGTCTGTCAATGATATCGCCGGATACCGCAATGCGGTGACGTTCGTGCTCACTGGACTGAACATCGAGGCAAAGGGCCAATTGGTCCGTCGGCAACTTGAAGCTGCGCTTCCGATCAAACCAGCAGAACTCGAGTGGACGTTGGCCCGAACCGACCATCTGAACGCGGACACCGAGGAGACAGCGAGCGCCTTGCTGCACTGCAATGTTCGAGATTCCGATCCTGCCAACGTGGGACGCGCATTCACAGGCACCGCAATAGAACTCGGTCTCGCGAGCTACCCAGGGTTTCATGTCACCGCACCCCCAAGCGACAGCCAAGCATACGGTAGGTTCACCGCCGCCTCCGTGAAGGCGAGTTTGGTCCGACATTCCGCCGTGCACGCCAACGGGAACCGCGTTGATATCGCCCCTGCTAGTCACACTCGCGAGCTTACTGCGACCGAACAGCCACCGCTTCCAGACCAATTGGTGCACGGGCCGACATTGCGCCTCCCACTCGGCACCATCGCCGGTGCCCGTAGTGGAGACAAGGGCCACAGCGCCAACGTCGGCATATGGGTCCGTACAGATGAACAATGGCGCTGGTTAGTCCACACCATATCTGTTGCAATGCTCAAAGAACTACTGCCGGAGACCGCCGACCTCCCAGTCCACCGATACCTGCTACCCAACCTACGCGCAGTCAACTTCGTGATCGAAGGCATCCTCGGCGAAGGCGTCGCGTACCAGGCACGTTTCGACCCGCAAGCCAAAGGGCTAGGCGAGTGGTTGCGCAGCCGCTACGTCTACATTCCGGAGGAGATCCTCGGATGAGTGTGAGCCCCCATCATTGCCACGGCGGCGACGAAAGGTCCTGTAGGCAAGCGGAACGTCAGGTATCGGCCGCTGCGGCAACATCGTGGAAGCGAGAATCATGACCGTTCTGAGTTCAACACTTGACACAACATCGGATGGCTACGCCGAGGCAGTCGATGCCCTCTTGTGCAAGCTCAACGACCTGGATACCGAGGTGGCCAAGGCGCTTGCTGGTGGCGGCGAAAAGTACACCAAGCGCCACAACGAACGCGGCAAACTTACCGCCAGGGAGCGCATCGAACTACTCGTTGATCCTGATTCGCCGTTCCTGGAGCTAAGCCCTCTGGCAGCCTGGGGTAGCGAGTTCACGGTTGGTGCCAGCGTGGTGACAGGAATCGGCGTTGTGTGTGGTGTCGAATGCCTGATTGTTGCCAACGACCCGACCGTCAAGGGCGGCACACTGAACCCCTGGACTCTACGAAAAATACTCCGCGCCAAGCAGATTTCTATGGAGAATCGGTTGCCGGTGATATCCATGGTGGAATCGGGTGGAGCGGACTTGCCGACGCAGAAGGAGCTCTTCACACCTGGCGGGCAGATGTTCCGCGATCTGACGCGCCTCTCGGCGGCCGGAATCCCCACAATCGCGTTGGTTTTCGGAAACTCGACGGCCGGTGGTGCCTACGTACCTGGCATGTCAGATCACGTAGTGATGGTCAAAGAGCGATCGAAGGTGTTTCTGGCCGGACCACCGCTGGTGAAGATGGCTACCGGCGAAGAATCCGATGACGAGTCTCTCGGTGGGGCTGAGATGCACGCTCGCACTTCCGGACTGGCCGACTACTTCGCCATCGACGAGACGGATGCGATCCGCATCGGGAGGCGCATCGTAGCCCGGCTGAACTGGCGCAAGCACGGGCCAATCCCCTTGCCCGTTAGGCAGCCGCTGTACTGCTCCGAGGAGCTGCTAGGCATTGTCTCTCCAGATCTTCGCGTCCCATTCGACCCCCGCGAGGTAATTGCCCGTATCGTCGACGGCTCAGAATTCGATGAATTTAAGCCGCTATACGGCAGCTCGCTTGTAACAGGATGGGCGACGATACATGGCTACCCATTGGGGATACTGGCCAATGCCCGCGGCGCGTTGTTTAGCGCCGAGGCCCAGAAGGCCACTCAGTTCATTCAGCTGGCCAACCGGTCAGATACTCCGCTTCTCTTCTTACACAACACAACCGGGTACATGGTCGGCAGAGCCTATGAGGAAGGGGGCATAATCAAGCACGGATCGATGATGATCAATGCCGTCTCCAACTCGACCGTTCCTCATATTTCCGTTCTTCTCGGTGCGTCCTATGGGGCAGGGCACTACGGAATGTGCGGGCGGGCCTATGATCCGCGATTTCTCTTCGCATGGCCGACGGCGAAATCTGCAGTCATGGGCGGTACCCAGCTTGCTGGCGTGTTATCCATAGTCAGCCGTGCCGCCGCGGAGGCTCGTGGTCAGCGGATCGACGAGGAGGCCGACGCGGTATTACGCGCAGCAGTTGAGGCTCAAATCGAGGCCGAATCACTGCCAATGTTCATTTCGGGCCGACTGTATGACGACGGTATCATCGATCCACGCGACACCCGCAGCACACTCGGGATGTGCTTGTCCGCCATCGCAAGCGGCCCGATCAAGGGAACGTCCAACTTCGGCGTTTTTAGGATGTGACGCGAATGATCTCACGAATATTGGTCGCTAACCGTGGCGAGATTGCCCGCCGCGTGTTCACCACCTGTCGGCGAATGGGCATCAGCACCGCGGCCGTCTATACCGAACCCGACGCCGACGCACCCTTCGTTTCCGATGCAGACGTGCGCGTGCGGCTCGATACGGTCAACGGCTACCTCGACATCGATTCGATCCTGGCCGCTGCCAAAGCGTCTCGGGCCGATGCAGTCCATCCCGGATACGGATTCTTGTCGGAGAACGGCCAATTCGTCGAAGCTGTCCAGCGCGCAGGTCTGACCTGGATCGGCCCTCCAGTAGACGCGGTCATGGCCATGGGGTCCAAGATCGAGTCCAAAAAGATCATGGCGGCGGCGGGTGTACCAATCCTGGACGAACTTGACCCGCAATGCATTACCGAAGACCAACTTCCCGTCCTGGTGAAGGCTTCGGCCGGCGGCGGGGGCCGCGGAATGCGGGTGGTAACCACAATTGCCGACCTTCCCAAAGAGGTCGAAGCAGCCCGTCGCGAAGCCGAGGCGGCATTCGGCGACCCAACGGTATTCTGTGAACGTTACCTGCCGACTGGGCACCACATCGAAGTGCAAGTGATGGCAGATACACACGGAATGGTGTGGACCGTCGGAGAACGCGAGTGCTCGATCCAACGCCGCCACCAAAAGATCATCGAGGAGGCACCGTCTCCTCTTGTCGAACGTATATCAGGCATGCGCGAGCGGCTTTTCGAAGCAAGTCAGTCGGCCGCAGCCGCTATCGGATACTCCGGAGCTGGCACAGTCGAGTTCTTGGCCGACGACAACGGCGAGTTTTTTTTCCTCGAGATGAACACCCGGCTCCAGGTCGAACATCCGGTGACCGAAGCCACAACCGGGCTCGATCTAGTCGAATTGCAGATACAGATAGCGGACGGAGGCAGACTTCCCGCTAGAACTCCTGCAGTGCGGGGACATGCAATCGAGGCCCGGCTGTACGCTGAGGATCCCGCCGCAAACTGGCAACCCCAGGCAGGTACCGTCCACCGCTTCCGCGTGCCGGGCATCCACACATCGTTCGAATGTCAGGGGCGTGCAGGTATCCGTCTTGACTCCGGGATCGTCGACGGTTCCGTGGTGTCGATTCACTACGACCCGATGCTCGCCAAGGTGATCTCATTTGCCCCCGTTCGCCACCAGGCCGCACTGGCGCTGGCTGACGTGCTGGGACGCAGCGAGATCCACGGCATTCGAACCAACCGGGATCTCCTTGTCAACATTCTGCGTCATCCTGCATTTCTGGAGGGCTCGACTGACACCGCATTCTTCACATCTCACGGATTGACTGAACTGGCCGCTCCATTGGCCGACCCAGCCACGATACGGGCATCGGCGGTGGCCGCGGCTATAGCCGATGCTGCACATAACCGAGCCACAGCACAGGTTCTCAACGCCGTTCCGAGCGGCTGGCGCAACGTGGTCTCAAGCAACCAAACCAAGCGATACCGCGACACAGCCCAGTCTGAATACTACGTCGAGTACCTATTCACGCGGAGAGGTCTGGTTCTCCCCGATGACGACGGCATGCGCCTTGTCAAAGCGGCAGGTGACCGAGTGGTTCTCGCCGATAGCTCCGGTGCGGAAACCGAATACAAAGTGCAGCGCTACGACAACACCGTCTGTGTCGACTCACCGTTCGGCGGCGTCGTTTTGGATGTGATACCGCGATTCACAGAGCCAGGGTCGGCGGCACCCGAGGGGTCGCTACTGGCTCCGATGCCCGGCGTCGTCATTCGGGTGGGTGCCGAACGCGGTGAAACAGTGTCACAAGGCCAACCTTTGCTCTGGCTGGAAGCCATGAAGATGGAGCACACGATCACAGCCCCGAATGACGGTGTCCTTACCGATCTTCACGTTGCGGTCGGGACACAGGTCGACGTAGGTGCCATTCTGGCGTTCGTCGGTCAACACGATTCCCAGGAGGGACTCGCGAAGTGATTCGATCTCGGACAGATGAGACCTGTGACGGCCAAGCGCTTGGTGTGGATCTCACCAGCCGTTTGGACACGTTGGTGGACTATCGTGTTGAGGGCGCGACGGCACGGCTGACCTTGAACTCATTGCACAATCGCAATGCGCTATCCACCGAACTCATCGCCAAACTGCTTCGGGGCCTCCGCGCCGCTGCAACCGACCCACAGGTGCGCGTGGTCGTGCTTACCCACTCGGGTGGCACATTCTGTGCCGGTGCAGACCTGAGCGAATCAACTGCAAGTCCACCGGAAGAGCTCGCCGTCAACCGCGCGCGAGAAATGACAAAGTTGCTGCGCGGCATCCTTGAATGTCCACTGCCCGTTATTGCCGCCGTCGATGGACATGTACGGGCTGGTGGGATGGGCCTGATCGGCGCGTGCGACATCACGGTGGCCGGTCCCCGGAGCACATTCGCGTTGACCGAAGCCCGCATTGGTGTTGCGCCGGCAATCATTTCCCTCACTTTGCTGCCAAGGATGAACGCCCGCGCTGCGAGCCGCTACTTTCTCACTGGAGAATCGTTCAGCTCGGAGCGCGCCGTTGAGATTGGGCTGGCCACGACCGCAGTGGCCGAAATCGCGGCAGAGGTGGCCCGATTTACCGACGCATTGGTGATGGGATCTCCACAGGGACTTGCAGTTTCGAAGGCGTTGACTACCGATCCAATTTTGCGGAGGTTTGACAGAGATGCCGAGCGGTTAGCAGCCCATTCGGCCCGATTGTTCGTCTCCTCAGAGGCAAGCGAGGGCATGCTCGCTTTCCTGGAGAAACGGCGACCGACTTGGGCCGATACGGACAGGACTCGCGAAACCGGCGACGTCGGCGGGGCTTGACCACAACATCGTCCGACCAAACTCACGAAATTCACTGGACGCCGACGTCACAGCGTTCCTGACGTTTGGCACCGGCCACTGTCCGGGACGCGAATCTCTGAGCGACATTCGGAACAACTTGCCACATGACATCGTTTGCCCGTTCCGGCCCAGTGTGGCCTGCTGGCCACCCTGCCTGCGTTGCCCGCCTGGATCCTGCGGAGCAGGCACGCCTCGTACGCTACATCGACCAATACAGCGAAGCGAATACCAGCGTGGCAGCTCTGGCCGCCCTCGTTGGAATGTCGCGAAGCAGCTTTATCCGTGCCTTCGCCGCATCGTTCCGTACAACTCCACACCAGTTCGTCCTTGACCGGCGTATCGCCTCTGCGGGCAGACTGCTTTCAGAGACAACTCAGTCCATTACCGAGATCAGTGCCGCATTAGGGTTCTCAACGCATAGTCACTTCAGTACCGTGTTCAAGAAGCGGATGGGCGTAACCCCGAGTCAGTTCCGCGCCTCGGCGAATTGCTGAGGGGACAATAAGGCACCGCCATGGGCCGCACTGGGTGCCAAGGCTAGGTAGACTGTGATCGGGATATTCAGTCGCGTGAACCATCCCGGGTTTCATGCACCCTCGGGATTCTGTGAGCCGGCCGGTCGGCCGGTCACGAATTGGGAATAGTAGCGGGCTTCGGCTTCCGCCGGCGGCACCCGGCCGAGGCGGTGCATGAGGCGGTCCTGGTTGAACCAGGCGACGTAGTCGGCGGTGATGTATTCGACATCGGACAGGGTGTTCAGCGGACCGCGGCGCAACGGGGAGTCGGCCCGGATGCACTCATTCTTGTACAAGCCGATGGTCGTCTCGGCCAACGCATTGTCGTAGGCTTGACCGGCTAATCGGGGTCGATGGGCGCGTATTCGGACGGAATGGTTCATCGTCGGGGCGGTGGGTTGGTGATTTTGCGAAGTTGTTCCTCGTGGCGTTTGACGCCTTCGGCGAGGGCTTCGACGGCGGTGCGCAGGTGGGCGACTTCGGTGGCCAGGCCGGTCAGGGTGCGGGCGTCGGTTTGCCGGGTGCGGTGCTCATCGACGATGGCGCGTAGTTGCGGGTCGCGGTAGAGCGTGGCACGGCTGATGTGGGCCTGTTCGGCCACGGCGGTGAAGGTGATCGGCTGGCCGGAGGTGGTGAGCTCGGCGCAGACCCGTTCGACCTTGATGAGGGTGTTGTCGGCGGTCATGCGGGTGCCGATTGGGCGATGAGGGTGTCGAGTCTGGAGATGAGCTTACGATGCCGGTCGGCCTCGTCGATCCACCCGCGTTGTTCTGCGTCTGCGGCCAGGTCTTGGGCATCGATGCGTTGGGCGGCAAGGATTCCCAGGTGCGTGGCGTCGGTGTGGAAGCTGGGGCAGTGTTCGCAGATATTGGCATACGGGCAGGACCCTTGTGCGGGGGCTCGCAGGCAGTAGCCGCCGGCCAGCCGGGATTTGATTGCTGGTGACTCCTTCCAGCTGGCTCCGGTGACATCGGTGATCGGCAGTTGGCGGCCGGGGTTGGGTAGTCCACCGATGTGGCTTTTTGCTAGGTCCAGTGCGCGTTCGTATTCGGTGCGCACGGTGTGATCGAACAGGTGCGCATAACGCAGGCTCATTTGGGTGCAGACGTGTCCGAGCAGCGCCATCAATGCTTGCAGGGATACCCCGGCGTTGATCAGGGCGGTGGCATAGGTGTGTCGCAGTTGGTGCGGGGTGATGTGCCCCAGACCTGCGGCGTCGGCGGCCCGGTTCAGTTCTTGGCGTACTGCGTTCTGCGAGAGCCGTTTCCCGTGATGGGTGAATAGAAAATCTGCTGGTGCTCCGGTGCGGGGATGGATGATGGGTCTGATCCGCCCCGGCGTGTCTGGAGAGTTCTTCCGTTGGGAAGGATGGGCACGTGGGATCGAAGTCATCGAGGCGGTATCCAGACGAGCTGAAGGTGCGGGCGGTGCAGATGGTGGCCGATCTGCGCAGCGAGACAGTTTCGGAGTGGGAGGCGATGGGCCGGGTTGCTGACCTGCTGGGCGTCGGTACTGCCGAAACGGTGCGCAAATGGGTCCGCCAGGCTGAGATCGACGCCGGCTCTCGGGCGGGGCAGACCAGCGAGGAATCCGAGGTCCTGCGCAAGCTGCGCCGGGAGAATGCCGAACTCAAGCGGGCCAACGCGATCTTGAAGGCGGCCTCGGTTTTCTTCGCCGCCGAGCTCGACCGGCCCTCTCAGTAGTCGTGGAGTTCATCAGCGCCCACCAGCACATGCGGGTGGGCGTTGATGGTCTCAAGTGGGGTGTCGAGTCGATGTGCGCTGTGCTTTCCGAGTACGGCGTCACGATCGCCCCGTCGACGTATTACGCCCACCGCGCCCGTCAGGGCCCCTCGAAAGCCGACTGGGCCGATGCGCAGGTGATCGATGCGATCTGGCAGCTTCGCCAATCGCAGAGTCTGTACCGAGTCCTGGGCGCTCGTAAAACATGGATTGTATTGCGCACCAATGGTATCGACGTATCGCGCTGTGTCGTGGAACGGGTCATGCGGGAGATGGGTTGGCGGGGTGCGTGCAAGCGCCGGCGGGTGCGCACCACCGTCGCCGATCCGGCAGCGACGCGAGCCCCGGATCGGGTCCGGCGTAATTTCGTCGCCGGTGCGCCTGACCGATTGTGGGTGGCCGATTTCACCTACTGCCGGACTCGTGCCGGCTGGGCCTACACGGCGTTCGTCACCGATGTCTATGCCCGCAAGATCGTGGGTTGGAAGGTGGCTACCGAGATGACCCAGAAGCTGGTGACCGATGCGATCGACCACGCTATCGACACCAGAAAGCGTTCGGGTGCAGCATCTTTGGATTCACTTATCCACCACAGCGACGCGGGCATACACCGCGGTCGCGTTCACCGAACGTCTGGCCGCTGAGGGGATCCTGCCTTCAGTCGGATCCGTCGGGGATAGTTTCGATAATGCTCTGGCCGAATCGGTGAACAGCAGCTACAAGACCGAACTCATCGACCGCCAGCCGCTCTATCCCGGTGCCACCGAACTGGCGCTGGGGACCGCCGAATGGGTGGCCTTCTACAACCGTCAGCGACCCAACGGCTACTGCCAGGACCTGACCCCCGATCGGGCCGAAGCGCTCTACTACCATCGCCAACGGCACCCTCATGCCGAGGAGGCACTCAGATAAGAGAACCTCCCGACATGCCGGGGCGGATCATCTATACGGTCCTCGGTCGAGGCTTCGCCCCAGTTGGTGAACGTCTGGGCGTGTTTCGCCACATCAGGTATGAATCCGAGGCTGCCTTCGCTCAACGCGCGACTGCCCTCGGCGAACGCCGAAGGCTCTGGCGGGAACGCCTGCACATCGGCGTTCTCGGGCAACGCGGGGATGGGCACGTTGCCCTGACCTGCTTCACCTGCCGCCGCGCCCAGATTCTTCAGAATCTCGGTCTGGCTGGTGACCTCGTGCCGCGCGTCGAACAACGACTGCCCCAAGGATTCGAGCTGATCGCGGCTCAGCCCCGCACCTGGACCTGCCATCACCGACTCCGCCAACGCCTGGGTCCAAGGCAGCCTGCGCTGACGCTACTTCCTGGTGCGCGGCATCGACGCGGGCACGTTGTTGATCCATCACAGACGGGTCCGCCGCGACTATGGGAGCCTCCAACGGATGCTGCGTAGAGCGACGGTCTTCGCTTTTGCCTGTGCCCGCGTGCTGATTGAGCATGCGCTCTACCGCCGTGGGTGGCGCGGCAACGGGTTGCCCCGCCACCTCCGACATTGCCTCGTCCAGATTCGCGGGCTGTCTCGCCCGCCGCTGTCACCTTGTCTTCGCCCAGCAGGGCTTCCAACGGTGACTCAGCAGCGGTCTCGGCGGCGTCACCCGCCTCGAGTGGCGTGAGCATGTCCTGCCACGACTTCGTCCGTGCCCGTGCCTGCGCGTTCTCGGAACGCTCCGAAGGCTCTTTCTCAGTCTTGTTGTCCACCAACCGAATCGTCGGATCACCCTGATTGCCGCCAACCTCGCCCTCGAAGCGGATACCTTCAAGTTCGGCGGCTTTCGCTTGAAGCTGCTGCCCCACAAGAGCATCAGTGGCGACAAGCTGCCCAGCGCGCCAGCGAATGTACTCAGCGTGCTCAGTGGCGGCGGTCATCCGCGCTGCCCTGCTCGCCCAATCAGTGACACGGGTGTCGGTGACCGAAAGGTCCTCCCCCACCCTAAAACCGTCATCTTCGGCATCAGCGACGGCATCGAGCACCTGATTGCGCGCCGATTGAATGTCCTCACTGCCGCGCCGCGCGATACCCGCCGCCGCCATCTGCACCTCACCGTGCCTACGCACCACGGTCAAGTCCAGGAACGCTCGATCCACAGCAGCGTCGGCGGCTTCCCCGCGCCACGTAGTGCCACCAGGGGCAGACACATTCCGCAGATGCTGCTCGAAACCCGACTCGGAAGCTTCCGCCGCCGCACGCCAACGGATATCGGCGTCATCGAGATACGAGGTGTCCCAGCCCTCGATGTCCGAACGGGACGGCACCGCCGCCCCCCCCGGCCACAGCGGGACTCACAGCACCGCCGAGACAATCTCAGCGTTACCCCCGTCCACAGCGTCATACCCCGCCGCCGCTGACGCCATCGCCTCCGCATGTCCAGCAACACGACCGGCCTGACGAACATGCACCGACGAACACGCCGCGTCGAACGCCGCAGCGCCCGCACCACTGGCACGAGAAAACGCAACCCCACCGCCAACACCGCTGGTCAACACCTCAGCGGCAACATCAGCGCTGCTCGCCGATGCAGCACGCAAACCGACCGTATCCACGTCCAGGTCTTTCGCCACAACAACCCCCTACCAGCAACCCAGTGCTGTGCAGGCTACCGCAGGTGATGGTGCTCCTCGCCAGGCATTCGAATCGCCGAGTGGAGGTTGAAACAGGAAACGGTCCAGCGGGGACGTGCCGCACCTGCCCGCAGCTCATCCTTCAGGCTCGATGGCGATGACGGGACCGGTGAACGTGCCTTCGGGAAGTGTCACCGCGCCCATCTCCGAGAGCTGACGGATCAGGTTCAGGGTGGCAAGCGCGGCGATGGCGACGCACGAAAGCCGCTACGACCTTGGTGTCACTCTCGGTGCCCACGCGCGGGAGATTATCCGGCTCTTCCCTTTTCGTCGGTCGTGGCCAGACTGCGCGCGTAATTCGCGCCCATCGCCAACAAGACCAGGCCGACAACGATGAACGCCGCCACCCGGAACATGCCGTCGAGCGTGCCGAGGTCGAACAGGAACAGCTTGGCCGTGGCGGCCGCCGTCAGCGCCAACCCGCCGAGCAGGGGTGCGGTCCGCGCGTCCCCGCCCGACAGCCGGCGGGCCAGGGCGAACAGCACGGCCGCCGCGCCGATCCAGCAGATGGTGGCGACCATGTGCCCGGCCAGGAAGCCGCCGTCGCCGGCCACCAGCACGCCGGTCGTGACGGTGAACATCGTGACCGCGTAGAGCGCGACGAACGCGGCGGCGGCCCAGGTGAATCTGGCCTCGTCCGCATTGAGCCGGCCGCTGCCGGTCCACGTCCACGCCAACACCAGGGCGACGGCCACGGCCAGCACGCTGGAGATCAACGTCGACACCGCGACGGCGGCGTTCAGCTCGGTCGCGCGCAGCAGGGTCTCCGGCGGGGCGAACGCGACGTAGAGCATGGCGCCCGGAACGGCGAAACCGGCCGCGACCCACCGGGCGACGCGGCTGCGACGTCCCGCGAGACCCACGATCAGCGCCAGCCCGAGCAGGACCGGCCCCTCGACGTGACCGGCGAAGGCCACCGTGACGGCGATCAGGGCGGCGACCGCTGACAAGGCCGACCAGATCGCGACCACCGCGCCCTCGACGCCCGGCAGTCGGCGCGGCATCGCGACGAGGATCAGCAGGCCGGCGGCGAGCGCGCCGGCCAGCAGCGCCCCGAGGGTGCGGGGCACCGCGACGGCCGCCGCCAACGCCGGCAGCGCGCCGGCCACGGTCAGCAGCGCCCCGAGGGTGCGGGGCACCGCGACGGCCGCCGCCAACGCCGGCAGCGCGCCGGCCACGGTCAGCAGCGCGGTCGCCGTCGGGTTACCCGTGTGCGGCAGCAACAGCAGCGCGCCGAGCACGGCCAGCAGCGCCGCGATCGCGCAGGCCCCGCCCAACAGCCACACGTCGTCGCCGGAGCCGAGTTCGCCGGCGACCGAGGCGATGAACAACGCGGCTAGCAGCGGCAGCGTCACCGCGGCGGTGCGCGCCGCATGCATCCACACCCAGTCCTTGCCGAGTTGCACCGGCAGCGCCGCCGCCGACAACGCGATCATGAACCCGATCAGCAGCAGCGTGATCCCGTCGGCGACGATCGGGGCCAGGATGGTCAGCGGGACCAGCACCAGCAACCCGAGCTGCTGCGAGTCCCAACGCCGGGCCAGCGTCAGCCCGCCTCCCCCGATCAGCGCCGCGAGCACCAGTCCGCCGACGCCGGGCAACCAGCCGTAAATGGTGGTGACGGCGACGACGTCCATGTAGGCCGCGGCGATGCCGGTGGCGGCCAACGCGATCGCGCCGACCTGCCCGCCGGGGCGGCGGTACAGCCGGACCCCGGACGCCACCAGGGCGGCGGCCAGGACGGCGCCGGCGCCGACGCGCACCTCCGGGCGCAGGATCCCGGCCTGGGCCGCCAGGACCAGCAGCAGCACCACGCCGATCAGCGTGACCGCGACCCCGGCGACCGCCAGCAGCTTGCCGATCCAGCCCTGCCCGTCGGCGGTGCCCAGGCGCGCGGCCAACGGCGGCCGCGGCGGGGCGGGCGGCGGCACATAGACCGGAGGGGGCGGTGCCGGCACGGGTCCGAGGACGGGCGGGGGCGGCAGGGGCGCCGGGGGTGCCAGCGGTGGCGGGACCGGCAGCGGCAGGGACCGTTGCAGTTCGCTGAGTTGGCCGGCGACCCGGGCCATCTGCTGCGACAGCTGGCCGAACTCGTCGGACAGCCGTTGGAGGGCAACCTGATGCGGTGCAGTCATGCCAGCCATCGTCGCCGCGCCGGGGGCGGCGGGCATGAGTAGGACTACGCGACTTCAGGGATTCTTGTCGAGGCCGTGCTCGATGGCGTAGCGGGTCAACTCCACGCGGTTGGCCACCTGCAGCTTGCGGAAGGTCGCCTGCACGTGGTTCTCCACGGTGCGGTGGCTGACCGAGAGCTTGGCCGCAATCTGCTTGGCGGTCAAGCCCTTTGCGACATACCGCAGCACCTCGGTCTCCCGCTCGGTCAGGGTGGGACCGGACGGCGTGGCGCCGGGGCCGCGGGCGATGCGGCGGTACTCCCCCAGCACCAGGCCGGCCAGTCCCGGGGTGAACACGGCGCGGCCCTGCGCGGTTTCGGCCACGGCCTCGGTCAGCTCGGCCTTCGAGGCGCTCTTCACCAGATAGCCGGTGGCGCCGGCCTTCACCGCCTGCAACACGTCGTCGCGCTCGCCGGAGGCCGACAGCACCAGCACCCGACTCGTCGGCGACACCTCCAGGACCCCGACCGTCGCGGCGGCGCCGTCGCCGTCGGCCAACTGCATGTCCATCAGCACCACATCGGGACGCACGACCGCGGCCCGACGCCGCGCCGCGGCCACCCCGTCGGCGGTGGCCACCACCGCGAAGCCTTCGTCGGCGAGGTCACGGGCGACGGCGTCGCGCCAGATCGGGTGGTCGTCGACGACCATCACGGTGATCGTCGCCGGGTCTTCGTCAGCCACGCTGCGGTCCAGCCTCGGGTCGGTGGGTGGGCACGGTGAGTTCCCATTCGACACCCTCGCCGGGGGCGGTCGTCAACCGGGCGGACCCGGACAGCGCTTCGAGCCGGCCGACGATCGACTGCGAGATCCCCATCCGGCCCTCGGATCGGGCCTGCGCCAGGCGTTCCGGGGGCATCCCGACCCCGTCGTCGCGGACGCTGATGGTGACGCTGTCACCGAGATCCTCGAGCAACACGAATGCGCGCGCGGCGGGGCCGGCGTGGGCGCGCACGTTGTCCAGGACGTTGCCGACGGCGGCGTCGAGTTCGGCCACCACGGCGGCACCGAGCAACACGGGCGTGCCCGGCACGCTCACCACCACCCGGTCGTCGGCCCGGCCGTTCAGCGGGGTCCGCAGGTCCACGAACTCCGCGTCGACGCCGTCGCGGACGGTCTCGACGCTGACCAGCCGGCGCAGGGCGCGCTCCTGCTCGCCGGCGAGTGCGGCCAGCTCGGCGGTCGGGCCGCCGATCTCGTGTCCGCGCCGGGCCACCAGGGCGAGTACCTGGATGACCCCGTCGTGCACCTGGCGGGCCAGTCGTTCCCGCTCGGCCACGACGGCCGACATCCGCACGGCCCGTTCCAGTTCGGCGTGCGCGCGCCGGGCGGTCTGGGCGGCCATGCCGACCGCCAACCCCACCGCGAGTTCGATGACGATGGTCGCGTTGCGGGTGAAGTCGAAGCTGACCGAACCCTTGAGCGCGGCGTAGACCGCCATCACCGCAACGCCGGTGCCCATCCCGACGATCGGGCCGGCCAGGATCGCCGCGGAGATCGGGGCGTTGGTGGCCCACAGCGTGGTCGGCCAGGATTGGTTGGCCGCGATCCAGTCCTCGGAGGCCACCAGGCGCGTCGCCCAGATCATGCCGATCACCACCACGAACTCGGCGCCCACCCAGGCCGGCCGGCGCCCGAACCCGTGCAGGTAGGCCACCGCGCAGGCCAGAGTCCAGGCGGAGAGCACGCCGAACAGCACCCAGCCCAGCGCGGGCCGCTCCAGGTCGTCGACGCTCGCGATCTGGAAGCCCGCCGCATACAGGTAGCTCAGCAGCCGGAACACCTGGGCCGCGCGCCACAGCGGCGTCGTCGGGTCGGTTGACGTCCGGATGGTCGTGCTCACCGGGTCGCGCCGTTGATCCGCGGTCGGTCGATCATCCCGAGTTCGACGCCCCACATGGTGGCGATGGTGCGGTACTCGCCGGTGCTCATGAGGTGTTCGAGCGCCGCGTGCAGCGCCTCGGCCAACTCGGAGTCCTTGGGCACGGGCCAGCCGTAGAGGCCCGCGTCGAACACCTCCCCGGCGGTCTCGAGCGCGCCCCCGCTGGTCTTGACCGCAAACCCGGTCACCGGCGAATCCGCCGACATCGCGTCGACATCCCCGGCGATCAGTGCCGCGGTCAGATCGTCCTGGCGGGTGTAGACCGCCTTGTCGATCGGGGGTCGGCCGGCGGCCTCACAGGCTTGGCTCTTGGCCGGGATCTCCTCGGTCTCCTGGATCACCCCGTAGGCCACGCCGACGCGCAGCCCGCAGGCGTCGTCCGGATCGATGCCGGCGCCGGGCCGCTGCGCCCACAACGTGCCGGCCTTGAAGTAGTTCACGAAGTCCGCCAACTGTTCTCGGGCCCTGGTGTCGGTGACCGAGGACATCCCGACATCGAAGCTGCCGGCGACCACCGAGGTGATGATGGCGTCGAATCCCGTCTCCCGGT
>Ga0265293_10007465_pt1 | contig 16809 bp, 17 predicted proteins | sample Munlanlewell138R_FD_192505 | JGI IMG/M metagenome (GOLD analysis project Ga0265293, IMG submission 192505) | Leachate microbial communities from a municipal landfill in Southern Ontario, Canada - Leachate well 138R | ecosystem: Engineered > Solid waste > Landfill > Unclassified | place: Canada...
CACGAGGCTGCGTCGCATCGGTTTGAAAACAAGGTCACATATGCCCAATCTAGAAACCGTCAAACGCGAATGGTTGTCCAACCCGCGTGGCGACATCCTTGCCGGAATCGTGGTGGCACTCGCGCTCATTCCCGAAGCCATCGGGTTCTCGATCATCGCCGGCGTCGATCCCCGCGTCGGCCTTTATGCCTCTTTTTCCATCGCGGTGATTATCTCACTCGTGGGTGGACGCCAGGGCATGATCTCTGCCGCTACGGCCGCAATCGCCGTTCTGGTGCTGCCACTGATCCGCGATCATGGCGTCGATTACCTCTTTGCCGCGACAATCCTGATGGGCGTCATCCAGATCGTTGCAGGGTTCCTGCGGCTGAACGTGCTGATGCAGTATGTTTCGCGGTCCGTGATCACCGGCTTCGTCAATGCGCTGGCGATCCTGATCTTCATGGCCCAGCTGCCTGAACTGATCGGTGTGCCAATGCTCACTTATGCCCTGGTGGCTGGTGGCCTGGCGATCATCTACCTGTTCCCCTACCTCACCAAGGCCGTGCCTTCGCCGCTGGTGGCGATTGTCGTTATCACTGCCCTGGTCTTCTACACGGGCTTCGATGTCCGCACGGTCGGCGACATGGGCGAACTGCCGTCATCGCTGCCCGCATGGCTGATCCCCAACGTGCCGTTCACGCTGGAAACGCTGCAGATCATTCTGCCGTACTCGTTGACGATGGCTGCGGTTGGCCTGCTCGAATCCATGATGACCGCACAGATCGTCGATGATCTCACCGATACCCCTTCGGACAAGCAGCGCGAGATGAAGGGTCAAGGCATCGCCAACTTCTTCACCGGCTTCCTGGGCGGCATGGGCGGCTGCGCCATGATTGGCCAGTCGGTCATCAACGTGAAGTCCGGCGGCCTGACCCGGCTTTCGACCTTCATCGCCGGTTCTTTCCTGCTGTTCCTGATCCTCGTGCTGGGATCGCTGGTGGCCATCATCCCCATGGCTGCACTGGTCGCCGTGATGATCATGGTCTCGATCGGCACCTTCTCCTGGCAGTCGATCCGCGACATTCGTCACCATCCGTGGCAGTCGTCGGTCGTCATGGTCGTGACCGTGGTGATCGTGGTGTGGACGCATGACCTGGCGCAGGGCGTGCTCGCAGGCGTGATCCTTTCGGGGCTGTTCTTTGCCAGCAAGGTCAAGCGCATCTTCACGGTGGAATCCGAGCTTTCGATCGACGGCCTGACCCGCCGCTACATGGTGTCCGGACAGGTATTCTTCGCTTCGTCGGAGAGCTTTGTCGAAGCCTTCGATTTCAAGGAAGTGCTGGACCGGGTCGTGATCGACGTGTCACAAGCCCACTTCTGGGACATTTCAGCAGTCGGCACGCTCGACAAGGCGATCCTCAAGTTCCGCCGCGAGGGTACTGAAGTAGAAGTGGTCGGACTCAACGAAGCGAGTGCTTCGATGGTCGATCGCTATGCTGTCCACGACAAGCCGGGCGCCGAAGCGCAACTCGGCGCGCACTGAGAGGATCATGACTATGGAACACGTCCTCGCTTGTATTGACGCATCGAGCTACGCCGACAGCGTCTGTGATCTCGCCGCCTGGGCTTCCAAGCGACTCGCCATGCCGGTTGAACTGTTGCACGTCATCCAGCGCAGCGATGCCGTGACCGCGCGCGGCGATCTGTCGGGCGCCATTGGCCTGGGGGTCAAGACTAGCCTCATGGAAGAGCTGGTCAACATCGAAGCCGCGGACGCCAAGCTGAAGGTCGAACGCGGCCGCCTGCTACTGGCGGCGGGCGAGAAGCGCCTGCGCGAAGGCGGCGCTTTTGATGTCCGCACACTGCATCGCCACGGCGGCATCGTCGAAACCATCCTTGAGCGTGAGGAGGGGGCCCGCGTTGTCGTAATCGGCAAGCGCGGGGCTTCGCATGAGTTTGCCAGCGGCCATATCGGCTCGAAGCTCGAGAGGGTCGTGCGCGCCAGCACGAAGCCGGTTCTGGTCGCCTCACGTGAATACTCAGAGCCGCGCAGCATCGTGTTCGCGTATGACGCCAGCCCGGCTGCAAAGCGCGCTTTGGGACGGTTGGTCGAATCTACCCTGTTCACCGGGATGCCGGTCAATGTCGTGATGGCGGACACCGACAACGAGGCCCATCGCCGCGCGCTGGAAGACGCCGTTTTTCGCCTCGGCGAAGACCGGCAGGTTTCCACGACGTTGGAAAGCGGCAAGCCCGAAGCAGTGATTGCCAAGGCGGTCGAGCAAACACCCGGCGCAATGCTGGTGATGGGTGCCTATGGCCATTCGCCGATCCGGACCCTCATTGTCGGCAGCACCACAACCACAATGATCCGCACCGTTCATGTGCCGGTGCTGCTCGTGCGGTAGGATGGCGCTCGACCTCGCCCGCTTTCGTGAAAAGCTCCTCGCCCGGCGCGAGGAGCTGTTGGCGGAGGACCGCATGTCCGAGACTGACCGGGCGCCTGTAACGCTCGATCAGGACAGCGTCGGCAGGCTTTCACGGATCGATGCGATGCAGGTTCAGGCCATGGCTTTGGCCCAAGCGCGGCGGCGGCAAGCAGAGAGAGGGGCCATTGATGCTGCCTTGCGCCGGATCGATGAGGGCGAGTTCGGTTACTGCCTGAAATGCGGCGAAGATATTGCTCCCGCTCGCATCGAGCACAATCCGTCTGTCACCACCTGCATTGACTGCGCGAAAGAAGGTTGATCCGTTTTCATGCCCACAGGAACGGTCAAATACGTCGGCCCAGAGGGTAGTTGGGGTTTCATCTCGCGCGACGACAAGCAGCCCAAGGTCTTCCTGCACATCTCCGAGGTGCAGAAGGCTGGCGTGGACGAAATCGAGAAAGGCCAGCGCTGGACCTTCGATATGAAGGAGGGCCGTGACGGCCGAATGGTTGCGACCGACCTCGAATTCCTCGGATATGCCCGCTAGTCTGTCAGTTCCCAGCGCAACCAGTACACGCGCCCGAACGCCCACCGCGAGTTCTCTGATTACAACGCCAGCCGCGATTAAGGCCAAAATGTACGGTCGCCGTTCACCTCAAAAGCCACGGAAATCCGCCACTTCCAGCACCCAAACCTTTTCACCAGAGGTTCGGGTGAAAAGAGACAAAAGCCGATCAGAGACCGATTTTGGCCGCCCGGGCAGTCTCCGAGGTTCGGTCGCCACCGGCAAAACTGCGCGGAAGCTGGGGATTTTTTGGCCCCAGAAGGACCATCTCATTGGTTCCCATTGAGATGTTGGCGGAAGAGGTGGGATTCGAACCCACGGACGGGTTGCCCCGTCGCCGGTTTTCAAGACCGGTCCCTTAAACCACTCGGGCACTCTTCCATATCGATTCAACTGCTGCCTCAAACCCCTCGGCACTTGTCCTCCATGCTTGCGGCTAGCCGGAACTATCGCGTGCCGCAAGATGACACGGCGGGATGGCAGGGCGCGCGCGATGCGGCGACGCACCGGATCGTTTCGCCGATCCGTGGAAATCGCGCGGTGACGATCATTCCAAAGGCTGCCGGATTGTGCCAGACAGGCATGGATGAGAATTTCGCGATTTGTGAGGGCCCTGCTGGCGGCCGGTATCGTTGCCGCCGCTGCCGTAATCCCGCCTGATGCCCCGGTTCGGGCACAGACATCGGAAGAAGCGGGGTTCCAGGGCTATCTTCAGCTTCTGGCGGCGCGCGCGCGTGCGGAGGGCGTCAGCGAGGCGACGATCACGCGCATGACGTCGGGCCTCACGTTCAATCCGCGCGTCGTTCAACTCGATCGCAGCCAGCCCGGCAGCAGCGCAACGCCGCCGCCCTTCGCCCCCTATCGGCGAACGCATGTCGATGCGGCGCGAATCGCCGGTGGGCAGCGCATGCGCGCGCAAGTCGCGGGCTTGCTCCCGGAAATAGAGCGCCGCTATGGTGTGCCGGGTCCGATCCTGCTCGCCATCTGGGGCCACGAAACGAACTATGGCAGCTATACGGGCAATTTCGATCTCGCCCGGTCGCTGGCGACGCTGGCCTATGAGGGGCGGCGGCGCGATCTGTTTGCGTCTGAATTCATTGCGCTCCTCAAGATAGCGGATCAAGGCGTTCCACAATCCCGACTTTATGGAAGTTGGGCGGGCGCGTTCGGCAATCCGCAATTCCTGCCCAGCGTCTATCTGACGACGGCTGTCGATGGCGACGGCAACGGAACGCGCGACATCTGGGGCAGCCGGGCGGATACTCTGGCCTCGATCGCCAACTACTTCCGGCTGGCCGGCTGGAAGACTGGCGAACCGTGGGGCGTATCGGCGTCGATCCCAGCAGGTTTCAACTGGCCGGGCGTTGCGCCGAAACTGCGGGGATCATCCTGCTCGGCCGTCCATGCCCGGCATTCGGTGTGGAAAACCGCGGCGGAATGGCGACAGCTTGGCGTAACGCCGCTTGCGCCGATCCGCCCCGATACCATCGCCACGCTGTTTCAGCCGGACGGGCCGGGCACTCCCGCCTGGCTCTTAACCGGGAATTATAGGGTCATCCTCCAATACAATTGCTCGAACTACTACGCGCTATCCGTGGGGTTGCTTGCAGATGAGATTGCCCGTTAGTTATTTTCTGCCGGTTTCGGTTTGTCTGGCGCTTGCCGCATGCGGCTGGGGCGGAGAGCGGCCTAAGGCGGACGCCGCGCCGCCTGCGTCCGTCAACGGGCCTTCGGCCGATTATCCCATGGTATTGGGGGAGCCTTTCACGATCGACGGCGTGACGTATACGCCCGCCGACAGGCTGAATTACGATGCTGTTGGCAGGGCATCGGTGGGGGAGGCGGGCGGCACGTCCGTTTCGGTGGCGCACAAGACCTTGCCTTTGCCGAGCTATGCCGAAGTGACGTCGCTCGATACCGGCAAGACGATTCTCGCACGGGTCGAACGGCGCGGTCCGATGGTCAACGATCTTCTGGCCGAGCTTTCTCCGGGGGCGGCGGCGCAACTCGGCGTCGAGGCCGGAAGTGTGACGGCGCTGCGTATCCGCCGCGTCAATCCACCGGAAGCCGAACGGGCCTTGTTGCGCGGCGGACAACAGGCGCCGCAGCGCATGGATACGCCCAGGTCGTTGCTGGCCGTGCTGGCGCGGAAACTCGATTCCGCTCCGGCGCCGGTCGCGATATCGGATGCGCCTGCGCCCCCGATTGCGGCGCCGCCTGCGTCTCCGTCACCTGAAGCAACGTCTTTGCCGGTGCCCTTGTCTGTCCCGGCACCCGGAGATGCTCCCGCCAATGTGGAGCCCGCCGTTACAACGCCTCCAGAACCGGCCGCATCGCCAACCGTGACCCGGCAGGGCGGTCATGTCGTTCAGGTGGCGGTGTTTTCCACTGAAGAACGCGCCAAGGCGGCGTCCGGCAAGCTCGGGGCGACCTATCGGCAAAACGGCAGGTTCTGGTCCATGCGGCTTGGTCCGTTTGCAACGCGCGCGGAAGCGGACAGAGCGCTGGCGAGGGCGCGTAGCGCCGGGTATAGCGACGCGCGAATCCAGCGCGCCGATTGAATCTTCGGAAAACGGTCCCGCGCTACATGCAGATGCGGGAATGAAGTGTTTCGCAAGTTTTTGATTTATATTGCCGCCGGTTTGGGACTTGCAGTGAGGCCCCTTGCCGCGCAACCCGCGCCGCCCATGGAAGTGCAGGCCATTCCCCATGTCTTGTTGGCGGATATGAATTCCGGCCAGGTGCTTTATGCCAGCAGGGCCGACGAACGCTTCCTGCCGGCTTCGGTCACCAAGGTGATGACGGCCTATGTCGCGTTCGACCTGATCGACAGCGGCAAGCTGCACCCGCGCACGCTCTTTCAGGTGAGCGACGAAGTGGCGCGCATCTGGAGCGGGCAGGGGACGACGCTCTGGCTCAAGGCGGGCGAGCGTCTGCCGGTAGACACTCTCCTGCGCGGCATCACCATCGCTTCCGCGAACGATGCCTCCATCGCGCTGGCGGAAGGGTTTGCGGGCGATCTGCCGCGATGGCAGTTCATGATGAATGCTCATGCCCAGCGCCTCGGGATGACGAACAGCCACTTCAATACGCCGAACGGCCTGCCGGACGAAGGCCGCACTTATGTGACGGCGCGCGATCTTCAGAAACTGGCAAGCGCGCTGATCCAGCGCCATCCCAAGCTTTACCGCACCTATTTCGGCCGGAAATCCATGGAGTGGCGCAACGCTGAATACTGGAACCGCGATCCCACCCTGGGCGTGGTGCAAGGCGCGGACGGTATCAAGACAGGCCACACGAACGAGGCCGGTTATAACTTCCTCGGCTCCGCCGAACGCGATGGCCGACGGCTTGTCATGGTGATCGGCGGGGCGCCTTCCAACGCGGACCGCAGCGCGGCGTCCCGGGCCCTGCTCGAATGGGGCTTTTCCGCCTGGAAGCCGCGAAAGCTCTTCGCCAGGGGGAGCACCATCGCGACTGTCCATGTGCAGGATGGTGACGCCCGGCGCGTGCCGGTTATGGCTCCGATGGATGTATTCGCCGATATCCCCATTAACGGCGATAACATGCCGATCAAACTTCGTGTCGTCTATGAAGGGCCGCTGCGGGCACCTGTCGCAAAGGGACGGGAAATCGCAAGACTGGAAATCCGTGTCGGCGATATGGCGCCGGGAACCGTGCCGCTCTATGCTGAACGTTCGGTGCGCCGGGCAGACTGGCTGGACCGTATCTGGAACGGGCTTTACGGCCTGTTTGCCTGAACGGAGCAGGGTCGGTGGGACGAGGCAGGTTCATCACCTTCGAAGGCGGTGAGGGCGCGGGCAAGTCCACGCAGGCGAAGCTTCTCGCGCAGAATCTGGCGGATCGCGGTATCGCTGTCTGTCTGACGCGCGAGCCGGGCGGAACGCCGGGGGCGGAACGCATCCGCTCCCTGCTGCTGGAAACGCAGGGAGATGGCTGGAACGCACGGGCCGAAGCGTTGCTGTTCGCCGCCGCCCGGTCGGATCATGTCGAGCGCCTGATCCGTCCTGCCCTCGAAGCGGGAGAATGGGTGATCTGCGACCGCTTCATCGACTCGAGCCGGGCCTATCAGGGCGGCGCTGGCGGGTTGACCGATGCCGACATCCTTGCGCTTCACGGGGTCGGCACTGGCGGTCTGCTTCCCGATCTGACGCTGTTGATCGACGTCGATCCGCAGGAAGCGCAACGCCGGACGAAACGGCGTGACGGTGATCGGCCCGACCGGATCGGCGGCCGCCCCGCCGGCTATCACGCGAACGTGGCCGCCGCGTTTACCCGGCTGGCCGGGCAGGAGCCGGGGCGGTTCGCGCGGATCGACGGCAACGCGAGCCTTGAGGACACGCAGGCGGCAGTGTTGCGCGCGGTCGATGCCATGGCGGGCGCGGCATGACTCGCGACATGACTCAGGGCCGCGATCTTCTGGGTCATGAGGATGCGTGGCGGGAATGGCGCGCGGCGATGGCTTCGGGGCGCATGCACCACGCCTGGATACTGGCCGGGCCGGAGGGGCTGGGCAAGGGGTCGTTTGCGCGGGCGGCGGCGGCGGAACTGGTCACGGAAGCTGGCGTCCCGCAGCCACCCGCCGACCGTCACCCGGATATCGTCATTCTTGAACACCTTCCCGCAACCAATGACGATCAAAAGAAAAAGGATGAAGGAAAACCCTATCAGAAGCGCCGCAACATCACGATTGAGCAGATCCGGTCCGTGCAGTCCCGGCTGATGACCCGGCCAACGCTCGGCAACCGCCGCGCCGTGGTTATCGACCCGGTGGACGATCTGGAAAAAGGTGCGGTCAACGCCTTGCTCAAGAGCCTTGAGGAACCGCCCGCCGGCACGTTCTTCCTGCTGGTGGCGCATCAGCCCGGCAAGTTGCTGGCGACCGTGCGTTCCCGTTGCCGGTTTTTGCGGTTCGCGCCGCTCGATGAAGCCGCGATCGTCTCACTGGTCGCGCGCCATGCCCCGGAAGCCGATGCCGCCACGGTGGCGGCGGCCGTCGCCGCGGCTGAAGGCTCTCCGGGCGGAGCGCTGCATTTCATCCAGCACGGGCTGGGCCGCGCGCACGAACTGATGCAGCGTATCGTCCGGCAGGGCGATCGCGATTTCGCCTTGCGTGGCGCGCTCACGGAAGAACTGGGAGCAAGGCCGGATCGCGAACGCCTGCTCGCCGCGATCGAACTGGCGCGAGCCACTGTTGCCCACGATGCGCTTCGTGCCGACCGGCGACGGCAGCAGGCGCTGATCGAAGCGCATTCGCGGCTCGTCAGCCTTTCCGGTCAGGCGCCGACCTGGAACTTCGATCCGGGGCTTCTTATCCTTGAAATAGGTGGCTTGCTGGCATTGGCCGCGATGCCTACAGAGACGGCATCCCCAGCTTAATCAGGCCCGGCTTAATCAGACCCGGTTTAATCAGGAAAGACTGCCAAACGGCCATGGCCGAACCTTATTACATCACTACGGCGATCAGCTATCCCAACGGCAAGCCGCATATCGGCCACGCCTACGAGGCGATTGCCGCGGACGTCATCGCGCGGTTTCAGAAGGCCATGGGCCGTGACGTGTTCTTTCAGACCGGCACTGACGAGCACGGATTGAAGATGGCGCAGAAGGCCCGCGATCTGGGCGTTGCGCCGCGCGAATTGTCTGATGAAATGACGCAATATTTCATAGATATGTGCGCATCTTTGAATATCAAATATGATAATTTTCAGCGCACGACGGCCACGGCCCACCACACGGCGAGCCAGGAATTGTGGCGCCGGATGGAGGTTAATGGCGATCTCTATCTCGATCGCTATGAAGGCTGGTATTCGGTCCGCGACGAAGCCTACTACGACGAAAGCGAATTGATCGAGGGAGAGGGGGGCGAGAAGCTTTCCCCGCAAGGCACGCCTGTCGAATGGACCGTGGAGGAAAGCTGGTTCTTCCGTCTGTCCCGCTATCAGGACAAGCTGCTGGCGCTCTATCACGACCAACCGCATTTCCTGCGCCCGGAAAGTCGTCGGAACGAGATGATCGCGTTCGTGTCTGCTGGACTGCGCGACCTTTCCGTTTCGCGGACCAGCTTCGATTGGGGCGTCAAGGTTCCCGGCAGCGGCAACCATGTCATGTATGTCTGGGTCGATGCGCTGACGAACTACCTCACGGGACTGGGATGGCCTGAGGAAACCGAAGCGTTTTCAAAATGGTGGCCCGCAGACCTTCATCTGATTGGCAAGGACATCGTGCGCTTCCACACGATCTATTGGCCCGCGTTCCTGATGAGCGCGGGGTTGCCTTTGCCGAAGCAGGTATTCGGGCATGGCTTCCTGCTCAATCGCGGCCAGAAGGAATCGAAGTCGCTCGGCAATGTGACTGATCCGGTGGAACTGGCGGATCGTTTCGGCGTTGATGTCCTGCGCTATTTCCTGATGCGGGAAGTCGTATTCGGAAATGATGGCAGCTATTCCCCAGAAGCTATTGTAATCCGGGCCAATGCTGAACTGGCCAACAGTTTCGGCAATCTGGCCCAGCGCGTGCTTTCCATGATCTTCAAGAACATGGGCGGGGCGCTTTCGCGCTTCGATCCGGCGGACGAGGATGGCGCCCTGCTGCAAATCGTGTCCGCCGCCTGCCGTGACGATCTGCCCCGCGCCTTTGGGGATCTGGATTTCTCCAACGGCATGGAAAGCTGGATGCGCGCCGTCTTTGCCTGCAACCAGTATGTGGACGAGCAGGCGCCCTGGACGCTTCGCAAGACTGACCCGGAACGGATGCAGGCCGTCCTGCTCACGCTGTTCATGGCCGTGCGGGATCTCGCCATCGCCATCCACCCGGTGGTGCCGGATTCGGCCGACAAATTGCTGGATCAAATGGGAATCCCGGACGGAGAACGAGATTTCGCGGCGCTGGCGGACATGGGCTGGTTCGGCAGGCTGGTAGATGCTGGCTTCACGGTCGGGCAGCCGGTCGGCGTCTTTCCCCGGTTGGAGCTGCCCGCCGAAGAAGCTGCGTGATGCTGATCGATTCGCACTGCCACCTGGAATACAAAGGGTTGGTCGAAGATCAGGCCGGTGTGCTGGCGCGCGCGCGCGAAGCCGGGATCGGCGGTTTTCTCAACATTTCGACGCGCCGGCGCGAATGGGATCAGGTTGTTGCCACTGCCATCCGTGAACCGGATGTCTGGGCCAGCGTCGGCATTCATCCCCATGAAGCCGATGCTCATGCCGATCTGGACGAAGCCGCGCTTCTCGCGGCGGCGGAACACCCGAAAGTCATCGGTATCGGCGAAACCGGCCTCGATTACTATTACGACCATTCGGACCGGGAAACCCAGCAGGCGCTGTTCCGCACTCATATCCGGGTTTCGCGCGCGACAGGCCTGCCGCTGATCGTCCACACGCGTGACGCGGAGGAGGACACTGCCCGCATCCTCACGGACGAAATGGAGAAGGGGACTTTCCCGGCGCTGATTCACTGCTTCACCGCATCCGCCGGTTTCGCGCGGGTTGTGCTCGATCTGGGGCTGAGCATTTCGCTGTCCGGCATCGTCACGTTCAAGAATGCGAGGGACTTGCAGGCTATTGGCGAGACATTGCCTGAAAGTCGGATTCTGGTCGAGACCGATGCGCCTTTCCTGGCTCCCGTGCCGCATCGAGGACAGACTTGCGAGCCCGCCTTCACTGCCGATACCGCGCGCTTCCTGGCGAATTTGCGGGGCGTTTCTCCCGAAACGCTGGCGGCGGCCACGACGGACAATTTCTTCCGGCTCTTCACGAAGGCGGCAAGGTGAGGGTTCTGATCCTCGGCAGCGGCACGTCGACGGGTGTCCCGCGCCTGGGGGGCGATGATGGTGGGGAAGATTGGGGCGCCTGCGACCCTGCCGAACCGCGCAACCGCCGCACACGCGTCTCGATCCTCCTGGAAAGCGATGCCGGGAACCGCATCCTGGTGGACACCTCGCCGGACTTGCGCGCGCAACTCCTGAGGCATCGCATAGGGCGTCTGGATGCCGTATTCTGGACTCATGACCATGCGGACCACGTGCACGGCATCGACGACCTGAGGCCATTTCGTTACGGTCGATCCGGCCCGCTGCCCGGCTATGCCGCGACGGAAACGGCGCGGCGGTTGCGCCAGCGGTTCAGCTATGTCTTTGCCGGCGAATACGGCTATCCGACGATCGTTTCGCTGGAGACGCTGGATGTCGTGCGGCTCTGCGCCGGCTTTTCGGTCGCATCCTGCCAGATGCCGCACGGACCGGCAAAATCCACGGCCTATCGCTTTGAATGTGACGATATGTCAGTCTGTTATGCAACAGACTTCAGCCAGATCACACGCGAGATGGTTGACCTGTTCCATGGCTGCGACATCCTCATCACGGATTGCCTGCGGCGGGAGCCGCATCCGACACACGCACATCTCGGCATGGCGCTGGAACTCGCCGAAGCCGTCAGGGCCGAACGAACGGTGCTGACCCATCTCGACAAAAGCATGGATTATGCCACGCTGACAGCCGAACTGCCGCCGCATGTCGTGGTGGGCCATGACGGACTGGAGTTACGCGGATGATCGGGAGCGTGGCCGCTGTATCCGTTGTGCTGGTGCTCGGCTGGCTGTTGCTCAATTTGTATGGTTTCGGCCCGAAGCTCCACGAGATCGGCCTGCGTCGCGCCGCGTTCTACGCCGCCATCTGGGGGGCCATCATTTTAGGGCTGACCCTGATCGTCCTCTGGGGCGGCATCGAATTAAATTAACATAATATAGATTATCAATCTGTAGCAACCGGATCCGCCATGCGCCCTATCGACCGTCTCATCAGCATCATGGCCACGTTGCGTGACCCGCGGCACGGCTGCGAATGGGATCGCGAGCAGACTTTCGGGTCGATCGCACCTTATACCATCGAAGAAGCCTATGAGGTTGCCGACGCGATCATGCGCGGCGACATGGTGGGTTTGCGTGACGAACTGGGTGACCTGCTGCTTCAGACGGTCTTTCATGCGCGCATGGCGGAGGAAGCCGGGTATTTTGCCTTTGACGATGTGGCCCGTTCCATCGCGGATAAACTGCAGGCGCGTCATCCCCATATTTTCGGCAGCGACACTGACGCTGGCCCCGTTTCCCAGCGCGAGCGGTGGGAGATGCTCAAGGCCGGGGAACGCGCGGCCAAGGGCGTGAACGGCGCGCTCGATGGCGTGGCGCAAGCGCTTCCGGCGCTGATGCGGGCCGAGAAGCTGCAGAAGCGCGCGGCTCGGGTCGGGTTCGACTGGCCGGATGCTTCCGGCCCGGCGGACAAGGTTCGCGAGGAACTGGACGAACTGTGGGACGCGCGGGAGGATCAGCGGCTTGAGGAAGCCGGAGACTTGCTGTTCGCCGCCGTCAATCTCGTGCGCAAGATGGGAGTCGCGCCGGAAGACGCGCTGCGCGCCGCCAATGCGAAGTTCGAGCGGCGATTTGCCGCGATGGAAGCCATGGTGCGCGCCGATGCCAGGGATTTCGCCTCGTTGACACTGGAAGAACAGGATGCGCTGTGGGCCGAGGCCAAGCGTTCAGAGACGGCCAAACCGGCCTAGATCCCTAGGTGACAGCCGCACTTGCAAGCGGCGTGTCGGCCCTTCCCCCTCGTCACCCGCATCTTCATCGGAGATGACTTCGCCGTGCGCGTGCAGCCATGCGATCCTCTGGCCGTCGGCTGCGGGCAGGCGGAAAGTGACCAGCCGGGAATCACTGGTGAGCAACCTTGCGACGGCTTCCAATAATTCGCGTGCGCCTTGGCCTGTAAGTGCAGAAACAGGAACGATAATTTCGTCCGTCCTCGCCTTGATCGCGTCTTGCAACGCCGCTGCCTGATCCTCCGACAGCAGATCGCACTTGTTCCAGACCTCGATGATCGGGATGCGCGGACGATCTGGATCGTCCTCGATCAGCCCAAGCTCTCCGAGAACGTACAGCACTTGCTGTTTCTGCGCGTCGGTCTCGGGATTGGCGATATCGCGCACATGCACGATGACGTCCGCCGCAGTCACTTCCTCCAGCGTGGCGCGGAACGCCGCGACCAGTTGCGTGGGAAGGTCGGAGATGAAACCAACGGTGTCGGAAAGGATCGCCTTGTCAACGCCAGGCAGCCGGATGGCACGCATGGTGGGGTCGAGAGTGGCAAAGAGAAGGTCTTCCGCCATTACCTCGGCGCCTGTCAGGCGATTGAAAAGCGTGGATTTCCCGGCGTTGGTATAGCCGACCAGCGCGATGACCGGCCAGGGCGCCCTTTCCCGCCGCTCGCGATGGAGGCCGCGGGTGCGGCGAACCTGTTCCAGTTCGCGGCGCAGGCGTGCCATGCGGTCGCGGATCATGCGGCGGTCCGCCTCTATCTGGGTCTCACCGGGACCGCCGAGAAAGCCGAAGCCGCCGCGCTGGCGTTCAAGGTGCGTCCAGCTTCGCACCAGACGCCCCGCCTGATAGTCGAGATGGGCCAGTTCGACCTGCAACCGCCCTTCGGCGGTAGCGGCCCTCTCCCCGAAGATTTCGAGGATCAGCCCGGTGCGGTCAATCACCTTGCGTTTGAGTTTTTCCTCAAGGTTGCGCTGCTGGATCGCGGACAGCGCGCCATCGACAATGACGAGTTCGGCTTCGTTCTGCTCGCAGGCAACCGCGATATTCTGAACCTGCCCTTCCCCGAACAGCGTTGCCGCCCGTGCCTCGCGGATGGGAACGATGAGGCCGTCGGCGACGATGAGGCCGATGGCGAGCGCCAGCCCCTTCGCTTCTTCAAGCCGGGCTTCGGCACCCGAGCCGGCGCCGGCACCGCCGCGCGCCCTGAACTGCGGGCACACGACAAGCGCACGCGCGCCGCGCGTGACTTCGCCTTTCAGGTCGTCCGTGCCGGTCAGTCCGCCGCATCCTCTTCGCCTTCGCCCGTCAGATCGACCGGCGTAAGCGGCTGAATGGTGGAAATGGCGTGCTTGTAGGCAAGCTGTACATAACCTTCGCGTTCCAGCAGCATGCAGAACAGATCATAGGAAGCGACCCGGCCCTGCAACATGACGCCGTTCACTAGGAACATCGTGACCTGCACGCCCGCGTTGCGGACGCTGGACAGGAAAACGTCCTGCAACAGACGCACTTTCTTGCTGCCTTCCACCGGACCGCCGAACTGCTGAACGTCGACAGGGACGCTGGGCATGATGGTCGATACCGCGTGTTTGTAGACCAGTTGCGACTGGCCGTCGCGGCGCAGCAGGATGGAGAAATTGTCGAACCAGGTGACGATCCCCTGCAATTTCACACCCTTGACGAGAAACATCGTCACGGGCGTCTTGTTGCGACGCAGGAGATTGAGGAACTGGTCCTGAAGATTCTGGGGCTTGCCGCCCGGCGCGGGCGGCGGGGCTTCCGCCGCCGGTTCCGGCACCTCGGTTTCGGGTGCGGGCTTGGGCTTCGGTCGAGCGGAAAGGGTGCGACCACCGGCCATGACTGACTCCTTCTTTCTTGGCAGCCGCTAATGCGGTCCGCAAACTGGGCCGGAACTGTTCCAGCCCGAAACTTTGACGGCTAATTCTATCGCGATGCGGCAATGCGGTAAATCCGCAAAATCAATGTGCGCGCAAAAGTGGATCAGTTCTCTTCCTGAATCTCGTCCTCATCCTCGCGCCGCTCGCCCATCCCCAGCAGCTTGAGCTTGCGGTGCAGCGCCGAGCGCTCCATGCCGATGAATGCTGCGGTTCGCGAGATATTGCCGGAAAAACGGCGGATCTGGACCTTGAGATACTGGCGCTCGAAAATCTCCCGCGCCTCGCGCAGCGGCACGCCCATCATGGCAGACAGCCCTTCCCCGCCCTGGAGCTTGCCGCTCACGATCTCCGGCGGCAGCATGGCGGCTTCGATCCGTTCCAGCTTTTCGCGCGGGGTGAGGATGATCGTGCGTTCCACCACGTTGCGCAACTGGCGCACGTTGCCCGGCCATTCGTAGGATTGCAAAGCCGTCATCGCCTCCGGGCTGATTTCCGGCGGAGTCACACCCTGATCGCTGGCGAAGCGGGCGAAGAAATACTCCACCAGTGCCGGAATATCCTCCCGCCGCTCGGTCAGCGCGGGGACGGAGACGGGAACGACGTTCAGGCGATAGAACAGGTCTTCGCGAAAGCGGCGTTCGGCGATCTCCTTTTCCAGGTTGCGCGAACTGGAGGACACCACGCGCACGTCCACCCCGATCTGCCGGTTACCGCCCACGCGCACGAAAGCCTGCTCGGTCAGCACGCGCAGGATGCGTGCCTGCGTGGAAAGAGGCATGTCGGCCACTTCATCGAGATAGAGCGTGCCGCCGTCGGCCTTTTCCAGCAGGCCGGGCCGGATAAGGCTGCCGTCCGCCTCCTCTCCGAACAGTTCCTGTTCGAAGCGTTCGGGCGTGATTCGCGCCGAGTTGACGCTGACGAAAGCATTGCCTGCCCTGGACGACCAGCCGTGCAACAGCCGTGCCGCGACTTCCTTGCCCACGCCGGCGGCCCCCGTGATGAGCAGACGGCTGCCTGTGTTGGCCACGCGCTTCAGCGTCGCGCGCACCTGATTGATGGCCACGCTGTTGCCGGTGAATTCCTCCGCGTTAGAGAAATCCTGACGCAATTGGGCATTTTCGCGCCGCAAGCGCTCCGTTTCCGTGGCCCTGCCGACAAGGTGGAGCAGCTTTTCGGCCTCGAACGGCTTTTCGATGAAATCCATCGCGCCCCGGCTGATCGCTGCGACAGCCGTGTCGATGTTGCCGTGCCCTGAAAAGATGATGACCGGCAGTTCGGGCTCGCGCGCTTTGATCTCATCAAGCACTTCGAGTCCATCCATCGGACTGCCGTGCAGCCAGACGTCGAGCAAGACGAGCGAGGGCCGGCGCGCGTCTATCGCCGCAAGGGCCGAAGCGCTGTCGCCCGCCGTGCGGCATTCGTAGCCTTCGTCGCTGAGCACACCGGCGACGAGTTCGCGAATATCGCGTTCGTCATCGACGACGAGAATGTCGAGTGCCATTGGTCCTCCAGCTATCGCCGCGCGTCATTCGGCGGCCTCAGGGGTGTTGTGTCCGACCCGCGGCTCGCAGGCAAAGCTCATGCTTACGCTGGTTCCACCTTCCGCGAGCGAGGTGAAAGTCATTTCGCCGCCGTGTTCCTCGACGATCTTGTTTACGATCGCGAGCCCGAGGCCAGTGCCCTTTTCACGCGTCGTGACATAGGGTTCGACGATCCGTTCCCTGTCATGGGGCAGACCGACTCCGTTGTCGGTTATCGTCACCCGGATCGCGACGCCCTCTTGATGCATGTCCAGCATGATCCGCCCGCGATAGTCGGCATCTTCGATCCGCGCGCGCGCTTCCACGGCCTCCACCGCGTTCTTGAGCACGTTGGTCATGGCCTGACCGAACTGATGGCGGTCGCACGCGATCGCGCCGATGCCCGGATCGGCGAAAAAGCGGAAGTCGATGTCCGGCCGCGCCACTTCCTGAAGGAACAGCGACTGCCGGGCGAGATCGACCGGATCCTCGCGCCGGAATACAGGCTTGGGCAGACGTGCGAACGACGAGAACTCGTCGACCATCTTGCGCAGGTCTCCCACCTGCCGGATGATCGTGCTGGTCAGTTCCTCGAACAGTTCGGGATCGGTCTCGATCTGCTTGCGGTAGCGGCGGCTGAGGCGTTCGGTGGCAAGCTGGATGGGCGTCAGCGGATTCTTGATCTCGTGCGCGATGCGCCGCGCCACATCGGACCACGCCGCCTGCCGCTGGTCGAGAAGCTGGCGGGTAATGTCCTCGAACGTGATGACATGCCCGGTGCGATCGCGGCTGATCTTGACGGC
>Ga0265293_10007467_pt1 | contig 16807 bp, 13 predicted proteins | sample Munlanlewell138R_FD_192505 | JGI IMG/M metagenome (GOLD analysis project Ga0265293, IMG submission 192505) | Leachate microbial communities from a municipal landfill in Southern Ontario, Canada - Leachate well 138R | ecosystem: Engineered > Solid waste > Landfill > Unclassified | place: Canada...
GCCGGCAGCCATTTCCATTGATAAAAGGTTATCAACATCAGCAGGCTCGATGCCAGGCAGACCAGGGCGTGGGTGCGAAATCCCGCTGGCCGGCCGTGGAAGCTGCGCTCCAGGCCGATAACCGCGCCGGCCAGGAGGGCGGCGAGCAGGTGGCAGATGATTTCAATATGGTCGTGGGACATCGCTGTCAGGCTCCCTGAGATGAACCGGCAACGCCAAAAAAAGCCTCCTTTACAGAGGCCTGGCGAGGGACAAGGCCATTACTGGCTCAGCGGGGGGGACTTTGTCAGTCTGAGGTAGGGGCGCACCGCCCGGTAGCCGGATGGAAAACGGCGCTTTATTTCATCTTCGTCCTGCAACGAGGGCACGATGACCACATCATCCCCCGGCTGCCAGTTGCCGGGTGTCGCCACCAGGTGGTTTTCGGTCAGCTGCAGGGAGTCGATGACGCGGAGGATTTCATTGAAATTGCGCCCGGTACTGGCAGGGTAGGTGATGGTCAGGCGGATTTTCTTCGCCGGGTCGATCACGAACAGGGAGCGGACGGTCTGCGTCAGGTTGGAATTGGGATGAATCATGTCGTAGAGCAGCGATACCTTGCGATCGTCATCCGCGATTATGGGGAAATCCACCTGGGCATGCTGGGTGTCGTTGATATCTTCGATCCAGCGCCGATGGGAGTCAACGGGATCGACCGACAGCGCCACCACCTTGACGCCGCGCCTGGCGAACTCTTCTTTCAGATTCGCAGTGAGGCCGAGTTCGGTGGTGCATACCGGGGTAAAGTCTGCCGGGTGTGAAAACAGGACCGCCCAGCTGTTGCCGAGCCACTGGTGGAACCTGATCAGGCCTTCGGTGGATTGCTGTTCGAAATCTGGTGCGATGTCGCCGAGTTTCAGGGTCACGATGATCTCCTTGGTCAGTAATCGGTTTTTACAGTCACCGATTGCAGTGGACGGTATCTAGATATACGCGAGCTGCTGGCGCCAGCCTCGAGGTTCGGCTGGGGCGGCGGGCGCTGGATATCTTGCGGGCCGTTTGGCGGGCGCGTATTTCGGTTCATCGCCATCGAGGCACATGGCTTTCAGCAGATCGTACAATAAAGGCCATGGGCCAAATCCGGATTCAACATTGATATGTCCGGCTTGCCGGGCATTGAACAATGGCAGTTTCCAGCGTTCCGCAAGGCCGCGGGCATCGTTGTAGTCGAGCCAGGGATCGTTTTCACTGGCGATCAGCAGCCCCATCTCGGCCAGCGCTCCCACCGGCAACAGCGATTTCACTGATTCACTGTGGCTGTCCCGGGTCCGGTCGCGCACGCCGTCGCGGGAAAATCGTTCCGGGTCGGCCGGGGCGACGAGAACGGCACCGGCAACCTTGGCCGGTTGCCTGGCGATGGCTACGGCGCTGGCCAGGCAGCCGAAACTATGGGCGACGATCCACACCGGTTTGGTCGATCGGTCGATGGCGGCGGCCACCTGGTCGGCCCAGCGGGAGAGCACAGGGGCATTCCAGTCGATGCCGGTGACCCGCTGGCTGCCTGCTATTTTCGCCTGCAGCCAGGACTGCCAGTGGGCGGCACCACTGCCGCGGTAGCCGGGGACGATCAATACGGTGCTGTTCATGACGATGACTCTTGACGGCCTGATATCTGGATGAAATTCGTTTACAGTGGTGAAAACGTCGCGAGGGCGACTTCAGTTGATTTGAATAACGCAACCACCGGACTGCCGGGCTTGAGTTCCAGCGCGTCTACGGAACTGGTGGTCACGATGGAGGTGATGATGCCGTGGCCGGTGTCCACTTCGACTTCGGAAACCACATCCCCACGCTTGATATGCTTGACATGGCCCTCGAACTGGTTGCGGGCGTTGATGGCTTTGATGGTCATGACGTTCTCCTGGAAATTAGCTGTCGGGATTGCGGTTTGCTCCGTGTCCGCTTCACCGCGGACACGGAGCCGGCTATCTATCGCACACCGTAGATCTGGTCGAACACGCCGCCGTCGCTGAAATGTGTCTTCTGGGCCTTGGCCCAGCCGCCAAAGGTGTCGTCGATGGTCAGCAGCTTGACATCGGGAAAGCGGGCGATATCGGCGGGGTCAGCATGTTCGGGCTTGGTCGGGCGATAGAAATGTTTCGCGGCGATTTTCTGCCCTACCGGAGAGTACAGGTACTCCAGATAGGCTTTGCTGAGCGCTTCGGTGCCGTGTTTCTTGGCCACGCCGTCGACGACGGTAACCGGCGGTTCGGCGAGGATCGAAATCGACGGCACGATGATTTCAAAGTTCTCCGGCCCGAGTTCATTGACCGCCAGGAACGCTTCGTTTTCCCAGGAGATGAACACATCGCCTATGCCGCGCTGCACGAAGGTGTTGGTGGAGCCCCTGGCGCCGGAGTCGAGCACGGATACGTTCTTGAACAGCTTGCCGACGAATTCCTTGGCTGCGGCTTCGTCGCCACCGCTTTTTTCGAGGGCGTAGCCCCAGGCCGCCAGGTAGTTCCAGCGCGCGCCGCCGGAGGTCTTGGGGTTTGGCGTGATGACTTCGATACCGGGCTTGACCAAGTCATCCCAATCGACGATGCCCTTGGGGTTGCCTTTGCGCACCAGGAACACGATGGTCGAGGTGTAGGGTGAGCTGTTGTTGTCGAGACGGCTTTGCCAGTCCTCGGGGATTTTTCCCGTCAGGCTGGCGATCTCGTCGATGTCGTAGGCCAGCGCAAGGGTGACCACGTCGGCCTCCAGGCCATCGATCACCGCGCGCGCCTGTTTGCCGGCACCGCCGTGGGATTGCTTGATGGTGACGTTCTCGCCGGTTTTCTCCTTCCAGTATTCGGCGAACTTGGCGTTGTAATCCTGGTACAGCTCCCGGGTGGGATCATAGGAAACATTGAGCAGTTCCGCGGCTTGCAGCGAACCCGCCAGGGCCAGGGCCGAGATCAGCCCGGCCAGTGATTTTTTGATGTTCATGTGTCAGCTCCAGATGAAAGTGGTGGATTCGGTCTATGTCAAAAGTCGATCTGTGCGCGCAGCGCCAAGGTGTCGACATCCTGGCCGTCGTAGATGCTGCCGGGGCGATCGACGTCCAGAACCTTGATGTAGTTCGCCGAGAAGCGCAGGTTGTCGAGCACATACCAGTTTAGGCCAAGGGTCAGGTTTTCCAGTTCGCCACCGATGATGTTGGCGTCGGAAAGGTCGGCATTGCTGTAGCGCAAGGCCACCTCCCAGGCGCCGATGCCACCGGAACCGACGGGCCGGGCGACCCTGGTGCGGTCGATAATGCCTTCGTCGGCCTTGTAGGCGCGACTCTCGCCGGTCAGGAAGAAGCTGGCGTAGGCATACCAGGCACTGAGATCGACATCATCCAGGGCGCCGCCGCGATTCAGCCGGGTGGCGACGTATTCGGCCTGTACCGAGAACGGCCCGAAAATACCGGCGGCTTCCAGCCCCAGGGCCTGGAAATCGTCGACGCCGGGCACCACGCCGGTGTCGATCAGGCGCACGCCGGTGATGTTGGATTCCGGGCGGGACGAAAAACTCAGCTCATTGGTGGAATCTTCCGGCTTGTGATAGCGACCCGCGACGCCGAGGTGGACGACATTGCCCGGCTCGGCAAGGGGTGCATAGCTGAAGCGACCGGTCAGATCCCAGCCTTCATCGCCTTCGGAGGCGACGTCGCCTTCGGGGCGCTCGCCGAAGACGCCCACCGCCGCAGACCAGTGCGCACCGCCGCTGCTGAGACCGACACCCAGATGCCGGTCGGGGCTGAACAAATCGGTGACACCGCGTTCGTTGAAGGTGGTGTACAGGCCGCTGGTCAGGTGTTCGAGACCAAAGGGCTCCTTGAAACTGCCGACGGTAATCCGCTTGGCGCCAAAGCCGGTGTACTGGATCCAGGCGTCGCGAATGCCGCGGGCGGAGCTGTCGGAACTGCCGGGACGGGCAAAATCGTACTGGAAGCGGTAATTCCAGTCCTTGGCAAAGGTGCCGCGCACGTCGAGGAAGAGGCGGCGGATGGCGGTGCCGTCACCGAAATTGTTGTCGTCCGCGTCGTAGAAGGCGGCATCGGCCTGGAGCCTGCCGCCAACCTGGAACGAGTAGGCGTCGTCGACCGATTTGAAACTCAGGCTGCGGCCATTGGTGGTGGCGATGACAGCGCCCTTGGCGGGCACGACCTTTTCGTTGATTTGCTGTTGTTGTTGATTGAGCTGCTGGCTGAGCGCCGTGTTCTGCGCCTCGAGTTTCTCCAGCAGGGTTCTGACCTGTTGTTCAAGCTGCTGAATCCGCGCTTCGGTATCGGCGTCGGCGGCGCTGGCGGACAGGGGCAGCAGGGCAGCCAGGCCAATGGCCAGGGCGGTGGGTTTTATCTTGGTTTTAAGTGTGAGCGACACGACAGTTTCCTCTCCGTTGTTCGTGAGAGGCCAATGTACGAGCAAATTCTTATAACCAGAACCAAAAAAAAATGGATAAGTTATAACAAATTTTGCAAAGTCGCCGGGCGCCATGCCAGATGCCGATACCCGGCATGGCGCTTCCAAACGTGGCTCAGTGGAGCTTGAGCCTCGGTCGCACGAGGCGGTTGAAGCGGCCGATAGTCAGCAACAGCAGGGTGCGGGGCCAGCCGTAGAGCGCGGCCTGGTGAAGCCGGTAGAGGCTGATGTACATGCTCCGGGCCAGCCAGCCCTCGATAAACCACTGGCCGCCGCGGAGATTGCCCATCAAGGTGCCGATGGAGGTGAACTGGGAGAGCGACACCAGCGATCCCCGGTCCCGGTAGACGAACGGATGCAGGGGTTTCCCGGCCAGCAGGCGCTCGAAATTGTCCGCCGTCTGGGCGGCCATCTGTTGCGCCGACTGGGCGCGCGGCGGCACCGGCTTGTCGCCGTCCTTGAGAATACAGCTTACGCAGTCGCCGATTCCCCAGATGCGGTCGTCGCCACGGGCCTGGAGAGTCGGTTCCACCACCAGCTGGTTGATCCGGTTGGTTTCGAGGCCCAGCTGGGCGAGCAGGGCGGGGGCCTTGATGCCGGCGGCCCAGACCAGCAGGTCGGCGGCGATTTCCCGGCCGTCGCCGGTGATGAACGCATGGGCATTGGCTTGCGTCACCTGGGTGTCGGTATACACGTCGACGCCCATCGCTTCGAGCCGGCCCCAGGCGGCCGTCGATACCCGCTCGTTGAGCGCGGGCAGGATGCGCGGCCCGGCCTCGATCAGGTGGACATGGAGGCGTTCCCTGCTGAGCTGGCGGTGGCCATAGCGGTGGAGCAGGGCAACGGCGTGGTGCAGTTCAGCTGCCAGCTCGACGCCGGTGGCGCCGGCGCCGACGATGGCGATGCTCACCGGGCGGTCGGCGTAATTGGCGGACAGGCAGACATTGAGAAAGCGTTCGTGAAAACGGTCGGCCTGCTCGCGGGTGTCGAGGAACAGGCAGTGCTGGCGAACGCCGGGGACATTGAAATCATTGCCCTGGCTGCCGACGGCAAGCACCAGTTGGTCGTAGGGCAGGCTGCGCTCCGGCAGGATTTCCCGGCCCTCGTGGTCGCTCATCGGCGCAAGCAGGATCTGGCGCTTGTCCCTGTCGACGCCGGACAGAATGCCGGGCTCAAAATGGTAATGATTGGCGCGGGCATGGCCGCGATAATCGAGGGCGTCGAGATCGGAGTCGATGGAGCCGGTAGCCACCTCGTGGAAACGCGGTTTCCACACATGGATGGTATTGCCGTCGACCAGGGTGATCCGGGCGCGTCCTCTCTTGCCGAGGCGCTTGCCGAGCCGGGTGGCCAGTGGCAGTCCGCCGGCGCCGCCGCCGACGATGACGATATGGGGTGAAGCAACGTGCTTGGACATCAACGCTACCAGGTTGGGGGGTTAGACCGTGAAGTCTAACCCCCCACTCCGGTTACCGCCAATCCCGGGTCACGCCGGCGACAGGCCGTGGTCGCCCGGCTCGACCGCGGTTTGCGCACCGCCGTGATCGCGGGCGATCATGAGGTAGGCCACCGGCAGCACATATAACGTGAACAAGGTGCCGACGGTCATCCCCACGGCGATGACGAAACCCAGTGAAAAACGCGCCACGGCGCCGGCGCCGGTGGCGACGAGCAGCGGCACCATCGCCACCACCAGTGCCGCGGTGGTCATCAATACGGGGCGCAGCCGCATTGCCGCCGCGTGCTCGATGGCCGCCCAGCGGCTGAGCCCTTGCTCCTGAAGGCGGTTGGCGAACTCGACGATCAGGATGCCGTGTTTCGAGATCACCCCGATCAGCGTTACCAGGCCGACCTGGGTATAGATGTTGATGGTGGCGCCGGGCACCTGGAACAGGGCCAGCACATTGAGGCCGAGGAGGGCGCCGCTGATGGCCATGGGCACGGTTACCAGCATGATCAGCGGGTCGCGCCAGGATTCGAACTGGGCGGCAAGCACCAGATAGATCACCAGCAGCGAGAAGAAGAATATGCCGACGAGGTCCGAGGTCTCGCTCTTGAACTGCCGCGACTGGCCGCCATAGTCGACGCTGAATCCCGGGGGCAGGATATCGGCAGCGGCTTCCTCGAGCACCGCCAGCACTTCGCCGAGGGAGACACCCGGGCGGGGCACGCCGCTGATGGTCACGCTGTTGAGTTGCTGGAAATGCTGGAGTCGCTGAGGTTGAACCGAGTCCTTGAGGCTGATCACCGTGCCGATCGGCACCAGGTCGCCACTGACGGTGCGGGTATAGTAGTTGTTGAGCTGGTCGGCAGTGAGGCGATCGACACGCTGGACCTGGGGGATCACCTTGTAGGAGCGGTTGTCGATAGAGAAACGGTTGACGTAGCCGCCGGCCAGCAGGCCGGAGAGGTCGGCCGACAACTGCGCCATGTCGATACCCAGCTGCGAAGCCTTGTCGCGGTCGATGAGGATCTCGGTGATCGGCTTGTTGATCTTCATATTGGTATTGAGAAAGATGAACTGCTGGCTCTCCTGGGCTCTGGCGAGAATCTGGTCCGCCAGCTCCTTGAGGATGACCGGTGGCGCGGTGCCGCCGATGACGAATTCCACCGGCATGCCGGCGCCGCCCGAGGGTAGAGGCGGGCGGGGCACCACGGCGATCTGCAGGCCGGCGATCTTGGCCACCTCGGGAACGATGTCCTGGGTAATGATATCGACGGTGTTGCGGGTGCGGTCGCTCCAGGGCGCGAGGATAAAAGGTCCAAAGGCGCCATTGGTGGCCGTCGGGGCGGCCAGGCCGACACCGTTGAACTGGAAATTGGCGACGATATCGTCACTGGCCTGGTCGATGCGTTCCAGTTCAGCGGTGAACAACTCGATGTATTCGCGGGTCGCGCTGGGGTCGCTCTCGGCGATCATAAAGGCGAAACCGGTGTCTTCCTGGGGCGCCAGTTCACTGGGGGCGGTGATGAAGAGGACAAAACAGGACGAGATCACGATCAACCCGAACAGGCTGAACCCGACTCTCTGGCCCATCATGCCGCGCAGGCCGTGCTGGTAGCTGTCCTTGAGGCGATTGAACATCGCGTCGAGGCGACTTTCGAGCCTGCTGCTGTTCTGGCTCTTGTCGTGGGGTTTGAGCATATAGGCGCACATCATCGGCGACAGGGTCAGGGCGACGACCCCCGACAGCAGCACCGAGGCCGCGAGGGTAAACGCGAACTCACTGAACAGGGTGCCGGTGATCCCGCCGAGGAAGCCGATGGGCAGGTAGACGGCGACCAGGGTCGTGGTCATTGCCACCACCGGCCACGCCAGCTCCCGGGCGCCCTGCAGGGCGGCATCCACGGGCTTCATGCCATCCTCGATGTGACGGTGGATGTTTTCGAGCACGATGATGGCGTCGTCCACCACGATGCCGATGGCCAGCACCATGGCCAGCAGGGTCAGCAAGTTGAGGGAGTAGCCCATCAGCAGCATCAGCGCCAGGGTGCCGACCAGTGACAGGGGAACGGCAATGGCCGGAATGATCACCGAGCGCAGCGAGCCGAGGAACAGGAAAATCACCACCACCACGATGATCACCGCTTCGACGATGGTCGCCTGCACATCGGCGATGGCGTCGCGGATATAGTCGGTGGCGTCGTACAGCAGGCGGCCTTCCAGCCCCTCCGGGAACTGGGGGCTGATCTGTTCGTCCCAGATCTTGCGCACATCCTCCATCACGTCGATCGAGTTGGCATCCGGTGACAGCTCGACGCCGATGAATACCGCGGGATTGCCCATGTAGCGGGCCGTGGGCGAATAGGTCTCCGAGCCGAGCTCGACATCGGCGACGTCGCTGAGGCGGATGATCGAGCCGCCCTCGGCCCTGACGATCATCTGCCGGAACTGGTCGATGGAGCGCAGGTCGGTATCCGCCTTGAGATTGATGGTGAGCATCGCCGACTGGGTCGCGCCCACCGAGGTGAGCACATTGTTGCGCTGCAGGGCAGTGGTGACGTCGGTAGCGGTGAGGTTGAATGCCGCCATGCGTTCCGGGATCAGCCAGATCCGAGCGGCGAAGGGCTGGCCACCGGAAATATTCACCTTCTGGACCCCGGGGATGGTGGCGAGCTTGGGTTCCACCACCCGCACCAGGTAATCGGTAATCTGGTTGATGCGCAGGAAATCGCTGTAGAACACCATATAGCCGGCGGGGGAGGTGCCGCCGACGGTCATCGCCACCACCGGGCTTTCGGAGGCCTCGGGCAGTTCGCCGCGCACCTTGTTGACGTTGGCGATCACCTGGGTCAGGGTGTCCTCGGGATTCTTGTCGAGCCGGACGTAAGCCTGGATCAGGCTCATGTTGGCATCGCTGGTCGAGGTGATGTAATCGATGCCTTCCGCCGTGGCGACTTCGCGCTCCAGCGGCGTGGTGACGAAATCCTGGACCAGCTGGGCGTCGGCGCCGGGGTAGGGGGTCGAGACCGTGATGGCGGCATTTTTCAGTTCGGGGTATTCCCGCACTTTCAGTTCCACCGCCGCGCGCAGGCCGACGACCAGGATAAACAGACTTATCACGGTGGCCAGAACGGGTTTCTTGATGAACAGATCGGTGAATTTCACACTGCGTCTCCGCGTAGGTCCGGTTCAGCCGTTGCTCGGCGTGGGATCGGTGCTGGCTTCCGGCACCACGGCATTGTTGATGATCACCAGGCTGTCGTTGCGCAACTTGAGCAGGCCACTGCCGGCGATGGTTTCTCCTACCGCGAGCCCTTCCGTCACCACCGTCACGTCGCCGCGCATTTCACCGGTCTGGATGAAGCGCTGCTTGGCGCGAAGGTTGCCCTCCGCGTCTTTCTGGAGAATGAATACCGAATTGCCATAGGGATTGAAGCTGATCGCGGAGCGAGGGATGGTGACCACGGTCCGGGCGTCACCGATATCGAGCTGGAGGCGGGCGAACATGCCCGGGCGGAGAATCTTCTCGAGGTTGGCGACGGTCGCCTGCACGGCAAAGTTGCGGGTATCCTTGTCGATCGTCGGTTCGATCGCGGTAATTTCCCCGCGGAAGGTGCGGTTGGCGAGTGCGTCCACCTCGATGTTGACCGGCTGGCCGACCTCGACCATCGGGTACCACTGCTCGGGCAGGGTGAAGTCCAGATGAATGGGGTCGAGGGATTGCAGAGCGATCATCGGGTCACCCGCGGCGACGAACTGGCCGATACTCACCTTGCGGATGCCGAGGCGCCCGTCGTAGGGCGCATGGAGGGTTTTCTGTTCGAGCCGGGTTTTACGGGCGAGGGCGTCCGCCTCGGCCCGGGCGAGCTCCGTCTCCCGTTTATCGAGTTCCGATTTCGACACGCTCTTGCGCTGCCACAGGGCCTGCACCCGGTCTCTCTCGATCTCCGCCAGCCGCGCCGCGGCTTCGAGCGAGGCCAGTTCCGCCTGGTCGGTGGCGCTCACCAGGCTGATGATCACGTCTCCCGCCTTGACCTCACTGCCGCTGTCGAAATGGATTTTGGCGACGATGCCGCCCACTTCAGTCGTCAGGTCCGCGCCCTGGAATGCGGCGAGGGTGCCCACCGCCGACACCTGGGTGACCCATTCCCGCTCGGCGACGTCGGCGGAAGAGACGGTGACCGCCATTTCCGGCATCGCGTTCAGGTACTGGTTCATCATTCTGTTGCCGACCCATTTGACAGCCATGGTGCCGCCGAACACCAGCACAGTGGCAACAAGTATCGCGATCATTCGTTTGTTCATTGGGTATCCTGGTCAGTGGCCGCGGCAAGCGGATTCGTTATCGCTGGATCGATGTCGCTGAATACGGCGGAGACGATCCGCCGGATCATCTGCTGGACGGCGGCCGCATCCTCGATGTCGCAAAGAGGTTGCCAGTCGAGACCGTTGAGCAGGGCGTGGACGTGGTGGAACAGTAATGAGTAGGGGCTGCCGATCCGATAGGCATCGAGCAGCCCCTCGGCGTGGACGAAGGTGTGAATGCCTTCGCTCAGCGCCCAGAGTCCGGAGCCAATATGAAAAGCGGTCATCCGCGAAGGCGGAAGGTCGCCGCAGGCCAGGGCTTCGCCAATCACTTCCTGGAACATATCCGCCAGGGGTTGATGCACCGCCAGAGCCTCCTCACGCCGTTGCGGCGAGCAGGCGGCAGAGATGACCTGGGTCGAGAGGTACTGGTACAGATGAAAAGATAACGGCTGCTGCAGGGCAAAGATCACATCCGCCAGCACAAAGCCGAGTATCCGCTCGCGCGTTCCGGCCGGCCAGGCGGCGACCCGCTGGAACAGCATGATGCGATCACCGGCACGCTCGGTGAGCAGCGCCAGCAGCATGTCTTCCTTGCTGGTGAAATGATGGTACAGCGTGCCCACCGCGTAATCGCAGAGCCGGGCCACCCGGCTCATTTGCACGTTGAGCAGGCCATCGCTGTTGAGTAGCCGCCAGGCTGCGTCGAGAAAAAGCTTTTCTCGCTCGGCAAGCGCCCGTTGGCGTCGATCCTTGGTAGACATTATCAGATTTAGTGGTTGGGCCAAGATGCGGCGGATTCTGAACATAATTCACGATGTGAGCAATCATCATTACGCATTCTTACACTGCGCAGTGAGGGCTGTAATATTGTACTGCGCATAATGTATATTATGTTAAATCTAACTGCACGCATCACTGGCTGATTGATTCGGCACCCTGCCGACTGGCCGCGACGATGTATCGATGCGCTACAAGATCGCAGGCCCACCCTCTGCAAGGAAATCCCAGGGAAGCTGTACTAACCCCTGCCATATCGATTCTCGATTCACTGGCGAACCTCGGCCGGTAGACGTGTGCCGCTCTCTGCGATGCCGTTGAGCAATATGGTTATCGCCGGGGTCTAAACCCGGACATTTTTGCTACACTGACCGCTGCCTCTATTGGGACCCCATTCGATGAAGTTGAAATTATGTGCCTGTCTCTTGCTGTTACTGTTGCCCTTTGCGAGCGTTGACGCCAAGGAATCACTGGCTTTTACCCAGAACCAGGTGGAAACCACACTGGACCTGCTCGAGAAGCTCGGTGCCAAGCATTATCACAGCAAGCCGCTGGACGACGAGCTATCCCGGCAGTTTCTCGACAACTATCTCGAATCGCTGGACCCGTCCCACAGTTATCTCCTGCAAACCGATGTCGCGCAGTTTCGCGGCAAGTGGGCTTCGAGCCTGGACGACCTGATCAAACAGGGCGATCTCTCTCCGGGGCTCACGATTTTCACGGTCTATCGGGATCGCGTGATCCAGCGTCTCCAGTCGAATATCGCGCTGCTCGATGCCGCCGAGCCTTTTGATCTCACCATCGACGAAACGCTGACCATCGACCCGGATGACAAGCGCTGGATCGGCACCGCAGAGGAGCTCGATGAGCTGTGGCGGAAAAAGGTCAAGGACAGCTACATCCGCCTGTTGCTGGCCGACAAGGAAGCGGATGACGCCCGCAGCCTGCTGGTCAAGCGCTATAAAAACCAGATGAAGCGTATGAACGAGATGGATTCGGAGGACGTCTATCAGGTGTACATGAATGCCCTGACGACCCTCTATGATCCCCACACCACCTACTTCTCGCCGCGCCAGCTGGAAAATTTCAATATCAGCATGTCCCTGTCCCTCGAGGGCATCGGGGCGGTGTTGCAGATCGATGATGAGAGCACCAAGGTGGTCCGCGTCGTGCCCGGTGGTCCGGCCGACAAGCAGGGCGGGCTGTCCCCCCAGGACGTCATCGTCGGGGTCGGTCAGGACAAGGACAACATCCAGGATGTCGTAGGCTGGCGCCTCGACGATGTGGTCGATCTGATCCGCGGTCCGAAAGGCACCACCGTCCGCCTCGAAATCATTCCGGCCAAGGGCGAAATGGCCGGCCAGCACCACTTTATTTCGATTGTCCGCGACGAGGTCAAGCTCGAGGAACAGGCGGCCAAAAGCCGGGTGATCGAACTCCAGAATGGTGACCGCCAATACCGGGTGGGCGTCATCGATATCCCGGCGTTCTACATCGATTTTGAAGCGTTCAACAGACGTGACCCTAACTTCAAGAGCACCACGCGCGATGTGGCGCTGTTGCTCGAGGAATTCCAGAAGCAGAACGTCGACGGCATCGTCGTCGACTTGCGCAACAATGGCGGCGGCTCGCTGCACGAGGCGACGACCCTCACCGACCTGTTCATCAATCCCGGCCCGGTGGTGCAGATTCGCTACGCCAACCAGATGATTTCCCGCCAGCACCGCTCGCGCAAGCCGCCTCTCTACGACGGCCCGCTGGTGGTTTTGATCAACAGGTTGAGCGCCTCGGCTTCGGAAATCTTTGCCGGGGCCATACAGGACTACGGCCGCGGCCTGGTCGTCGGTACCCAGAGTTTTGGCAAGGGTACTGTCCAGACGTTGCTGCCGCTCCCCGAAGGCCAGATCAAGCTGACCGAATCGAAATTCTACCGGGTATCCGGCGAGAGCACCCAGCACCGGGGCATCGTTCCCGATATTGCCTTTCCCTCGTTGTATAACATCGAGGAAATCGGGGAAAGCAGCGAGAAGCTGGCCCTCCCCTGGGACAAGATCCACGGCATCCCCGTCAACCGCCACCACGACCTGGCCCCTTGGGTGCCCAGGCTCCAGACTCTTCACGAGCAGCGCGTCGCCGCCGATCCCGACTTCAACTTCCTGCTGGATGAGCTGGCCTATCGTGAGCAACAGATGAATATCCGGGAAATTTCACTCAACCTGGAACAGCGTCGCCAGCAATTGAAGGGTAACGAGGTGGCGATCCTGAAGGCCGAAAACAAGCGCCGGGCCGCAAAGGACCAGGAGCCCTACGCCTCCGTCGAGGAGTGGAAAAAGGATCATCCGGAGGATGACGAGGACGCGGCAGCAACCGCCGCCAGTGCCGCTGCGGAGGTGCCTTTGGAAGACGACCCACTGCTCAAGGAAGCCGGCATGATTCTCGTCGACAGTATCATCCTCGACACCAGTACGCCTGCCCAGATGGTGGAGCATTGACGCACCGATGAAACTGCTATCCTTTAACGCCAACGGTATCCGCGCGCGGCTCGACCAACTGCGGGCCATCGTCGAGCAGCATGAGCCCGACGTCATCGGTCTTCAGGAAACCAAGGTCGAGGACGGCCTCTTTCCTCTCGGCGATATCACAAGCCTTGGCTATCAGGCTGTCTATCACGGTCAGAAGGGGCATTACGGCGTCGCCCTCCTCTGCCGGCAAACACCCTCTTCCAGCCAGTGCGGGTTCGTTGGGGATGGCGAGGACGCTCAGCGGCGCCTAGTACGGGTTACCCTCGATACCGGCGCTGGCCCCTTGCATATCTACAACGGCTACTTCCCGCAAGGCGAGAATCGCAGTCATCCGGTGAAGTTTCCGGCGAAGGCGGCGTTTTATCGCAATCTGCGCGATCATCTCGGCAGCCAGCACTCGCCGGACGAGGCGGTGGTAGTGATGGGCGACATGAACGTCGCCCCCTACGACAGAGACATCGGCATCGGCGACGACAATCGCAAACGCTGGCTGCGCGAAGGCAAATGCTGTTTCCTGCCCGAGGAGCGCGAGTGGCTGCAAGAGCTCAATGACTGGGGGTTGACCGATACCTATGACCACCAGATGCCAGCTGAAGGAGAACACCGCTACAGTTGGTTCGACTATCGCAGCAAGGGCTTCGAACGCAGCCCCAGGCGGGGGCTGCGGATCGACCTGATCCTGGCCAGCAAGCCGTTGATAGCGCGCCAGAAAGCAGCCGGTGTCGATCATCTCATCAGGGCGATGGAGCGGCCATCCGACCACGCCCCGGTGTGGGTGGAATTCGACCTGAGCCGATAGTGTCGCTTCTTCGCCGCCCGCGGCTGCGACGTCGGCAGAGGCCGTCGCGGGCGTTCACAAGTAGAATCATAGTCCTATTGCGTATAAAATCCGCACCTTAGGTTATTACCGTATCAAATCTGGAGGTTGCTGTGGAACGCGAATCAATGGAGTACGATGTTGTCATTATTGGCGCGGGGCCATCCGGGCTGTCCGCCGCCTGTCGACTCCGCCAGATCAACCCCGAGCTGTCCGTGTGCGTGGTGGAAAAGGGCTCGGAAGTGGGCGCCCACATCCTCTCCGGAGCCGTTCTCGAACCGACCGCCCTCAACGAACTCTTCCCCGACTGGAAGGAGCGCAATGCGCCGCTGCGAACTCCGGTGGAGAATGACGATATCTACGTCTTCACCGGCGCCAAAGGGGGCATCAAGGTGCCTTCCCTGTTCGTGCCCAAAACCATGCACAATCATGGCAACTACATCATCAGCCTCGGCAATCTGTGCCGTTGGCTGGCCGAGCAGGCCGAAGCCCTCGGCGTCGAGATCTTCCCCGGCTTTGCCGCCAACGAAGTGATCTACAATGACAACGGCTCGGTAAAAGGCATCGCCACCGGCGATATGGGTGTGTCGCGCGAAGGTCAGCACAAGGACGGCTATATGCCCGGCATGGAGCTGCACGCCAAGTACACGCTGTTTTCCGAAGGGTGCCGCGGCCAGCTGGGCAAGCAGCTGATCAGGCAGTTCGCCCTGGATGATGGCAAGCAGCCTCAGCATTATGGTATAGGAATCAAGGAATTATGGAAGATTCCTGATGATAAATATAAGCAGGGGCTGGTGATCCACTCCGCTGGCTGGCCGCTCACCGAAAGCGGTTCCGCGGGCGGCGGGTTCCTCTACCACCTGGAAGACAATCAGGTGTCTGTCGGCCTGATCACCGACCTCTCCTATTCCAATCCCCATGTCAGTCCATTCGACGAGTTTCAGCGCTTCAAGACCCATCCGTCCATTCGCAAGTATCTCGAAGGTGGCGAGCGGGTATCCTATGGCGCCCGCGCCCTGGTCAAAGGCGGCCTGCAGTCACTGCCAAAAATGAGTTTTCCCGGCGGCTTGCTGATCGGCGACAACGCCGGCACGCTGAACTTTGCCAAGATCAAGGGCATCCACACCGCGATGAAATCGGGCATGGTCGCCGCCGAAGTGGTGGCGGAAGCCATCACCAGCGGCCGGGCCAGCGACGATCTCACCGGGTTCGCCGATGCCTACAAGGCCTCCTGGGCCTGGCAGGAGCTCTACACCCAGCGCAATTTCGGGCCCGCCCAGCACAAATGGGGCAACATCATCGGTTCCGCCTATGGCTTCATCGATCTGAACATCTTCAACGGCAAGCTGCCCTGGACTCTCTCCGATCCGGTAGCTGACCACGCGACCCTCAAGCCGGCCAAGGACTGCAAACCCATCGATTACCCCAAGCCCGATGGCAAGCTGACCTTCGACAAACTCTCGTCGGTATTCGTATCGAATACCAACCACGAGGAAGACCAGCCCTGCCACCTGACGCTGAAGGACCCGGATATCCCCATCAACCACAACCTGCCGATGTTCGATGAGCCTGCGCAGCGCTACTGCCCTGCCGGGGTGTACGAAGTGGTGACCAACAATGACGGCAGCAAGCGCTTCCAGATCAACGCCCAGAACTGCGTGCACTGCAAGACTTGCGATATCAAGGACCCCACCCAGAACATCGTGTGGATAGCCCCGGAGGGCGGCGGCGGCCCGAATTATCCCAACATGTAGTTCATTCCAGCGGGAAGAACTCTCCCAGGCTGTACACGCCGTGTACAGCCTGTTTCGTTTCCGCCCCGGGCTCGGCCCATTGGGCGAGTTCATAAAACACCGTCCGCGCGATCAGCCCTTCCATCCGGTCGCGCACCAGTACATAGGGCGAAGGTTCACCGGTTTGCAGATCGACACTCAGGCGAAGCGGATGGTCCGCGCCGGCCACCAGCTTGTCGCCAGTGCTGCTTTCAAACGCCAGGGCTTGCCGGCCGTCACGGAAGATCCGCTCCACGGCGATGATCGAGAATGGTGCGTCATCCACCTTGATCCGCCACTTTTCCGCGGGTGTCACCAGGAAATAGTCGTCCCCTTCCCGCTTCAGGATCGTAGAGAACACACGCACCAGCGCTTCCCGCCGGATCAGCTCGCCTTCGTGGAACCATTGGCCGTAGCGAGCAATGCGGATATCGATGTCGCCGCTCAATGGGGGATTCCATTTTGCGACCGGCGGGATTCGGGTCGAGGTCAGCGCCCGCTGATCAATGACATCGGCAAAAAGCCGCTCGATATCCGCTTGATGCTGCATCGTATTCATCATTATCTCCGCACCTGGCCAAAGGGCCTGTCGGGAAAGGGGGGACGTGGCTGTACAGGGTAACCGATGGCTCGGGCATTGCAAATCACGGCCAGCCGCTGTCGACAGCCGGCGAAGCTGGCTTGCGATGGGATTGGGCTGAAAAAACGGAACAACGCGGGAAATTGGTCGGAGAAAC
>Ga0265293_10007468_pt1 | contig 16807 bp, 11 predicted proteins | sample Munlanlewell138R_FD_192505 | JGI IMG/M metagenome (GOLD analysis project Ga0265293, IMG submission 192505) | Leachate microbial communities from a municipal landfill in Southern Ontario, Canada - Leachate well 138R | ecosystem: Engineered > Solid waste > Landfill > Unclassified | place: Canada...
TTCTCCTGATTTAGATGCTAAAATCAGATTCGTTCCTCCTATCCTTTTGGACAATATCGCTGTCCAACTCGGTGACTGGAGTGGATACCATCTGCTGGCTCAGTACCAGCGGTTCAAAATTTTTCTGTTAAGCCCGAATTGGAGCGGCATGCGAGGAAGTGGATTGGCGCGCACGGTCAGGTCCCACGCCGCTTCGCTTCGGAGATTAGTAAGACCGGCGCGAACAGGGTAAGACCGGCAAGAACAGGGCGCGCACGGTCCGGTCCCAGTCCGCTTTGCTTCGAGGATCAGTAAGACCGGCAAGAACAGGGCGCGCACTGTCAGGTCCCACTCCGCTTCGCTTCGGGGATTAGTAAGACCGGCGCGAACAGGGACCGGCAAGAACAGGGCACGGTCAGGTCCCACTCCGCTTCGCTTCGAGGATCAGTAAGACCGGCAAGAACAGGGCGCGCACGGTCAGGTTCCACTCCGCTTTGCTTCGGGGACCAGTAAGACCGGCGTGAACAGGGACCGGCAAGAACAGGACACGGTCAGGTCCCACTCCGCTTCGGGGATTAGTAAGACCGGCGCGAACAGGGGGATTGGCGCGCACGGTCGAGTCCCACTCCGCTTTGCTTCGAGGATCAGTAAGACCGGCAAGAACAGGGCGCGCACGGTCTGGAGACCGGCGCGAACAGGGACCGGCGCGAACAGGGCACGCACGGTCAGGTGCCACTCCGCTTTCGCTTCGGGGATTAGTAAGACCGGCGCGATCGTAGCGGCTGGCCTCATACCCTGCTACGCGGGCACACGAGGCCCAGCCGTACGGAGGGGGCTTGCCTGCCTCCGTTTAGTTGAAGAATTGGCAAGGTTCGTACGGAAGGGGCTTGCCTGGCTCCGTTTAGTTGAAGAATTGGCAAGGTTCGTACGGAGGGGGCTTGTCTCCCTCCGCTGACAATCAAATTACTGAAGCGGCTGGACTCATACCCTGCTACGCGGGCACACGAGGCCCAGCCGTACGGAGGGGGCTTGCTCCCTCCGTACTAAGGGCTCTCCCCAGAATTCATCCCGCAACCGGAAAACCCTAATAAGATGGGTTGGAGTGTGAGACTTCAATCTCCTTGACACACAAAAAGCGGGGAACTTTCAGCGCGGTGGGGTTGCGGCGACCGTAACTGCTGGAAACGTTATAAGCAACCTGCTCCTGGCTCAACCACTGCAGGCGTTCTCCAAAGAAATCGCTGAACTTCTGGGTCAGGCGCACGTTGTAAGGTACCTGAACGCTGCCATCTTTCTTCAAATATAAGGCACCAAAACGGCTGGACCCGGTGACCATTCCCTGTGTGGGGTTGACCACATTCATATAGTGAATATAGGGAACGTAGAGAATATCTTCGTCGCGTGGCATCTCGAGCAGTTCTTTCAGGCTCCCAAGCGCTTTCTCGCCGCCCTCCATCACCAGACTGGCGTGGTTGACATCGTGGCCGGTCGGCTCTTGGTCAAACTCATCTGCAGAGTCCTGGTCCCACATGAAAGTCTGGAAGCGACCTTCAGAAATCAGGGGGAAGGGTTTTCGTTCTAAACCAAAACGGTCGGCTTTTTCGCCAAAGATTTCTGCTTCACGCGGGTCATCACTCAGGCTGACCTTTTCTGAAAACAGCAATTCGCCCATGTTTTCTTCTTTAAGGAAGGAGTAGCCCTGTTTCAGGGCTGCGCCATTCATACCATACATGGTCATGCTGTTGGTCAGTTCAGCCGTGGCGGCCGGACCGAGCACGACGGTATATTTGCCGACCGGTAATTGCACGCTCTGGTCTTGGGTATAGTGGTGCACCAGCAGGGTCAGATCGTCGTGCAAGCCCTGGGCATCGAGGTCGCTCTTTTTCTGGGCGGATTGTTCGGCGTTGACTTCCCATTTCAAACTTTCGGAGGAGAGCACGGCGGTGACCTGAGCGTCAGTAGAGCGGAAATATTGCGTGTGTTCGTTGGCGGTGCTGATTTGGGCAGTGGTGGTGACACCATTGCTGAAGATGCCGCTGAGCCTGACGTCGTCGTTTTCAAGACCTTCTGCCAGCGTGTTGAAATAGGCCAGACGTTCTTCATTGGTCAAAGCGGCCAGTGCCGGGTCATAGGAGCGCTCATCTACCACGTCTTTCTGGTAAACCGGGAAGGTTGGGTCATAACTTAGCGGCTGGGCATGGGGCAGCATTTCGGCAAGGATGTCCAATCCCTTTTCCATACTTTTGATATCAGAAGGGTCAGCAATCATGCTGTAGCTGACTTTTTTATTGCCATCAAAAGCAATGAAGTCCAGCGAGATGAGATGTTCGTTGGTGTTCAGCGAGATAGCTGAGTTGGCAAAACGCATCAGATAGCTGTCTTCTTCGTGATAAGTGATCAAGGCTTTCAGACCTTTTTCTACCGCAGCCTGACGCAGTTGTTTCAATAATTCAATTACCTGGTTCATTTCACTCTCCTACCTGGACGTTATCGAAGCGGCATATGGGGACGCCATGCCCCAGCTGCATGATTTGATTGGGGGCGCCTTTGCCACAATTCTCGACATAATGGACATGCCAGGTGCTTTCATCTCCTACGCCTGTAAGCGAATTGTAGAAAGGCAGGGTCTCACCGCGATAGGTGGGGTTCTTGACCATCTGTTTCTTCTGCCCGTCTTCCACCAGCCAACCGATGTCGCAGGCGAAGTGGAATTGTTCACGGTTAGAACCGATCGACCAACTCTTGTCGCCATCCAAAACCAGACCGCGCTCGGTCTTGGCGACGATGTCTTCCAGGTTGCCGTCTGTACCGGGGTCGATGTTGATATTGGTCATGCGCTCGATGGGCACACGGTAGAAAGAGGTTGCCCGGTTGGCGCCGCTGGAGCCGTCGAATATCTGCTTCCTGGCTTTTGCATTGGCTTCTTCCACCATTTGGCGACCGGTGATTGCGCCGACCAGGATACCTTTGTCGATGAGCAGGTTGTCCTGGGCTGGTACGCCGTCATCGTCATAACCAAAACTGCCCGGGCTGTTGGGTTCAAGCGCGTTGGCGCGGGCGGTTAGCTTTTCGGAACCGTAGCGCAGCTTGCCAAAGTCTTCCAGACGGACAAACGAGCCGCCGGCAAAAGAGAGCTCGTAGCCGAGAATGCGGTCGAGTTCGAGGGCGTGCCCGATGGTCTCATGAGTCTGAAGGAACATGATGCCAGGCAGCAGGATGACCGACATTTTGCCATTGGGCGCGTCTTCGGCAACCAGCAACTGGTTGAGATCGCTGACGAGACGATCAGCGTTTTTGAGGAAGTCGGCTTCGTCGATGCTTTCCCAGCCGCGGGTCGGGCCGGTACGACCGGGCAAGTATTTCAGCCTTTGCATGCCGCCGTCCTTGTCGACACCCATGGCGTGGATGGACGGGAAGACCTCGATGATGTTTTTCTCAATATCCGAGCCTTCGGAATCCATAAAAATGATTTGCTTGCGGACGAATTCGACCACGCTGATGCGCTGCACAACGCCGGGTTGGTCGAGAGCGGCATCCATTTTTTTGAGGAAAGCGACTTTCTCATCCAGGCCAATGGTGAAGGGGTCGATTTCGTTGGGGCTTTCAAAACTGCCGACGATGGCTTCTTTTTCTGCCAGGCGGATGGGGAAGGTCACCCTCTCGGAAGCGATGCGAGCGTTATCGAAGGCTTTCTCAAAAATCGCGCCCAGGTTGGAGAGGTCTGAGGAAGCTGAAAACCCCCAGGCGCCGTTGTAGAGCACGCGCACGCCCAGCCCGCTTTGGCTTGAGGCGTTGTTTTCTTTGAGATTGCCATTCCACATGAAGAGGAAGTTGCTGTCTTCGTGCGGATACCAGCGCGCGTCAACATAATGCGCGCCTTTGGCATGCAGTTGATCAATTAGTTTGCGGATAGAATCTTTCACAAGTATCTCCTTTGATTACAGTTGCGTCTATTATAGGTTTATTGTTGAAGTTTTGGGGGTATTTGGCAAGACCGGCTGTGCGGAATGGGCGGGTAGGGCGGAATGGAGGTTAGAAAGGTAGGGCGGAATGGTGTGCTTTTCACCACTCCGCCGGGTAAATAAGCCAGAGTGAGGGAAAGGAGCCCTCATTCCGACCTACAAAAACCGCCGACCTACCTACTCCGTCCAACCTACGGATGCGGTTGCAAACTCGTATGACCTGTATCAATTTGATGTGTCATTCACCAAACGAGAGACCACTTCTTTCAAAAGATAATGGGTCGATTCCCTCTGGATCTCCTGAGTTGTCGTAAAACTGATAATAACTGGACCACTCCCATTGGGCGTAATCCTCTGCGTAACCATGTTTCACAGGGTTGTAGTGAATGTAATCGAAATGTCGTTGAAGGTCCCGGTCATCCTGAATGGTATGTTCCCAAAAACGATCCTGCCATATGATAAGGTCTGATAGTTTTAGAAACTTTCTCACTTTTATTGTTGTTCCACGTTTGATATCTCTAATAATTTGAGAAAAATCTTGGGAGTCTTCAGGTAATTTTATTAAAAGATGAATGTGGTCGGGGAGGACACAATATGCAATTAATTCAAATGGTTTTCTATTTTGAATCTTTTGAATTATATCAAAAAATATGTTGATAATGTTGGGGTTGGCAAAGAAATTATTTCTATCGCGAGATACAAGCGTGAAGAAGAATGTTCCTCCAAATACTCGATTGCGCAGATAATTCGGCATGAAAAAAAGTTTATCATTTTTTAGGTTTTATGTAGGTCGGAATGGCGATTTGCCTGCCCTAGTAGTTGTTGCCAATATTCTCCACCCCGCCGAATAAATAAATCGGAGTGAGGGAAAAGAGCCCTCATTCCGATCTACATAAAATACTTCGTCCGACCTACAAATCGATCCGACCTACTACAACTACTAAACGTCGGAGTGAGGGAAAGGAGCCCTCATTCCGACCTACATAAAATACTTCGTCCGACCCACATATTCAATGCCAGCAACAATTTAAGATAAACTAAGAGCGATGAATCAACGAAACGATGTTGGAACTTTTCGTCCGGCTTAATCGTCAGTAATTGAATCTGACTGCGAACAGGCTTATTGAGGTTGCCAATGAAGTTGCCAATAAAAAAAGAGAAAAGCCCGAAAAACGGGGATAAGAAACTGCGGAAAGGCTATTTTAAGTGGCTTTTCCAGATTTTCTACAAACCCCGCGCGACATTGAGCAAAGTTGTGGCTGAAGAGGTTTCCAACAAACGGGCTCCTTTGATTTTCATCAGCATTATGGTCATTTTAGCGGTGCTGATTGCCGCACCGGTCAAAAAGCAGCAGCTGCAAATGGGCGCGACACTGCCTGAGGATTTTCAATGGTGGTCCGAACAGCAACAACAGCAATATTTTCAGTCGCAAGAAAACCAATCTTCGCCAATATTCATGATTTTATTCCCTGCTCTTCAGGGGGTCTTCGGCTACCTGATTTTCAGTATGCTGATGTCCAGCATCCTCTATCTGGTGCTCACATTGGCCGGCAGCCGCGCGCCGCGCCTGAAGCTTGGCAACCTGGTCGCCTGGGCGATGGTTCCCTTCGGAGCCCGCGAGCTGGTCAAGTTTTTTGTAGTTGGCTCCAGCAAGAAGCTGATTGTTAACCCCGGTCTTTCCAATCTGATCGACGCTGAAGCAGGAGGTTTGAGCAGTTATTTGCGCGGCATCCTTGGCAGCATCGACCTCTATTGGTTATTATTCCTGATTTTCCTTATTATCGGAGCCATTCTCATTTCAGGATTAAAGAAAAGAAAAGCAATCCTCACCACTATTATTGCCGTCTTGATCATGCTGCTGTTAGAGGGAATCCCCAGCCTGATAGGCAGTTTATTGGGCGGTCTCAGCACAGGTGGAGCGGGCTTTTATTTCTAAAGGAATTGGTCTTATGTCTGACAATTTTATTCAAACAATCGATCTCAGAAAAACCTACGTGATGGGCAATAGCGAGGTGCACGCCCTGGACGGGCTGTCCCTCAGCGTTCCCCGCGGCTCTTTCACCGTTATCATGGGCCCCAGCGGTTCCGGCAAAAGCACGCTGCTGTACCTGATCGGCGGGCTGGACTGGCCAACTTCGGGTAATATTACCGTTGGCGAGCAGGAGATCGGCAAACTGGATGAGAACGCGTTGGCTGAATACCGGCGCGACACCATCGGTTTTATTTTTCAAAGTTTCAACCTGGTTGCCAATATGACTGCCGAAGCAAATGTGGCTTTCCCGCTGCGCTTTGCGGGAATCAAGAAAAAAAGCCGCATCGAACGGGCCGAAGAGCTGATGGAACAGGTCGGCTTGAAAGACCGCATCGGTCACAAACCGATTGAGCTCTCCGGCGGTCAGCAGCAGCGCGTGGCTGTGGCTCGCGCGCTGGTGAACGACCCCCCGCTGATTTTAGCGGATGAGCCAACCGGAAACCTGGACTCCAGCAGCGGTCAGGTTATTATGAACATGCTCGACGATCTGCGCAAAGCCGGCAAGACCATTCTGGTTGCCAGCCACGATCCGCGCATGCTCAACTATGCCACCCACCAGGTTTATCTGATGGATGGCCAGATGGTCGATAAAAAACAATACATGGAATCTATTTCAATCAGTTCTTAGAGGTACGCAATGAAACGAAACACACAAATTCTGTTGATCTTTACCCTGATGCTCTCAATCGCGCTGCTGCCGGTCCTGAATCTCACAGCAAACGCGCAGTGGGTTGACCCTCCCGCGGAGGGCTCGCAGCCCACAGTGGTACCCTGGAACTATGCTCCGGACAATGGCGGTGTGGTCAACCCGCATGGTTGGGTGGCTGAAAATATAGTGCAGCAAGTAACCGAACGTCCGATGCTCTACATAGCCAGTTACGATACGGGCGATGGTAAGAAAAGTGTCAATCCCTACGGCAGTTTTGATCTCAACTTTACCGTTGGAAACAAAGGCAAAATGCATGCAAGAAACATAGTTTTGGTTTTTAGCAGCGAAGATTTTGACCCTCTGGACGGAGGCGTTATCAATATTTGGGAAGTAGACGCACTCGATGGGCAAATGGAATCCCGAACCCACAAGTTCAAAGTCAACGATATGTCCACCTGGAAGTATTCGGGCACTATCACCGCTGCAGTCTCCTATTGGGACCCACTCGGCAACACCTATTCTGAAATCTTTACATTTTCCATTAGCATCAATCAAACCGGTACTGGTCAGGCGGCTGCCACCGCCACCCCCGCAGTGGTCAAACGAGCACAGATGGTGGTAAACAATTACAGCACCGATATTGACCCACTGCAGCCCGGCTCAACCTTCAAGCTCAGCCTGCACGTGAGCAATGCCGGCAGTATCGACGCAAGGAATGTCTCCCTGGTCTATGGTGGGTCTTCTATAACAACCAATCCGGAAGGCACCCCAGAAGCGGGCGGTGTCAGCGGTGGCACTGGGGAGGTTTCTGTCTTCGCTCCAATTGGCAAGTCAAACGTGGTTTTGCTTGGGGATGTCGCCGCGGGCAGCAGCCTCAAGCCTCAGCAGGAATTCGTGGTTAACGTCACTGCCCAACCGGGGGCTTATCCCTTGAAACTTTCTTTTGTGTACACGGATGCCAAGGGTAATCGTGTGATTGACGACCAGGTTATCACCCTTTTGGTTTTCTCCCTGCCCCAACTTGAAATTTCGTTCTACAATCCGGTTGAAGGCATGTTTTACGTCGGTCAGATGGGCAGTTTGCCCATTCAAATCACTAACCTGGCGCGCAAACAGGTGGTGCTTGGCAATGTAGTGGTCACATCGCCAGCCGGCGACATGAGCAACAATTCTGTGCTGGTGGGCAGCCTTGACCCGGGCGGTTACTTCACCATCGATCCGATGTTCATTCCTTTCGAGGAGGGGATGGCCACGATCAACCTGGAGATTCGTTACACCGATGATTTCAACCAGCTGCGCACGTATAACAGCCAATTAGAGGTTGAAGTCATGCCTGAAATGCCCATGCCAGAGCCATACCCGCAGCTGGATGAGAACGGAAACCCGGTTTTAGATGAAGATGGCAATCTAATTATGGTCGATCCGATGAACCCCGATCCTTTCCCTAACGAGCCGATCGATGAACCCGGTTTCTTTGCCAAAATTTGGAATGCCATCAAAGGTTTCTTTGGTTTTGGCACAAGCAACGAGCCCACTGAACGCCCCATGGAAGATCCCGGCTTTATGAATGATGGATATATCCCTTGATCGCCTGCTTCTCGTAATCGAGAAATGAATGGTAAGTTATGCGTTTTGCAGATTTAATTAACTTGATTGTAGATAACCTCAAACGCCGTAAAGGGCGCGTCATTTTGACTGCCGTCGGCGTTATCATCGGCACTGCTGCTGTGGTGACGTTGATCTCACTGGGTGCCGGCTTGCAGGAGAGCGCTACCAGCCAGCTGTGGGGCATCAATGACCTCAGCAACGTGGAGGTTTACCCCGGCTACCCTGCCATGGATGGACCCATGGCGTCCTTTAGCGAAGATGATATCAAAAAACTCACGCCGGATGTGGTCGCGCAGTTTGAAGCTCTGCCTGGTGTCTTGAGAGTGATCATCAAGCAGATGGTCAACACTGGCATAGAAATCAAACTCGACAAACTATCTGCCTGGGGCAATGTCACCGGTGTGAACCTGGACGATTTAGCCGATATGGGAGTCACAGCCAGGCAGGGCGTGACGGATATCAGTCAGAAGGGGACCCTGGTGGTCGGTTCGTGGATTGAAAACAATTTCTACGACCCCAACCAACGTCCCGGGGACGCGCCCATGGAAGTGCCTGACCTGATGGGTCAGACCTTGAAGGTCGATTTTGTCAAGTGGAACCAGGATGGCACCGAAAGCCGAAAGACTATGCGTCTTGAAGTGGTCGGTGTCCTGGCGGAGACCCGGGGTGAGGCTGACTACAACATGTACATGAACTGGGATGAGGTCAACCAATTGAATGACTGGGTGGCCGGCAAGCGCGTAGATTACAGCAAACAGGGCTATAACAATTTGACTGTCAAAGCGTCCAGCCCCGAGGTGGTCATCGATCTGGCTAATCAAATCAGCGATATGGGCTACCAGGCTTACACCCCGCAATCACAGGTGCAGAGCATCAACAGCTTTTTCACCATCATGCAGGTTGTTTTTGGCGGGGTGGGCGCAATCGCATTGCTGGTTGCGGCCATTGGTATCGCCAACACCATGGCTATGGCAATCTTGGAGCGAACACGTGAGATCGGAATTATGAAAGCCATCGGCGCCACCAACAATAATATTCTCAGCATCTTCCTGGGGGAGGCCGCTGGTATCGGGTTTCTGGGAGGGGTTGGTGGATTCTTGCTGGGTTGGGCGATAAGCGGGCTTATCAACCTGCTGGCAGGCTCGTACCTGACATCGCAGAGTGGAGGGGGAACCACGCTGGCAACCTTGATGCCGGTCTGGCTACCGTTATTCAGCATAGCTTTTGCGACCCTGGTCGGCTTCATTTCCGGTCTTTACCCCGCTCTGAGCGCGGCGACTTTGATCCCGGTCGACGCATTGAAGTATGAATAAAATGTAATTTGGCCTGTGACCCTTCCTTCCAATTGATCTACTATTATTTATAGTCTTGGCATAGATCAGGAACACTTTTTTCTAATTCGGAGGGGTTTTTCTATCTTAACCTGTTCCCTACGGGGAAAGTGACCCCTTTTCCTAACCTCTACACTATAATTTCTCCTGTTATGAAGACGATAAGCAGGCTCTTTGACCGTGTGTTCAACATCCGACCGGAAGATAACGTCCCTGAGGATGTGGCCGTCAACTTTAAACACAACGTGGTCATCAATACTCTCGACCTGAGCCTCTTTTTTTTCTCAGACAGTTTCTGGTCGATTAACACCATCCTGCCCGTATTTGCCGCCACCCTGACAGATAATCCCTTTCTGATTGGGTTGATCCCGGCTGTCATCAATGCCGGCTCGTCCATCCCTCAGGTTTTCATGTCTGGTCGTGTCAGCAAACAGTCAAAAGTACTGCCGATCACGATGAAACTGGGTTTTTTGGAACGCCTGCCCTACATGTTTATGCCTTTGCTCGCGCTTTTGATTGGCAAGGTTGAAGATCAGGTCGTTTTTGGGTTGTTTTTCCTGCTGATGGTCTGGCGTGGCATTGGCAGCGGGCTGATCGGGCTGCCCTGGCAGGAATTAAACGCCCGGGTGATTCCCATTTCTCACCGGGCACGCTATATCGGCTTTTCCCGGGTTGCTGGTCAGATTACGGGTGTGGTGGGGTCTTTGATTTCGGTCTACCTGTTGGGCAAATATGCCTACCCGACCAATTATGCCATCGGCTTCACTGTCGCCTCGGTCGGGCTGTGGCTTTCGTATGCCGCGCTTTCGCGCAACCGCGAACCCGAGTTCAGAGTCAGAGCTCATCAAGAGACCGGCACGTTACAAACCGAGCCTGGCACCTGGCAGCTGATGAAGCAGGTGCTGAAAACTGACGGCAACTTCAGGCGTTATTTGGTTGCACGCTCGCTGGGGTTTATCGGCAACATGGCCAGCGCTTTCATTGCTGTTTATGCCCTGGAGCGCTTCAATCTGGGCGATGAACAGGCCGCCATCTTCACAGCCATAATCCTTATAACAGGGATCATCGGTTATGTGGTTTGGGGCTCGCTGGGTGATCGCATTGGTCCCCAAAAAGCGGTCATCTTATCTTTCGCGGCCTGGGGTTTGGGCCTGTTGGTCGCAATATTCTCACAATCTATCTGGGTCTACTACAGCGTGTTCGCCTTGTTTGGTCTCTATCTGTCTGGTGTGAATCTCGGTGATACCATGCTGATCATGGAACTGGGCGATGAGCGATTGCGACCAACCTATCTGGGCATGGCGCGCTCACTTACCGGCGCGTCATTGCTGCTCGCGCCTGTTCTGTCAGGCTGGTTGTTGCAGAGCTTCAGCTATGTGGTCATGTTTGCTGTTTCGCTTGCTTTTATGCTGCTTTCAACGGTCATCATGGCGACTGTCAAAGACCGACCAAGAAGACCTCTGGTGTAGATAGGGTTGCACTGATTGTTAGTTATACCCTCCCATTTTAATGAGAAGAACTTGCTTTAGGATCAGCGTTTTTGTCAAGAGTGTCAACGCGTAATAAGGGAACTTCGCCTACAAAAAAACCGGATTCGAAAATCCGGTTTTTAGAAATCATATCAGCGGCGATCAAATGAAGTAATGCGTGTTGGAGTCGGTTGCGGCGGCAGCCATGGTCGCAACACCAGCAATTTCAACTCCATCCAGCAGTTCTTCTTGTTTGATGCCCATCAGGTCCATCGACATCTGGCAGGCTAACAAATGCACTCCGTTTTCCTGGGCGGTTTTTATCATTTCGGGCAGCGAATCGACGTTGTATTTGTTCATGATGCCCTTAATCATGGCAGTGCCGGCGCCCATCATGTTCATCCGTGAGAGAGTCAGCTTGTCGGCGCCTTTTGGCATCATCCATCCGAACATTTTCTCGATGAAATTCTTCTTGACCTTGACAGGATCGGGCTTGCGCAGAACGTTCAACCCCCAGAAGGTGAAAAACAGGGTTGCTTTCTGTCCCATTGAGGCAAATCCATTGGCAATGATAAAAGCGGCGATGGCTTTGTCGAGGTCACCTGAGAACACCACCATGGTCAGGTCCTTGCCGGAGGTTGGGGCTGCCAGGTTCGCTTGATTTTCGAGAGGAGTGTCTTGGTTGAGCCCTTTTTGAACGCGGGCGGTCACCTGTCCGCCAGCCATATCCAGATCGAGCAGCGTATTACCTGTGGATTTTGTCCAGGCTTCCACGTCTTTGGCGAAGCCTAAATCGGTTGCTTTGATCTCGACAACTTCGCCATCGTTCATTTCTTTGACTTTATTGTAAAGTTTGAGGATGGGACCGGGGCACTGTAGCCCACAGGCGTCCAACTGATATTCAACTTTGGGTTCGGCGGCAAAGGCGCTTCTGACGGCTTGAGCAGTTAATGGCAGGTCAGGTTGTTTCATAGTCTCTTCAGGCTTTCTGGTAGTTTTTTGAATATTCAGACCGCCGGAGAGGTTTACGGCGTCGAAGCCATTCTGGCGTAGAATGCGAACAGCAAAATAAGAGCGCTGCCCGGTGCTGCATACGCACAGGATGCGTTTATCTTTGGGCAGTTCGTCAAGATGACCGCGCAGTTGCGGTAGAGGAATGTTGAGCGCGCCGGGGATGCTGATGACGGCATGTTCTTCGGGGTAACGCACATCGAGTATCAGCCAAGTGTCCAGGTCGAGCCCTTCAAACTGGTCCCATTGCAGCGCTTCGACATCTCCACGCAGGATATTGGCAGCAGCGAACCCAGCGATATTCACCGCATCGCGTGCTGAGCCGTAAGGCGGGGCGTAAGAAAGCTCCAACTCTTCCAGGTCAAAGACGGTCAGATTGCCACGGATGGCGGTGGCGATCACGTCGATGCGCTTGTCCACACCGCTGACACCCAGAGCCTGAGCGCCGTAAATCTGCCCCTGGGGACCAAACAAAAGTTTCAACTGGATCTGCGCGGCACCTGGATAGTAGCCGGCGTGATTGTGACTGAAAGTTGTGACACTGTCGAAGGGGATCTGGGCTTCTTTAAGCTGGCGGGTGTTGAGACCGGTGCTGGCGGCTGTCAGGTCAAAAACCTTGACAACCGAGGTGCCCAGAACACCCTTGAAGTCCATCTCGCGACCGGCGATGTTATCTGCCGCAATGCGCCCCTGCTTGCTGGCTGGACCGGCAAGCGCCAAAAAGGTCGGTTTACCTGTCAGGCTGGATTCGATTTGAACGGCGTCGCCCACAGCATAAATATCCGGGTCGGAGGTCTGCATGCGGCGGTTGGTGCAGATGTGCCCGCGCGGTTCCACTTCCAGACCGGCATCCTTTGCCAGTTGGCTGTTGGGACGCACGCCGATGGAGAGGATGACCATATCTGCCGGGAGGTTCAGCCCACTGCTGGTGATGACCTGCAGGGCGCTGTCACTACCCGTTTCGATGGATTTGAGACCATCGCCCAGATGCAGCCCCAACCCGTGCATTTGCAGGTGCTCATGCACTTCGGCTGCCAGTTCGTAATCCAATGGCGCCATAACCTGGTTGAGCATTTCAACCAGATCAACCTTCAAGCCCAGTTCTACCAGGTTTTCGGCCACTTCCAGACCGATAAAGCCACCACCCACAACAACCGCCTTCTTGGGCTGACGGGCTTTGATCCATTCGATAATGGCGTCAAGCTCAGGAATGTTGTGAAGTACAAAAACGCCTTCGTGGTCGACACCCGGCAAGGGCGGCACGATAGGGCTGGCACCGGGAGAGAGCAGCAGTTTGTCATAAGACTCGCTGTAATCGCGCTGGTTAAGCAGGTCACGCACGGTTACGGTTTTATTTTCACGATCGATGGAAAGCACTTCCTGGTTGGTGCGTACATCCAGGTTGAGCAGGTTGCGCAGGTCATCGGCACTGGTTACCAGCAGTTGTTCACGGTCCTTGATTGTGCCGCTGAGGTGATAGGGCAAACCACAGTTAGCAAAAGAAACATAGGGACCTTTTTCAAAAATAATAATTTCGGAACTTTCAGAGACACGGCGCAGTCGGGCTGCGGCTGAAGCGCCCCCGGCTACTCCTCCAACGATAAGAACTTTCATTAGCACCTCATAAGATAACAATTCGAAGGATTATATCACTGGCAGTGGATAATAAGGAGCTATCTTTTGATGGGGGTGGCTACAGCAATTTTGAGGCGGAGAAATTCAATAACCTGTCACATTTCACGAGGTTTAATGAGGCAACGGAGGGAGTGAAAACTACTTTATCAGCAGGTCTTGTGGACGCGCAGCCCGGGTTGGGTGGAAACTATGCCGATTTCCCAGGCCGGAATATCCCTGTCGGTGGCTTTTTTGTTGAAGTCAGATAACGCTTCTTGGGGGACGAAGAGCAGCAAGCCGCCACTGGTCTGGGGGTCAAAGAGCAGCATCTGCAGCGCTTCGTTCAGGGAAGGGTCGAAGCTGACCTGGCGCCCATAATATAGCTCGTTGTTGAAAGCTCCGCCAGGGAAGGTGAACGCCTGAGCGTACTTATGGCTGGCCTGGATCAAGGGGATCTGGTCGAACCAGAAATCCAGCCCTACCTGGCTGGCCGCGGCCACCTCGCTGGCATGACCGATCAGGCCAAAGCCAGTGATATCGGTTGCCGCTTTGAGATCGCAATCGAGAGCAAGCTGACAGGCGTTGCGGTTAAGCTGCTTCATCCAACCAGTGACTTCTGCTACTTCGTCCTGGCTGACAAGTTCGCGTTTGAGGGCGGTGGTGGTGACCCCGAAACCAAGTGGTTTGCTGAGAAAGATGTGGTCTCCCGGTCGGGCTCCGCGCTTAGTCATTATTTTGCCTGGATCGACCATACCGAGCACGACCAAACCAAACTTAGGCTCTTGATCGGTGATGGAATGACCTCCGGCGATAACCACACCGGCTTCTTTAGCTTTTTCAGCGGCTCCGCGGAAGATGGCCTGCATCATTTCTTGTGGCAAATCGGACGGAAATGCGGCGATATTGAGGGCAAGGAAGGGAGTGCCGCCCATGGCGTAAACATCGGAGAGGCTGTTGGCAGCCGCGATGGCACCGTAGTCGTAGGGGTCGTCAACCACGGGTGTAAAAAAATCGGTTGTGAGCACGAGAGCACGCTGCGCGTCCAGTTTCCAGACAGCGGCATCATCAGCAGAATCCAACCCGACCAGCAGCTTGGGATAGTTTTTGGAAGTGAAGGTCTCTTTGATCGGCAGCAGTACCTGCGCCAGCGTTTCCGCGTCGAGCTTGGAAGCTCAACCAGCACAGCTGGAAAGGCTGGTCAGCCGGATCTGTTTACCCGAGTCAGACGTATGGTTCATCGCCATTAATCATACCTGAGTTTGGCCAACAGAACGTAATTGCCGAGGATAAGTTTTGCCTGCGATTCTAACCAGACCGGCAAAAACCGGCATTGTTAAGGTTATAATCAAAGCATGAGAATCGCGGTGATTGGAGCTGGGGCGGCAGGCATCATGACTGCCTTGCAGGCCGCGCCTGGGGTGGGGGAGCTGAGCCTGTTTGAACACAACCAAACCATCGGTCGCAAATTGTTGGTGACCGGCAGCGGGCGCTGTAACCTCAGCAACGATGCGGTCGACCCCTCCCTTTATTACTGCCAGGACCCAGAATGGATCAGCAGCTTTCTGGACACATTCCCTGTGGCCGACCTGAGGGATGTTTTTGACAAACTGGGCATTCCCACCTTCAAGACAGATGACGGTTGGTATTATCCGCTTTCGCAATCCGCACAGGCGGTCGTGGAAATACTGAAGGAGCGCCTTGACGAAGCAGATTTGCGCTTGCGCGTAGCCACAGAGGTGGAGTGGTTCAGCCTGAAAGAGGGGCGGTTTGAACTCAAACTGAACTGGAACGGGCAGAAAACGACTGAGTACTTCGATAAACTGGTGGTGGCGGCGGGGGGTAAGGCCTATCCAGAGCTTGGTTCGAAGGGCGTCTTGTTCCCGGCACTAAAGAGTATTGGTCACACTGTGGAAGAATTAACCCCGGCCTTGGGTCCGATTTACGTTGATTTAGGCGCTTTCAGCGCATTGAAAGGGCTGCGGTTTGACGCGGTCACCTCGTTATATTTGGATGGAGAACGACTGGGCAGCACCTTTGGCAACCTGATTGTGACGGAAAAGGGATTCAACGGGCCAGGTGTAATGAATCTGAGCCATTTTGTGGCTCTCTATCCTGGTCGCAACCTGGAACTGCAGGTCAACTTTCTGGCCCCGTTTTGGGAGGGAATGGCGGAAGAGCTGGCAGACCTGGAAAAAGCCAGGGGCAGCCTGAGGGCCTTGCTGTTGCGCGCGCTGGCGCCGAAGGCGGTCGATTTCTTCCTCAGCCAGGCCACTATCCCGGCTGAGACGCCGATCAGGCAGGTTGAGGGAGAGCAGTTGTTACGCCTATTGCGCGTAGCCACAGATAATCGTTTTAAGGTAAAGGGCGCGGGAGACTTCAGGAACAGTCAGGTGACAATTGGGGGAGTACCTGTCAACGAGGTGGACCCTAACAGCTTCAAATCCACCCTGGTGCCCGGACTGTACCTGGTGGGCGAGAGCCTGAACATTTCAGGGCCCTGCGGGGGGTATAACCTGCATTTCGCATTTGGAAGTGGAATCCTGGCCGGGAAACACCTGGCCAGTTTAACTCAAGACAGCTAAAGGAGAGTATATGACCATTCCATTCATGGAGCCGTTCCGAATCAAGGTAGTCGAGAAAGTTAAGATGACCACACAGGCAGAACGGCAGATAGCCCTGGAAAAGGCCTATCTCAATTTGTTCAACGTCCCTGCCGAAGATGTTTTTATCGATTTATTGACCGACAGTGGTACCAACGCGATGAGCGATGACCAATGGTCGGCTATGATGCGTGGTGACGAATCTTACGCGGGCGCGAAAAGTTATTATCGCTTCGAAAAAGCCGTTCAGGATGTTTTGGGCTTTGAATACGTTCTCCCCACTCACCAGGGCAGGGCGGCAGAGGGGATGCTTTTCTCAACGTTGGTCAAGAAGGGCCAGTCTGTTCCCAACAATCGCCACTTCGACACTACCCAGGCGAACCTGCTTGTCCTGGGGGCCAACCCGGTGGATTTCACGGTTCCCGAGGGCAATGACCCCTCCATTGATTTGCCTTTCAAAGGCAATATGGACCTGCAGAAATTAGAGGAATTCATCCAGACCGTAGGCGCTGAAAACATTCCCCTGGGAATGCTTACCATCACCAACAACTC
>Ga0265293_10007470_pt1 | contig 16801 bp, 13 predicted proteins | sample Munlanlewell138R_FD_192505 | JGI IMG/M metagenome (GOLD analysis project Ga0265293, IMG submission 192505) | Leachate microbial communities from a municipal landfill in Southern Ontario, Canada - Leachate well 138R | ecosystem: Engineered > Solid waste > Landfill > Unclassified | place: Canada...
CAATCGATACATAGTGTTTTTATTAGACTCATATATTTATATATGGGTCTTTTATATATATGAGTATTTTAAATAATATAATAATAAAATTAGGGCTTTCTCTAGAAGATTGCGTTGGGGGTGACCGCATAAGCATATTTGACGGTAAGGGTGTTTTTATAGAGGGTCACCGTGGCATTTTTTCCTACACAGATGAGCAGCTTGTGGTAAAACTAAAGCGAGGCAAAGTGACGGTAGACGGCGCAGCGCTAAAAATTGTTGAGCTAAATAATGCGGAAATATACATCACGGGGGGCAAGATAAATGCAGTTACCAGAGAATGAGGGGAAATTAAACCGCAAACAAAAGGAGCGAAAAATCGCCCTCAAACAAAGCCGAGCAAAAGCTAATCGCAAGAAAGAGAAGAAAGAAACCGCCCGCAAACAAAAGGAGAAAAATACCATTCGTAAGAAAGAGGAGCGGAAAACCGCACGCAAGCAAAAGGAGAAAAATACCATTCGCAAGAAAGAGGAGAAAGAAACCGCTCTTAAACAAAAACAAATAGATGCTATTCGCAAACAAGAGGAGAAAGAAACCGCCCGCAAGCAAAAAGAGATAAATGCCATTCGCAAACAAGAGGAGCGGGAAATAGCCCTTAAACAAAAGCAAATAGATGCCATTCGCAAGCAAGAGGAGAAAGAAACTGACCGCAAGCAAAAAGAGAGAGATGCCATTCGCAAGAAAGAGGAGAAAGAAACTGCCCGCAAGCAAAAACAAATAGATGCTATTCGTAAGCAAGAGGAGCGGGAAATCGCCCTTAAACAAAAACAAATAGATGCTATTCGCAAACAAGAGGAGCGGGAAATCGCCCTTAAACAAAAACAAATAGATGCTATTCGTAAGCAAAAAGAGCGCTATGCGATTAGGGGCAGTGCTGATTTTGCAAGATACCTAGCGGATGCGCCCCCCGCATTTTTATTAAATACTCTTTTTTCTGGCAAATTTAAGTTGAAAAAGATTGAGCGTGGCAAAAGAAGCGTTGCATTTACCGTTTATGCCGCCGATTGCATTGCCGTAGAGGAGCTGTTGGATAAGCGGCATATTCCCTACAAATTATTGTATATTAAAGGCGCTCGCACAAGGGCGGAAAGCTTAACAAAGCGGTTGGGGCTAATAGTGGGTGTATTGGTTGGAATAATACTTCTCACAACATACTATTTTTCCCTCACCAATATTGAGTTAGAGGGTAACTCACGAATTAGCTCCGAGATTATTTACCAAGCGGTAGAGGCGCAAGGGATAAAAACACCATCCTTTTCCTTTGGGGTAGATTATAAAAAACTTGAATCGGAGTTGATAAAAATAGATGGCATTGCCTCTGTGTCCGTAAGAAAAGAGGGAACAAGCCTATACATAGAAATCTTAGAAGAGTTAACCCAAACCGATATAACAGATACCCAAACACCCATTCCGCTAATTGCGGAAGATAGCGGTATCGTTACCCGTATTGTGGCACTGCAAGGCACAGTGTTGGTTAAGGCGGGCGACACGGTAAGAAAAGGCGATGTTCTTATCGCACCATATATCACCGATGCCGAAGGGGTGGAGCAGCCTGTGAGAGCTATGGGTAAGGTCTATGCCAAAGTGTGGTATGAACGGCATATTTTGTATCCTGACAAGCTCATCACAGCGGTAAGGACGGGCAGGAGCGAAACTAAAACGGCTATGTGGGTGTTGGACGGCAAGTATATTCCCACACCTTCTTTTAAAAACTATCAAATAGAAACCGAGGAGAAACACGGGGCGGCAATAGTGCCGTTTACACTTGTTGAGTTTACCTTTTATGAAGTGGAGGAAAGAGAGATTGACTTTGATTTTGATAAAAAAGCAATAGAACTTATTGAAAAAGGCTATATGGAGCTAGAGAAAAATATACCCGAATCTGCAAAAAAGTTAAGAAAATGGTACATTATAAAAAAGCTGGACAAATCTACACAATTAAGTATATACTATGAAGTAGAGAAAAGAATATAATCTTAAAAATTATTTTGGAGGAACTTTTCTGTAATGAAATATCAAACTGCCGGAAACGGCAAAGCCGAAAAAAAAGCATTGGGTATGAAAATAGCTATCACGCTTGTATCTGCCTTTGTGCTTGCGGTACTTATAAAACTTTCCGATTACTTAGGAGGAGGCAGCGCACGAGATTTTTTTACTCCCAAAGTTTTTACGGACATAGCAATCATTACTGCGCTAATGCTAGGGTTGCTTGCCACCCTCATTGCCTATGCCTATTTCACTAAGAGAGAACTTTTTAAAGAGAAAAAATTATTCCCAATCATCTATATCTCATTAATTTTGACTTACTTCCTTTGCCTTGTGTTTGGACTGCTGGTCAATCTTTATGTAGTACCCCTTATGCTGTCGGGATTGCTTGTTGCAGGGTTGGTGGATAGAAAAGTTGGTATTGCCGTCAACCTTTTGATGAGTCAAGTGTTTTTTCTTACCTATATGTTGGTGTCGGGAGGCGGCAATATATTCGAAAGCGCCTCGGCGCTAATAACCTCTATGGTTGCAGGAATCTTTATGATTGCCTTTATGGACAGGGCAGAAACCCGCCTCAAGTTTATTGGTTTGGGGCTAGGAGTGGGGCTAGCTACCGCAGTTATTCCCATTTTGCTCAACTTGATAAATGCATACGCAAGTATCGAGGAAGCGCTTATGTATGGACTTTGGTCCTTCCTCTCATCCATTCTTGCGGTTGGGCTGTATATGCTAATTTTGCCTGTTATGGAATATGTGTTTAAAGTCAACACGGACTTTAGGCTTGCAGAGATAACTTCGCTGCAATTTCCTCTGCTAAAAAGACTTGCCAAAGAAGCACCCGGCACATTCAACCACAGCTTAGTTGTGGGCAATCTTTCCGAGCTGTGCGCCGCCGCAATTGGGGAAAACCCTCAACTTGCCAAAGCGGCATCGTACTATCACGATGTGGGGAAAATTAAAAACCCCGAGTATTTTTTCGAGAATCAAAAGGGATACAATCCGCACGACGACCTCATACCCGAGGTAAGCGTAAAAATGATAACAAGCCACACGGGCGACGGGTATAATATGATAAAAAAACACCGTCTGCCCGATATAATTGCCGATGTTGCCCGTGAGCATCACGGCACAACCCCTGCTAATTTTTTCTTGAACAAGGCGCAAAGCCTTACCGAGGACGGCATAGAAAAAAGCGAATTTAGCTATCCCGACCCTCTCCCCTCAAGCAAGGTTGCCGCTATTGTAATGATAGTAGATACCGTAGAGGCGGCTACCCGTGCGATGTCGGGCAAGATAACCAACCCCAAAGAGTTTAGGGAAATCATTCACAAGCTAATCAAGCAAAAGACGGACCTAAACCAATTTTCCAATTGCGATATCACATTTAAGGATTTGCAAATAATAGAGGATACTCTTGTAGATGCCGTACCCAATATGTATCACGCAAGAATACAGTATGCCAAAACAGACAAGTAACCAATAGAACAAATACAAGAATTATAAAAAATAGAAAAACCATATGATAAACATTTACCAAGCGGACAAGCACAAAAACACAATAGAGCGCACGACACGCTTTGCCCTCCAACACCTAAATATAAGTGCGGAGGATGCGGATATTGAGGTAGCATTGGTTTCCGAGAGCGAAATTAAAAACCTTAATGCACGGCTAAGGGGTGTGGATAGTGTTACAGATGTGCTTTCATTTCCGTCCGTAGAGGTTAGGTTTCCCCTTAATAAAAAAGACTACCCGCAAGACATCAACCCCGAAAACGGCGCAGTAATTTTGGGCGAAGTGTATATTTGTGTTCAGCGTGCTGCCGAGCAAGCGGAGGAGTACGGGCATTCGCTAACAAGAGAGGTTGCATTTTTAACAGCACACGGAGTTCTGCACCTATTGGGATACGACCACGAGGAGGATGACGGCAAAGTAATGGAGCAGCTGCAAGACGAGATACTAACAGCGGCGGGCTTTAGCCGAGATTTTCAAGAGGGAAAAAAGGTGAGTAATAATAACACGGCAAAAACTGTGGACAAAAACAATAAAGATAATAATAAAAGAGATACTAAAGATAATATGACAGATAACAATAAAGATACAGCAAATGAGTTCGTTGCAGACAACGGCGGCGCTCCCCTAGAAAATAACACGGTAAAAACGGGCGCTGTTGCGATTATAGGCAGACCAAATTCGGGCAAATCCACTTTAATCAATACTTTAACGGGGGAAAAGGTTGCTATCGTCAGTTGGAAACCGCAAACAACCCGCAACCGCATATTGGGCATTATGAACACAGACGATGCACAAGTGCTGTTTTTGGATACTCCGGGGTTGCACGCACCACGGAATGCGCTTGGCAAGTTTATGATGCGTTCTGTTACCGCCGCCCTAGACGGGGTAGACATTGTGCTATATGTGATAGACGGCGAAAAAGGGTTGGACGACAACGATAAAGGTAATATCAAAAGGTATGTGGAGAGCGGCAAGGAAGTGATTGTCGCACTAAATAAAATAGACCATATCACGAGAGAGAGGGCGGGAGAAATTTTAAACGAAATTTCACCCATAGAGGGGCTTGCCGCCGTAGTGCCGATATCGGCTTTGCGTGCTAAAAACATAGAGCCGTTAAAGAACGAAATATTTAAACTTCTCAAAGAGGGGGAGCGGCAATATCCCGAGGATATTTATACAGACAAAAGTATGCATTTTATGGCGGCGGAAACGATTAGGGAAAAGACATTGCGGCTGCTAGACCAAGAGATTCCCTTTGGCATAGGTGTGCGCATCAATAAATATGAGGTACGCACAAACGGTATTATTGATATTGATGCGGATGTAATTTGCCAAAAGGCGGCGCACAAACCAATTATTTTGGGCAAGGGCGGCAGTATGATAAAGACGATTGCAACCTATTCACGGCAAGACCTAGAGGAGATAACGGGCGCAAAAATATTTTTAACGCTTTGGGTGCGTGTAAAAAAAGATTGGCGTGACGACAGCGGCATACTGCACGAACTTGGATACAATAAGGATAATTATTGATTATTTAAAAACGAATTATACCGCTCTGTTTTGTTCATACTATTAGTAAGAATAAAAAGGAGGAGCGATATGGCAAAAGATAAAAAGAACAACGAAATATATAGAGTGTGGGATGCGTTTTTGATTAGCGGCAGACCCGGTTACTATATGCTTTACAAGGCGCTAAAGGACGGCGAAAAAGAGGACAAATAAAGTTAAATATGGAAATCAAGACACGGGCGCTTTGCATAAAGGCTATGGATTACAAGGAAAAGGACAAGTTGCTTACGCTTGTCACCCTTGAGTGCGGCAAGATTACCGCAATAATACGCTCGGCAAAGTCGCCCACTTCCAAGTTGAAAATGGCGGCATCCCCCCTTTGTTTTGGTGAATACATATTGAATAAGTCCAACGGACGGCATACGGTGATAGGTTGCACAATAGAGGATAATTTTTTTAATATTTGGAATGATATCAACCGCTATGCGGCGGCGGAAATTGTACTTGAAGTATTGGACAAAGCCGCCTATCCCGACAACGAGTGCGGGGAGGAACTTGTCACTGCGCTAAAGGCGATAGCCGCAATCAACTATGCCGAAACTCATCCCTACCTTGCTGCGGTGTGGTTTATTATAAAAATCTTTCCCGCATTGGGTATTGATACCGCTGTTTACGAGTTGCCCGAGCGTGCAAGACTAATTTATAGCGCAATCGAGCAAATGGAAACGGAGGATTTGGACGCTCAAGATTGGGATAGGGGGGCTGTATACGAGGCGCTTTATTATATTAATTTGATATTCCAAAATGCGTTGTCGGATAATCTTCGCTCCATACCCTCGGCGCTCAAACTAATTGGGGGCTGATAACCTTAGTTTTTTTACATATTTTGGCTAAAAGGTGGTAAGGAGTATGTTAATTGCTTGCTAATACTACATTTTTTTAGTATAATCTATACGGTTTATATAGATAATTCAAAGATAACAAAATATTTTTTAGGAGAAATGCAATGGCAAAAAAATTCGTTTATTTATTCAGAGACAGCGATGGGAAAAACAGGGCTTTGTTTGGCGGTAAGGGCGCAAATTTGGCGGAAATGACCAAACTTGGTATGCCCGTCCCCCCTGGTTTCACAATCACCACCGAGGCTTGCACCCAATATTATAATGACGGTCAAAAAATAGCACCCCAAATTCTTGATGAGGTTTTTGCTGCTTTAGCCACGGTAGAAAAAGAAGAAGGCAAAAAATTCGGCGACCCCAATAACCCGTTCTTAGTATCAGTTAGGAGCGGCTCAAGGGCATCTATGCCGGGTATGATGGATACGATACTCAACCTAGGTCTAACAGATGTGTCGGTAGAAGGGCTTGCCAAGCTCACAGGCAACGCACGCTTTGCCTATGACTGTTACAGACGCTTTATTCAAATGTACTCCGATGTTGTTATTGGTATCGGCAAAGACTTCTTTGAAAGAATAATAGACGACCTAAAACACGAAAAAGGCATTGTGCTAGACACCGACCTCACAGCAGACGACCTTAAAGAGCTTATAGCCCAATACAAGGCTTACTATCGTGAGCAAATAGGCAGTGACTTCCCCCAAGACCCCAAAGTTCAGCTTGTGGGCGCAATAGACGCAGTTTTCCGCTCTTGGAACAATCAGCGTGCAGTTATATACCGCCGTATGCACGATATACCCGGCGATTGGGGTACTGCGGTAATCATTCAATCTATGGTGTTTGGCAATATGGGCGAAACCTCCGGCACAGGCGTTGCTTTCACAAGAAACCCTGCCACAGGCGAGAAAAAACTTTACGGCGAATATCTTATGAACGCACAGGGTGAGGATGTCGTTGCCGGCATACGCACTCCGCTTTCAATAGACCACCTAAAGGAAACCAACCTAGAAGTATATGAGCAGTTTATAGCGCATTGCGACAAGCTAGAAAAGTACTTTGGCGATATGCAGGATATGGAGTTTACTATCGAAAGAGGCAAACTTTATATGCTGCAAACAAGGAGCGGCAAGCGCACAGCGCTTGCGGCAATAAATATTGCAGTAGACCTTGTTAATGAAGGGCTTTGCACCAAAGAGGAGGCGCTGCTCAAGGTAGACCCCAAACAGCTTGATGACTTACTGCATCCGCAGTTCGACCCCAAAGCGCTGGATAAAGCGGTAGCGATAGCCGAAGGCTTGCCTGCATCTCCCGGCGCAGCATCGGGTAAAATCGCATTTACCGCCGAAGAAGCTGTACTTCGTGCAGCAGCTGGCGAAAAGGTGATTCTTGTCCGCCTAGAAACCTCCCCCGAGGATATCGAGGGTATGAATGTGGCGGCAGGCATACTGACTGCAAGGGGCGGACTCACCTCCCACGCAGCGGTTGTGGCAAGAGGTATGGGCAAGTGCTGTGTATCGGGCGCACCCGGGCTTGCAATTAGCGAATCCAAAAAGACCGTTACAATAAACGGCAAAGTATACGGCTCTAATGACGAGCTATCACTAAACGGTAGCACAGGCAAGATTTACGAGGGCGTACTTCCCACAGTTGAACCTGATGTATCGGGCAATTTTGGCGTGATTATGGATTGGGCAAATAAAGTCCGCACCCTACAAGTGCGTGCCAATGCCGACACCCCCCACGATGCAGCAGTTGGATACGAGTACGGCGCAGAAGGTATTGGGCTTTGCCGTACCGAGCATATGTTCTTTGAAAAAGACAGGATAGCCGCCGTTCGTGAAATGATACTAAGCAAGACAGTAGAGCAAAGAAAAGCCGCTCTTGCCAAAATTCTTCCCATGCAAAGGGCAGACTTTATTGGTATCTACAAAGAGATGCACGGCTACCCCGTCACCATTAGGTTTTTAGACCCGCCGCTGCACGAATTCCTACCCCAAAAGTCCGAAGAAATTGCAGAGCTTGCAAAAGAAATGGGCATAAGCCTTGATGAGCTTACCGAAACTGTAAACTCTTTGCACGAGTTTAACCCAATGATGGGGCATCGTGGCTGCCGTTTGTCCGTTTCCTACCCCGAAATCGCCGAGATGCAAACCCGTGCGATAATCGAGGCGGCAATTGCCGTTAACAAAGAGGGCGGCAATGTTAAGGCAGAGCTTATGATACCGCTTGTTGGCGATGTAAAAGAGCTTAAATATGTTAAAGATGTAGTGGTAGCAACCGCCGAAAAGGTAGTAGCCGAGGCAGGCGTTGCAGTAGACTACACCATTGGCACAATGATAGAAATTCCCCGTGCCTGCCTTACCGCAGATGCAATAGCCGCCGAGGCAGACTTCTTCTCGTTTGGCACAAACGACCTTACCCAAATGACCTATGGCTTTAGCCGTGACGATGCGGGCAAGTTCCTTGCCGATTATTATGACAAGAAGATATTCGAGAGCGACCCGTTCAAGCGTCTAGACCAAACTGGCGTGGGCGAGCTGGTAAAAATCGCTGTGGAAAAGGGCAAAAGCGCCCGTCCTAACATCAAGCTAGGGATATGCGGCGAACACGGCGGCGACCCCGCTACCATAGAGTTCTGCCACCGCACGGGGCTTACCTATGTTTCTTGCTCACCCTTCCGTGTGCCAATCGCAATATTAGCGGCGGCTCATGCGGTTATCAAGGAAAAGCAATAAAGTTAGCAGCCGGCTATCAAAGGAAAAGCAATAAAGCTAGAGCAATCGGCTGTATTTTAAGTATTTGCTACGACCCAACAAATAGGCACTAGCATTGCAAGCTTTACCAAACACAAGCCAACACACAAAAACAAACTGCCCCAACGCTTTTGCGAGAAGGGGCAGTTTTTTTGTGTGAATATTAAATCACTCTTTTTAATATTTTCTCTTGATTTGCACCAAGGTTATTTTTAATATTTTGCAAAATTTCCTTTTGTTTGCCGCAATATTGTTAGGTTGACATTTAGGCTAAAAAACTGTATAATTCAAGAGTATAAAAAAATTGGTTTTGCTAGAATATTTTGGACAAAAAAAGTTGCAAAAAAGACAAAATAAAAACGACAAACAAAACTATGAAAACTTGAAAAACCAAGGGGCAGACAAGTACAAAGGGCTAGGAAAACTTCAAACATAGCTTTAAGACATCAAAAAAGGCGGGCATATGAAAGAAAATTGGATTGCATTTGAAAGGGAGTTTCTCTCCCCCTATGCGGCAAAAAGTGAAAATTCTAAGGGGAGACTTGTCCCTATCGAGAGCTGTCCGCTGCGCACAGAGTTTCAGCGTGACCGTGATAGAATTCTCCATTCCAAATCGTTTAGGCGGCTAAAGCACAAGACGCAAGTTTTTTTGTCGCCTACGGGTGACCATTATCGCACAAGACTCACCCACACCCTAGAGGTCACCCAGATTGCAAGGACAATCAGCCGTGCGCTCCGCCTAAACGAGGACCTAACCGAGGCAATCGCATTGGGGCACGACCTTGGGCATACTCCTTTTGGACATACGGGCGAGCGGGTGTTAGCGGCAAAGACGGGGCATTTTTTTCACAACGAGCAGAGCCTAAGAATGGTGAATTTTTTAGAGGAAGACGGACGGGGACTTAACCTCACATTTGAAGTGCGTGACGGCATACTCAACCACAAGTCGGACGGAAATCCTGCAACCCTAGAAGGGCGAGTGGTGGGGCTTGCCGACAGAATAGCTTACTTAAACCACGATATAGACGATGCTATACGGGCAGGACTTATGTCCAAAGCGGATATTCCAAGCGAAGTTGCCTCACTTTTAGGCACAAAAAAAGGACAGATGATAAACAGCCTAGTAACCGATATAATTAAAATGAGCAAAGACAAACCGCTCATAGAACAATCGGCAGAATATAGCGAAGTGATGTCTGTTCTGCACGACTTTATGACAAAAAATATATATACCAAATCGGCGGCGAAAGTAGAGGAAAAAAAGGCGGACAGGTTAATATCGCTACTTTATGATTACTTTTGCGAGCATCCCGAGGAAGTGCCGTCCTTATACAAAATTCACACCACGGAAAAAAGCGTATTTATCACCGACTATATTGCGGGGATGACAGATAACTTTGCGGTAAAGATATTTGAGAGTATCTTTGTACCCAAATCTTGGAGTATATAAAGGAAATTGTTAATGGAATTTGATGTATCAGTATTAAATGATGCCCAACGCAATGCAATGACAGACACCGAAGGCGCTGTGCTAGTACTTGCGGGCGCAGGCTCTGGCAAAACTAGAGTGCTAACCCACCGTGTGGCGCATCTTGTTTTGGATAAAGGGGTGTCGCCCTACAATATTTTGGCAATCACATTTACCAATAAGGCAACGGCGGAAATGCGGGAGCGTTTGGAGCAGCTTTTAGGGGAAAACAACAGGGTATGGATTTCAACTTTCCATAGTCTTTGCTATACTATACTAAGAATGCACACAGCAGAAATAGGCTATGAGCCAAACATTAGCATATATGACGAAAGCGACAGCGGCAGGCTGATAAAAAAGGCGCTGCGTGAACAAAGCTTAGATGGCTCATCGGTAAAAGATATTATTCGCAACCACATAAGCACGGCAAAAAACAAGGGGCTGTCACCGGGCGCATATTATGCAACAATAAGAGGAGATACCCCGCACGATGAGGATATTTATCGCCTATACACCCGCTACGAGGAGTTGTTAAAGCTATCCAACGCACTAGACTTTGACGACCTCTTGCACAAGACCAACGAGCTTTTTGACGAGCATCCCGAAGTCCTTAGCAAATACCAAAACCGCTTTTTTTATATCCATGTAGACGAGTTTCAGGATACCAATGCGGTACAATTTGATATTGTGAAAAAACTAGCGGCAAAGAGCGGCAACATCTTTGTTGTGGGTGATGACGACCAAAGCATATACGGTTGGCGGGGGGCAGATATAAAAAATATCCTCAACTTTAATATAACTTACCCCAATGCAAAAGTTCATAAGCTTTTGGAAAATTACCGCTCTACTTCCAAGATTTTGGAGGCGGCAAACAATGTGATAAGGCACAATAAATCTAGGCACGAAAAGGAACTGTTCACCAATCTAGGCAGTGGCGTGCGCATAGAATATTACAGCGCATATAACGACTATCAAGAGGCGGAGTGGGTGGTGGACTCAATTATTTCGCTTAGGAGATACTACGGTTATCAAAATAAAGATTTTGCCATTCTCATAAGGAACAACTCTTTGAGCCGCTTGTTTGAAAAAAAGTTGAGTGCGTCAAGGCTCAACTATCGCATTATGGGCGGCTTTAGGTTTTTTGATAGGAAGGAAATTCAAGATGTAATTGCCTATATGCGTGTGGCAAATAATACTAGCGACAGCGAGGCATTAGAGAGGATAATAAACTTCCCCCGCCGCAGCATTGGCGAAACCACGGTTGAGCGGCTTAGCGAATACTCACGGCAGCATATGGTAGAACTTATTGATGTTATCCGCAATGCGGATGTAAACGGGGCTGTGCCAAGCGGGGCTGCAAAAAAAGTTAAAGAATTTGGCAATCTTATCACGGATATAGCCAACAAAAAAAGTTTGCCGCTATATGAGTTTGTCACATATTTGGTAGACCAAGTGGGGTTTGAAAAAGCGTATATGTCCACGGGCAAGGAGGAGGACGAAAACCGTTGGGAGAATATCCAAGAGTTTTTGCGCCATATCCAAGAGTTTGCAGGCAGTAATGCCAATGCTGATTTGGACACCTTTTTGCAAACCGCAGCGCTGCAACCCGAACGCCAAGAAATATACAGCGGCGACTCCGTTGCGATTGCCACAATGCACTCAGTAAAGGGATTGGAGTTTAGAGTGGTGTTTATTGTTGCTTGCGAGGAGGAAATTTTTCCCTCATCGCAGTCGATAAAGGCGGGCGAAGTAGAGGAAGAGCGGCGGGTTATGTATGTGGCAATCACACGGGCTAAGGAGCGCCTATATATATCCCACACTATCAATCGCTTTCGCTTTAACAAGGTGCAGAACTTTTTACCCTCCAGGTTTATTGATGAAAGCCGTGGAATAATAAAAGAGAACAGCTACGAAGTGTATGGTAAAAAGAAAGCATATATTGAGGGGCGTGGCACAAAATACGGCTACGAAGGGGCGGAAAGGGAGATAATTCCTAGGAGAGCCAATCACATTCCCAAAACATTGGAGGATAAGCCTAAGATATTCAACCGTGATGTATCAGGGTTTGTTGGCGGCGCACGGGTGGCGCACTCCATATACGGCGAAGGCAAAATCATCCTTGTTTTGGGCGAAGGCGATGAGGCAACGGCGACAGTATTGTTCCCCAAGTTAGGAATAAAAAAGTTTAAAATTGCGCTTGCGCCGCTCAAATTATTATCATAAAATAACACACAAGGCTACCGCAAAAAATAGAGAGGTCTTTTAATATGGATAGAATGAGGGAGCTTGTAGCGCTCCTCAACAAATATGCGCACGAGTACTATGTGCTGGATAATCCCAGTATCACGGACGAGGAGTACGATAATCTGTATGATGAGTTGGTAGCTTTGGAGAGCGAGCTTATGATGCGCCTTCCCGATTCGCCCACGCTTAGGGTTGGCGGAGATACTATTGACGGGTTTGTGGGTTATCAGCATCGCCAAAGGCTGTTTTCGCTAGATAAAGTTAAGGACATAATTGGGCTAGAAGGGTATTTTAATCGGCTGGAAAAATCTTTGGGCGGCTTGCCAAGGTTTACTTTAGAGCATAAGTTTGACGGGTTAACACTATCTCTCACATATAACAAAGGCAAGTTGGTTACGGGAGCGACACGGGGTGACGGCGAAGTGGGCGAGGATGTTACCGCACAAATCCGCACAATAAAGACCGTACCGCTTAGCATAAAGCACAAGGGGTTGATAGAGATTCAAGGCGAGGGGATAATGCGCCTTTCCGTCTTTGAGGAATATAACAAAACGGCGGCAACTCCATTGAAAAACCCAAGAAACGCCGCCGCAGGCGCAATAAGAAACCTAAACCCAAATGTTACTGCCGAACGCAAGCTTGACTTTATTGCCTACAATGTAGGGCATTATGAGGGAGTGGAGTTTGCCGCCCAAACGGATGTGCGAGCTTTTCTTATTGAAAACGGATTTTATGTAGACAGTGAATTTTATCAAATTGACAGCATAGAGAATGCCGAAAATGCGCTTAAAAAGATAGAGGACGGGCGCAACGAGTTGGATTTTTTAATAGACGGCGCAGTATTCAAAGTAGACGACCTTGCCATTCGTGAGGAGCTTGGGTTCACCCAAAAGTTTCCCCGTTGGGCGCTTGCTTACAAATTTAGAGCCTTAGAGGTTGCCACGGTTGTAGAGGGTGTTGTTTGGCAGGTGTCACGCACTTCAAAAATCAATCCGCTTGCATTGCTCACGCCTGTCAACCTAGACGGTGTAACGGTAAAACGGGCTACCCTAAACAACATTACGGATATCCAAAGAAAGGGTGTCAGGATAGGCAGCCGTGTACTGCTCAGACGCTCAAACGATGTGATACCCGAGATAATGGGGGTGATTAGCCACCCGCCAGACAGCAGGGAAATCGTTGTGCCAAAAGCCTGTCCCGCTTGCGGCGCACCCGTTAGAGAGGACTCTGTGTTTGTATATTGCACCAATCCCGACAACTGCGCTCCCACAATAGTATCTGCCCTAGACCATTTTGCCAGCAAGGGCGCAATGGATATAGACGGGCTTAGCGAGAGAACAGCCGAGCAACTGTATAATGACTTGGGGGTAAAGACATTCGACCGCCTTTATACGCTTACCGAGGAGGAACTGCTTACTCTTGAGGGATTTAAAGAAAAAAAGGCTGGCAATCTCATTGCCGCAATAGCAAAGTCCAAAACCGCCGCTTTGTCTAGGTTTATATTTGCGCTGGGCATTACCAACATAGGCAAAAAGGGCGCAAAAACTCTTGCCGATACATTTATCACTTTTGATGCGATTAAAAACGCTGCTAAAGAGGAAATTGTGCTTATCCCCGACTTTGGGGAGATTATGGCAGAAAGTGTGGTAAATTATTTTTCCTCTCCCAAAAACCTTGCGGTTATTGAGGCGGCTTTTGCGGCGGGGGTGACCCCGTCCGAGGAGGTAAACACGCAAGCAAACGGGGTATTTTTGGGTAAAGTTGTTGTGCTTACGGGCAGTTTGGAAAACTACAAGCGAAGTGCGGCGGCGGCATTGATATCCGAGCGAGGAGGGCAGGTAGCAGATAGCGTAAATAAAAAAGTTAACCTTGTTGTGGCAGGCAAAGACGCAGGCAGCAAGCTAGAAAAGGCAAAAAAATTGGGCATTGAAATTATTGACGAGGCGGAATTTGTCAAATTATTAGAATAATTTTTTTAAAATGTTGATAACTTGGGGCTTAAAGGCAGAAATCGTTATGATATATTTTTAAATATGTTATAATATGGATATCAACCTTAAATAAGTTGGAGTGCGTATGTACAGTATGACCGGTTACGGCAAGGGCATTGCGGGCGGAAAGTTACGGGTGAGCATAGAGATGAAGTCGGTTAACCACCGTTTTCTAGACCTTGTTTTCAAGTTCCCTCGTGGCTTTCAGTTTGCAGAGGAAACAATAAGGAAAATTGTTTCTAGCGAGTTTGCCCGAGGGCATATCGAAGTATTCTTAAATTACGAGGACAACCGAGAAGTTAAGGGCGGCGTTGTTGTAGATATCGGGCTTGCAGGGAGCTATCTAGATGCAGCAAATATTCTTGCGGGGCTAGGGTATCCCAATAACTTTGGTGTTGCCGAGGCAATGAGAACGCCCGATATAGTAAAGATAACCGAGTGTGAGGGCGATGAGGATATACTAAAATCCCTTGTGGCAGCTGCGGCAGCGGAGGCAGCTATCAACCTTAAAGCGATGCGGCTTTCCGAAGGGGAAAAGCTAATTGCAGATATAAAAACAAAGATAGCCGCCATTGCGGACGAGCTAGAAAAGGTTAAGCAAAGAGCGCCGTTTGTGTCCAAAGAGTACGGCGAAAAACTGCGGATTAGGATAGGCGAGGCGCTTTGCGGCATAGATGTAGACCAATCCAAAATAGCCGCCGAGGTTGCTTTCTTTGCCGACCGTACCAACATTGACGAGGAAATCACCCGTCTTAGCGGGCATATATCACATTATGGCGAGATACTTGCCGCAGGCGGCACGGTGGGAAAAAAACTAGATTTTCTCACCCAAGAGGCGCACCGTGAGGTCAACACCATAGGCAGTAAATCTAACGATTCAGAAATAACCAGAGCCGTTCTCTTTATGAAAAATCAAATTGAAATGATAAGAGAACAAGTGCAGAACCTAGAATAGGCAGGCGTGTCAGAGTATGTGTAGAGAAGGTATTTTATTTGTTTTGTCAGGACCGTCAGGCGCAGGTAAGGGAACAGTGCTTCAAGAGGTATTGACGAGGCTAGATAATATTGCGGTGTCTGTTTCGGTAACGACAAGAGCGCCTCGTGCGGGCGAAATAGACGGGCTGCACTACCACTTCCGCACGCATAATGAGTTTGCACAAATGATAGAGAATGGCGAGTTCTTAGAGTATGTTACCAAGTTTAAAAACCGCTATGGCACGCCCAAATCACAAGTGGAACAACTGCTTGCCTCCGGCAAAGATGTAATACTAGAGATAGAAACAAACGGCGCTACCCAAGTGCGAAAGGTGTTTCCCCGTGCCGTACTCATATTTGTCACCCCCACCAACCCCGATGAGTTGGGTAAGCGGCTAGATAAGCGTGGCTCAGAAACAGCCGAAAGCAAAGCATTGCGGCTTAAAATTGCTCAAAGAGAGTTAAAGTGCATAAAATATTATAGCTACATTGCGATAAATGATGACCTTGCCGAATGCACCAACACAACCGAGGCTATCATTCGTGCCGAGCGTTGCCGCTTGTCCAGAAATCCTGAGCTAAAAGATAAGTATGTAAATTACTTAAAAAACAAGCAACCCAAAGAATAAATAACCTAATATAATAAAATATGTGAAAGGAGAAAAAAGTAAATGATGATTGACCCACCTATTGACAAGCTTATCAAAAAAGCGCCTTGCCGCTATGCGTTGGTAGTTGCTATCACCAAGCGCACAAAGGAACTCTTGTCTATGGACTCTACGGAACTTGAGGAATCGGGTATGAAAGCCGTATCCTATGCCGCCAAAGAAATTTATGAGGACAAAGTCCGCATAGTGTAATTGTGTTATGGCAAACAAGACGGTAATTTTAGGAGTAACAGGCGGCATTGCCGCATACAAATCTTGCGAAATAGTATCCCGATTAAGGAAGTTGGGGTACTCTGTTCGTGTGATTATGACTCAAGCGGCAACCGAGTTTGTCACGCCCCTTACATTTGAAACCCTATCAAACTACCGAGTTATTACAGATATGTTCGATAAGGGCAGGGGCTATGATGTGGAGCATATTAGCTACGCAAAGCTTGCCGATGTCTTTTTGGTTGCGCCGGCAACCGCTAATTTTATTGCAAAACTTGCCTCTGGCGTTGCCGACGATATGCTAACAAGTACTATTCTTGCCACCACAGCGCCCATTGTTGTTTGCCCTGCAATGAACACCAAAATGTACGAAAACGCCCAAACCGCCGCCAATATCGACGCCCTAAAAAAGCGTGGTGTGATATTTATTGAGCCGGATTCGGGTATGCTTGCCTGCGGTGATGTTGGCAAAGGGCGAATGAGCGAGCCCAAAGATATTGTAGAATTTGTGGACGGACTGCTCACCCCAAAGCCCGACTTTAGGGGTAA
>Ga0265293_10007471_pt1 | contig 16797 bp, 14 predicted proteins | sample Munlanlewell138R_FD_192505 | JGI IMG/M metagenome (GOLD analysis project Ga0265293, IMG submission 192505) | Leachate microbial communities from a municipal landfill in Southern Ontario, Canada - Leachate well 138R | ecosystem: Engineered > Solid waste > Landfill > Unclassified | place: Canada...
TTGACAGCCATACACTGAGGCTTGGATTTTACTGATTTAGCGTTTGGGGCCATGCTCTCAAAAGCAAGTTTATCCATTTCCAGTTGTACCGGGAGCGCATATTCGCCGGTAAAACAAGCCAGGCAGAAAAGGTTCTCAGGTAGACCTACAGCTTCTACCAGGCCTTTTAGAGACAAGTAACCGAGAGAGTCAGCGCCAATGAACTCACGGATTTCTTCAACTGATTTTCTTGCTGCCAGGAGTTCCCAACGGGTAGCCATATCAACTCCGAAAAAGCAAGGGTGGCAAATTGGTGGAGCGCAGATACGCATGTGTACCTCTTTGGCGCCAGCTTTTTTGAGTAGTTTTATTACCTGTGGAGTAGTGGTGCCGCGGACAATGCTATCATCAACCAGCACTACACGCTTACCTTCAAGCACTGGCTGGAGGGGATTAAATTTCAACTTGACTCCCAAATCCCTCAGTCGTTGAGTAGGTTCGATAAAAGTCCTACCCATATAACGATTCTTGATCAAGCCGGTTGCCGGAGGTATTCCAGATTTGAGTGAATATCCCGCACCTGCTGGTGTTGCTGACTCTGGCACACCGATGACGATATCTGCATCTACAGGATATTCCTCTGCCAGTTTCTCGCCCATGGCTTGCCTGGTATGATATACCAGTCGATTATTAATAAGGCTGTCAGGTCTGGCGAAATAAATATACTCAAAAATACAAAAGGCTCGTTTATTACCGGGCTCTTTAATGCTTTGTACGCCGTTATCATTGATGGCAACAATTTCGCCCGGCTCGATTTCTCGGATGAACCTTGCACCAATATGGTCAAGAGCGCAAGACTCTGATGCAACAACATAACTCTTGCCGTTTATCTGCCCCAGGCAGAGTGGTCTAACGCCATATGGATCCCGCATGGCGAACAGGGCATCCCTGGTCATGATTGCTAGAGAATAAGCCCCTTGCAGGCGGTGCATAGCGTAGCGCAGTTTTTGCGGCCATTCCTGGTGAGGAGCAGACAGAATAAGATAGCCGATTATTTCTGAATCTGTAGTTGTATTAAAAATATAGCCCTGGCTTTCAAGTTCAAGGCGCAGGGCTCCAGAGTTAGCTATATTACCATTATGAGAGAGGGCAATTTCATTGTATCCATCGTTTATAAGTATTGGTTGGGCATTATGGCGACGGCTGGATCCAGTGGTTGAATAGCGGTTATGGCCTATGGCGATGTGGCCTTTGAGGCGATTTAGAGATTTTTCATCGAATACCTGCGAAACCAGCCCCATGCGGGCATGGACACGGATTTCATGACCGTTCGAAGTGGCTATGCCAGCGCTTTCCTGGCCTCTGTGTTGCAATGCAAACAGACCAAAAAAAGTGATACGGGCAATATCTTCTGTATGTGAATATATTCCGAAGATTCCGCATGCTTCATGCGGGCCTGTATCGATACAGGTGCTTCCGCAGGGGTTTGAGCCAATCACCGAAAGATTATAACTCATCATCATTGGCTGGTCAAAAAAAAATCAAGAGTAATTCGCAGGCATTGCCGCTCTTTTGTAGGCCTTGATACGGAAATAAAGGACTTTAATAAGGTGACCATGATCTTGCCAGCTGCCTAGTTATCAAATATTCGGAATTGGAATGAATACTTAGTAGTGCACTGACCTTTGGGGGCGTGCTTCTTATTCTTATTTGGCTCCAATAATTTGCAATACCCGCAGTGTAGGCTATTTCGGTTTCAGTACCAACTTTCTGGTATCCTGCAGGTAGCCAACCCTTCCCCAACCACAGTAAAGGAAAGCTGCGGCTGGGTTCCTATATTTTCACTAAGCATATACATTAACCTGATACTCTAAGTGTTTCGTTTCTCCATTGGATTTGCCGATGAAAACAAAAATCCCCTTTTTAAAAAGGGGATTAAAACAGAATAAAATTGGTGGAGACGGGGGAGAGTCGAACTCTACTTGAAACAACAAACATGCAATTGTTAAAGTTTTATTGTAGATGAATGGTGAAAAACATCGACAATCGAATTATTGATAATATTATCGTTGCCAGATACTAGTTTCAGATTTAGCATTATATCATTTCACCTCTGCCACAAGTAATCGATTTGATAAGCCTTAAGTACCCACTGTGGAACGGTGTATTTTTCTTTATACCTAGATATTAACAATGTTGCCAGAGTATCATGCAATACAGCTTGTGCGGCGATTGCATCACCTGCTAGTCTACGCAACTCGTTAATGCTAGATTCAAGCCAACCTTGTCCCAATCCTATACCACGGTCTCTGTCAAACTTGATAGAAGTTGGCATCCATATTTCATTTTTACCTCTCGTTGTTGTAGGAAATGCCAACATATGATGTTTAAACTTATTAAACATACGAACCCAACCGCGATTCTGTTCTTCCCGTCTCTTAGCGATCCTGAGCCAGCCTTCAAGTTTGTATGGCATGCTCTGTTTTATATTATCCACCATTTTTTTAGAGAATCCAGAAGCGAACAACTCATCAGTTGTTGGTATATGGCATAGTGCCCTAAAGCTATCCTCGTTTAGACTTTCGAGCAGTGAAACTGCCCGCTCCTCCTTATAATCTCCCTGTCCAACTTTAATCTTATCCAGTAGAAGGAAAAGGCAAAACTCAGCATTCCCAGGTTGCCATTTCTCTAAGGTAAAGAGCCAACCTAATAAATCTTCGGTAGATGTCATGAACTCTTCGTAAGCTTTTACAACCAAGAAATCTACTACTCGCTGATTCACATTGAGGGGTTGCTTTAGCACTAATTGAGTTGAATAAGCACGCTCGGCTGTGCTGAAGTACACAGCATTTCGTAAGACAGAAGCATCCTCTAAAGGATTACCTGAATCTGGGTATAATATTCCTTGCTTGCCACTCATACTAGTTGTTTTGACATAAGCCTACGCTGATAGATATAAAAACTACTCTGCATTCAGAGCATCCAATAAGTTCTCAATCTGCCTAATCTCGCTTACATTCAAACAGTAGAGTTTGTAAATGAAATTGTTTATTTCTTTTTTTAACTTCACTATGTAAGCTTCTAATACTTTTGTCTTTTCTCCAAGAATGTCTGTGTCACTTTTTTTAACAGATTCAAGCTCCTTTTTCTTGATGGCAACTTGTTTCGATAACTTTAAAAGCTCTCTAGTTATCGCTTTATCCATGTTTTTTGGAAAGGGAAAATGTAGTAAGACTTCTTTGTCCACTTGAAGCTGATTTCCTTGTCTCTTTTGCTGGTATAAATAGAAGTGAGCAACATTACTGTTTAATATAGCAGTAAGAACATGTGGTGATAGGTGTTTTGCTTCTGTCAATCTTATAATTAAAACTGCTTGGTCGCCATACCAAGATTCAGACACTACTACGAATTTTGGGTATTTAGTTTTTCTAACGCATACGATTTTTTTAGTATCTTCAAACCATTCTGGTTGTCTGGCACGATGGATTCCGTAAGGTTTACGATCTGAGGTAATGACTGGTAGATACTTATCAAGATGTGCTCTTATATTCGGATATTTCTCTGGATTAGATTCAATATCTTTTGACGTTTCTAAGGTTGTATATATCAAGTAATGGTTGGTTTCAGGATTGTAATAAAAAGCGTCTAGCCCTTCAGCATAGTGGAATGGACGCATAAGAGCTTTCTCGCCCTCAGTTAATTTGAATTTATTTAGCTCAATTCTGCTTAAAACAAAAATGCCATCGCCCGCTTTGTGGATTGCAGGATTTTCAAGTTGTGAAATTACCTTATCTCTTAAAAAAGGTTGATGAACATCTGCTCCAACCTGTATTTCGCTGTTTGCAAGATTCCAGCTATTATTAGATAACTTGGCCAATATGTCAGAGCTAATATTACCGATAATATACACCTTGTCAGTTTTAGCATTATATAACTGAGATGTCTCGATCGCTTTCACTACAAAAAGCGTTTGCTCCTGAATCTCGGAAGCGAGCGCTTTGGTAATTTCCTGCTCACTAACATTGGGATCTTTTAGTTGTAGTATGGTTGAATGAGCATCTTTTGAATCGGCTTTTTTCAGAACCATAATCATGTTGTGTTGTCCTGGAGCATCTTGAAATACTTTATATTCGTTGAAATCAACTAACGTTAACGGGGTGGTCTCGTTAAACACTTTTTTACGTAGTTTTGAAGCATGAGTGCGAGATATCCAATACTGCTGGATAATGAATCCAAGATAGCTATCGGGCTTGAGTAAATCAATGCCAAGCTCAATGAAATAATAAAAAATATCCATTTTAGATTCATAATATTTGTTTCCGAATGGAGTAACTTTCAATTGCCTGAAAATCTCTTTGTTGTCTCTTAGCTCCATCACATACGGAGGATTGCCAATGACAATATCAAACCCACCCGAATTCATGATATCAGCAAACTCGTATTCCCAATTGAACGGCTTTAAAGCGTTATAATTTTCCCCAAGTGATGTTTCAAGTTCTTCATCATTGCCAAATATTAAGGAGTTGCCGTAGCGGATATTGTTTTCAAGCGATGGCAATAGAGCTCTTTGAGCTAGTGCTCTGATTAGCAGGTTAAGACGAGCAATCTCAACTGCTTGTGGATCTAGGTCTACTCCAAATATGTTACGAGTGAGAATTTCTATCCTTTCCTGCCAGCTAAGTTCAGCTACTGGCTTACTTTTAACTTTTGCGTGATACATTAAAAGCTCGTCATAAGCCCTGATAAGAAAAGAACCAGAACCGCACGCAGGATCTACTATCTTCATATTCAAGATTTCATTATGCGTGTGCTCTTCAAAGAACCGGTTAATCGTCTGTCTCACGACGTAGTCAGTAACCCATTTAGGAGTATAATAAATGCCGCCTTTCTTCCGTTTTTCTTTCTTAGCCGTTATTTCAATCTGCGCTTCTGTTTTAGGGAAAAAGGATTGCTGAACTTTCATCTTAGGTTTGACTTGTTTAGCTACATATCCTAGATATTGCTCATATACCTGCCCTAATACATCAGGTTCAATAATATCGAAGTGATATTGCGCATAATCACCAGGTACTTCATATAGACCTTTGATGACTTCAGCAAGAAGATAGTCGTTGATCCAAACATGCTGCCAAGGGTCTATTGTTTGCGGAAAGAGTTCACTATCAAAAGTTTGAGCAAATTCTTGAAATACTTCTTTAACTCTTCCCAATAAGTCTTTTTTATCAGATTCCCATTGATGTAATGCAGATAAAAGTGGATGATTGCTTGCTAATCCTCTGTCTTCGGCAGTACGGATAAAGATTAGTCGACTGAATAGCTTTTGAATCAACTGGTCAGTCTGGTCTAGAGTTATCCCTTTATCTTTATTAAACCCGTACACTTCATTAAAGAGTTCGCTGCGCCATTTTGTCATTTGTCCATAGAGTTTCTTTTCTATAGGTATTCGGCGTGCTAACTTCCCGTATTTCTCTGCCTTTTTATCTAAATCGTTACTTGTTGCGGATTCCTTAGACACTAATAGAAGATCTTCATATTCCGAAATATAATCTTGACAAGAAAGATTTAAAAAGAGAATAGTTTTAAGATCTGGGGTTTTGATTTCTGCATTAAAAACTTGCAATTTGACAAAATTCGTTAGTATTGCCCATGTTATCCTTTTGTTATAAGCGTAACTTATGGCTTGTTCTCTATCCGCATCCGTTAATTCGTGGCGAAGAGATTTTACTTCAACGCAAAATTTAGACACTTGTTTAATCTTAAAGAGATAATCAACTCTTCCTTTAAAGATGAGTTTTTCGGCTTCCACCTCACTAATATTAGCAAAATCCCATCCTAATGCTTCAAAGAGAGGCCGTATGAATGAATTTAAAGTATTGGCTTCGTTATAAGTGTTTTTCTCTTTTGATGTTAAGACTTGATATTTCTGTATCAAGTCCTCAATTTGTTGTTTTTCGGATTTGAGCACTGGTGCCTCCGGTTATTCCAGATTCCTCGAGCTTAAAAAACCAAGTCCTTTTGATTAGGCTGATTATACCCTTGTTTTTGGCTTTAAACAATACATAACCCTTTTGGAGAGGCTACATTACGGTTCTATTGCAACTACCAAACAGCTCTTCTAAAATACCTTAGTTTAATTGTTATGTTGAGGTGTGAACATGGAAGGTGTTGACCCAAAAGAATGGGCGTTGTTTCAAGCTAAACAAGAGCTATACCAGCAATATAATGAAAAACTTGTTTGCGAAGTATTAGCAAACATGGCTAAGCCAGATTGGCAAACCGAAACTCATTACGATAAAGGTGAAAAGGGTGTTGATATTATTGCAGAAAAAGATAATGTTGTGGTTGTGATAGAAGCTAAGGGTGAAAGAGAGAATACAAGCCAGACAAGCGGTGAAAGTCGAATAATGGCTGCTCTTGGCCAAATTATCATGCGAATGGGCAATGAAGAACCTGATAAGAAATATCACTATTGTGTAGCTTTTCCGGATACGAAAGCTTTTACGAAAAGCAAGATACCACTTAAACCAAGAAAGCTTCTCGGGATTACAGTGCTGTATGTTGATTGTCCCAATAATGCAGTTAAAATAGTTTATCCAGAAGCTGTTCACGCACAAGCCCTGAACACATTTGATGGAATTGTACATATCTATTAAAGTTTTGTTGATTTTGACATTGTACAAGTTTACACTCCACAGCTGAAGATATGCATTGGGGGTGTATCCATGACAAAATCGCAAGAAATCAAGGTTAAGCTGGAGGAAGGAGCAACCCCGAAAGAACTAATTAAATACGGCTACAAACCCGGTCTAGTTTACAAGGTTAACAGGCAAGTTAAAGACAATACAATGGATTGCAAGGCATTAAGCTCGAACCAGCAACAAGCTGACATCACAATAGAAAATAGTAGTTTGGAATCTGAGCCTGAAGTAATAGCGTTGAAAAAGGCTATAAGAGTAGCTGAATTAAAAAAGAAGTTAACAGAAATAAACGCTCCATTAGAAATCGAATTAAGAATGCAAACCCTGGAGGAAAAAGTAGTTGCGCTGGAAGTTGGTATTGATCAACTCTTTGACAGCATTATAGATATTCAGACTATTCTTAATAATCCACCGATGTCAGAAATATACCATGAACATCAATGTTCCTGTGGACAAAAGGGAATTTGGGCTATAAAAGCTCAATGCCCAAAGTGTGGCCGGGATTATTTATACAAGAACAGCTTATGAAGTCAATACGCCGTTAGCACAGCCCTTTGAGTCTAAAAAGAAACAAGCTTATATTTTTTAGTTTTTTTGTTTTTTGAGTCCTGGAAGATTATTTCGAAATTTGCTATATATAACAGCCAGGACATTGTGCTTTTAGCCCAAAAACCTGCCATTCTTCCGTATTCCCATATATAGCTATAGGATACAAAGAATTTAGCAGTAACTGCCTTGCCTGTGATACCTGGTTCCCTCTGTCTTCTGAAGAGATTTTTCTTAAAGTAGTTCCACATTCGTTTTTCAAGGATTCGATCTTCTGTGCTTCATCTCCGAGATGGTGAGCTAACCATCCCCAAAGTGCATCATTTGCTAGCTGGTATGCAACTAATAAGAGAGATAGGTACTCGCCGTCAAGTTCCTGATCATTTTGTGAGTGTGGAATTTGACCTACGGCAGATCTTGTATTCCTAGCAAGAAGCTGCAACTGTTGAATGTGCTCTATTTGTCTTCGCTGTTTTTCCTTGCCAACATCAGCTTCTCGTTGTTTAGTATCAATGTTTTCGGGCTTCTGGATACTTTTAGTTGGTAATCCTGCTTGTGTGCAATAGCGGCAAATTGTCCTGTCGGATATTCCGGTTTCGAACTTTCTATCCACGGCTTCCCGAATTTCTTTGTTTGTGGGCCTGGGATTTGAGCTTGCCAAGCTAATGACATACTTCTTCAAGCCTCTTGGTGGTTTTTCACCGCTTTTCATAGCCTACTCCCATTCTTACACATAAACAACGGCATTAACTAAGACATTTTAGCACACATTTTTCACGAAATTGCCCGGCATGTTCACGGCATCAATATTTAAGTGCTATTTTTTTGAGTATAAGTAAATCATGAAGAAAAAAAGGATAACAGAAGCCTAAGTAATCGATCATTGAATTTAAAAAGGTACGCTAATGACATTATTTGAAGAGGTAAAAAACCATCTAAACGTAACTTCAGGACCAGATGTACAAGGCTGGTATACCGCCTTTTGCCCCTTCCACAATGATAAAAACCATCCCAACCTCCGCTTCCGCGAAAATGGTTTCCGGTGCATGGCTTGTAATGAAAAGGGCAGTTTTAATAAATTAGCTATGAAGTTAGGTGTAACCAGGCTGAAGCCATCTTCCCGGAAAAAAATTATAGCCGCCTACGATTATCTTGACTTAGATGGAACACTATTATTCCAGGTAATACGGTATGAGCCAAAAGATTTCCGGCAACGCCGACCCGATGGGAATGGTGGCTGGCTTTGGAACCTGAACGGTGTTAAGCGGGTTCTATTCCGGCTTACCCAATTGATGGCTACCGCCGTTGAAAAGCCAGTTTTTATTGCGGAGGGCGAAAAGGATGTTTTGGCTCTCGAATCGATCGGATGTGTCGCTACATGTAATCCTTCTGGTGCGGGTAAATTTACCAAAGACCTGAGCGAGCCCCTGAAAGGAAGATTGGTTGTAGTGATTGCTGACAAGGATGAACCCGGACGATTACATGCTCAACAAATAGCTCGCATAATGAATGGTTTTGCTAAAGGTATAAAAGTTGTTGAAATGCCTGGCGAAAATGTGAAAGATGCCTCAGATTGGGTTTCGCTGGGTGGAACAACAAGTGAACTACAAGCGTTGGTCAAAGCAGCCCCAGTATGGATAGACCCTGAGATAGCTAAGGCTCAAGAAGAACAACGTAAAAGGGAGGCAGCCGGGGTTAAGCTATTGGAGTTAGCAAAACCTCTGCTGACTGACCCAGCAATTCTTTGCAAGGCTATAAATACTGTGGAAGAACTCGGTGTGGTTGGGGAGCGGAAAAACATAGGTTTAATATTTCTACAGGTTCGAAGCCGTGTCTTAAGTCGTCCAGTTAACATAGAGCTAAATTCACCGTCGTCATCTGGTAAAACTCATACCGTGTCTACCACCTTCAAGCTGGAGCACCCTGAAGCCATTTACGAGCTGACGGCATCAAGTGAGAGGGCTTTAATATACTCAAATGAGCCGATAGCAAACCGTATTCTATTTATTCAAGAGCCCGAAGGATTAGCCCAAGGAGTAGGCAGCGCCGCTCTCAAAAGTTTGCTCTGGGAAGGGCGCATTCGTTATGACACGGTAGTTAGCGATGGCGAAGAGCCAGTCGGCAAACATATAGCTAAAGACGGTCCTACTGGCCTTATAGTTACGACGACCCGGCCAATTGACGAACAACTCAGTAACCGCATGTTGCGCTTGGAAACTGATGATAGCACAGAACAGACCAAGAAAATATTACTTGCGATGGCTGAGGCAGCAGCCAGTAACCGTGATGAGCCTGAACTGACTCAATGGCATGCGGTGTCAAAGATTCTTGGCGAACCAGCTCAAGTAAAAATCCAGTTTGCTGGTTATCTGGCTAAAAGTATTTCACCTGCAGCATTACGCATTCGCAGGGATTTCAAGCACTTACTGACCATGATAGAAGCTTGTACTGTTGCCCATCGATTCCAACGTAGCCAAGATGAAAATGGGGCACTTATAGCTACAGTGGCTGATTACGCGATGGTACGGAGCCTGATAAGCGATGTTTTTCAGTCTGCGCAATCTGAAGGTATTACCCAGGCGGATAGGAAGATGATTGCAGCCGTGATCGAGTTAACTACTCCTGCTGGAGGCCAACCAGGAGAAAAACCAGTTACTCAGGCTGAAGTCCGAGAGCATCTAGGTATAAGTAAAAGCTCTACTTCATATCGAATCAAGCGTTTGCTCAAGCTTGGTTATCTGGCCAATCTGGAACTGAATAAGAGTAAGGGTATGAAATTAGTAGCTGGGGTGCCTTTGCCCGGTGAAGTTGATCCTCTTCCATCCGCCTGTGCTCTTACAGAATATCTGGTTGCTTGCGGACAGCATGAACTGGTTATCGGCTGGATCGACCCTGTGACCGGGGAAGTCCACAACTGCCGTGATCATTTTACCAATATCGATTGGAAAGACTACCCCCTACCCTTCAACAGAACCCTTGAACCCAGCTTTAAATCTGAACCTCAGCTAGCTTTGGATGCAAAAGGGTTCATGCCTGTTGAACCCATTGAACCAGCAGCAGTCCTTCCAGAAAGGTTCAACAGGGTTCAAACAGCTATGAACCCTAAAGAATCCACGATTGACTTAAACCTGAAGAAAAATTGGGGTTCAGGGGTTCAGCTGGAAAGCGATCTAACCGATTTTGAGGTTTTTTAATGACAGTATTCGATTTGATACAGGAAATAAGGTGCCGTGACATGCGGATAGAGGTTGTCGATGGGCAGATACAACTCGGTCCGAAATCGGCCATAACGCCTGATTTGAGACAGGCTGTTATACAAAACAAGCACCAGATATTGGTTTATCTGGTTAGGCAGGGTCTGGCATCACTCAATATCTATAACAATCCTCCGGAATGCCATAATCCCTTTACACCCCACCAGGAGCATGAACTTCCTCGAGAGTGCGATCCAGAAAGCTGTGATTGCTATCGCCTGTTTGGCTATCCACATCTATGCCAGGGTGCACCATGTCGATGGGTTTGGCCTGCATCTAGTATTGAAAAAACGAGATAAGGAGGGAAAAACAATGGAGGTGCCCGGAATCATCAAATGTATGTATGGTGTAAAAGACCCGGACCGAATAGTGAATGGAGATTATTGCACATTTACTAATCAACGATGCCCGGGTGATGGGTGGGTTGATCAGCAACCGCAAGGCCAATGCCAATATGGTGTAGTAATAATAGCCAATCGCACGCTGGCAAGTGAAGTGCTGAATCGTTTATTTGGCAGGCCTCAAGAAATGCCTTGGGAAGCCTTTATCAGAGAAGACCTCGAATGGGTGGAAAGGGAAAACATGAGCCCGGAGGATTTTAAACGCTGGTACACATGGTATTACGGGGGAGAGATTGAAGACCCAGAACAACGTAGAAGCAATGTTGATCTCTACGAAACGGCATTGAAAAGATATCGGGCAAAGTTAAACGGAAAATCTTAACGAGGACTCAGATTGAAATGGAATTGAAATGTATTGATTCTCCGATTATCAGCGCCGGTGGTGTAATAGGCAGCACAGCCTCAAACCATGAGGTGAAAGCGGGTTCGAATCCCAGCCCGGCGCTCCAATCAATCAGGGCTAAGCCGATTCCGCCTGTGATTGCGAAAACGGTGATCGTAAAAAACCATTACCTGCACACTTTCCCTGCCGCAACAATGCTTTGTTTTGGTGCTTTCATGGATGACCGATTGCTGGGCGCAATTACCTTTGGCTGCGGGCCAGCCAACGCATACCGGATGGTGGAAGGAGTTACACAGGAAGATTGTCTGACTTTGTCCCGTTTATGGCTGTCTGACGAACTTCCCTCCAACTCTGAGTCACGATTTATAGGCATTTGCTTAAAGTATCTGAAGAAGTACACGCAGGTGAAGTTCGTGGTCAGCTATGCTGATCCTGAACAAGGTCATGTTGGCACTATTTACCAGGCAACAGGGTGGATCTACACCGGGCTCAGCGTAGCAACACCCAGAGTTGATATAGGGGATGGAGTCTTACGTCACTCACGGAGCATAAGCCATTCTCTTGGTTCCCATGCAACCGGGTTTATGAGGGATTGCGGGCTAAAAACAAAAATCATCCCCCAAAGTAGAAAACACCGCTACATCTATCTGCTGAATCAAGAATGCCAGAAAATGTTGAAGCCAGCGATTTTACCTTATCCAAAATTGAGCGGGAGATCAGGCGAATGAATATTGTCGATATTAGATTAAAAAAGTTGAAGCCATCTCCTTGGAATCCAAATCGCATGGAAGAGGCGATAGTGGCACGTCTGAAATCAAGCTTAGCCCGTTATGGAATGGTTGAGCCGCTAGTAGTAAGACCGATAAGCGATTATTATGAGATCCTTGGCGGCAATCAACGCTTTAAGTTAATCTCTGAAATCGGATTAGATCCGGTACCGTGTGTGATAGTTGACCTAGATGATACTCAAGCAAAGATTCTCGCCCAGGCTTTAAACGGGCTTCATGGCGAGGATGATCTCGGTCTTAAAGCAAAAATACTGACAGAAGCGCTCCAGACCATTTCACCGAAAGAACTTATATCCATCCTCCCCGAAACCGCTGATAGCTTGAAAAGTCTTTCGCAGATAAATGAAATAGACATGGCTGAGCACTTGCAAGCCTGGAACAAAGCCCAAAAAGGCAAGCTTCGGCACCTTCAGGTCCAGCTAACCAGCGATCAGATGGCGGTGGTAGAAAAAGCTCTAAATCTGATACTGCCTGAAGTTAAAGCTGGTGAAGCTTCCAGCCCCAATTTAAGGGGTTGCGGCATTTACCTGATATGCAAGTCATTTCTGGAATGGAGAGATCGTCAATGAATGCTATCTGCTGTCCTATTTGCTCACAGCCACTATCTGTATCGGTAGCCAAAGGCCGGAAATCCGGGAAGCCTTTTATCATGCTGAAGTGCAACCAGGATGGGCGTCATTTCCGGGCATTTATTACCGATAAGGCATACGTGAGACGGGTGCTAGATGGGTTTGATCTTAATACTGACAAAACTAAAGGGCTTAATTGTCGAGAAGGTAGTATCTGATGAAGGTATGCTGTTATGCCAGGGTTTCGACGGCGGATAAGGACCAAAATCCGGAAACGCAGTTAATGCCGATGCGTGAATTTATTGCTGCTCAGGGTTGGGAGTCATACGACGAGTATATCGATTATGCCCCAGCTACAGATAAGTGTCACCGAACTGCTTGGAAAGCAGTCTTATCCGATGCCAGCAAGCGAAAGTTTGATCTGCTTCTCGTATGGCGGATGGATAGGGCTTTCCGGTCTGTGCTTGATGCAGCCAATACCCTTGAACAACTGCGTACATGGAAAGTAGGGCTGAGATCTTATGCAGAACCCTGGCTGGATACCACCTCTCCGTTCGGCGAAGCACTCTACTACATAACGATAGCCTATGCTCAACTTGAACGGGGCATTTTACGTGAAAGGGTTAAGGCCGGGATGGAAAGGGCTCGTAAAAACGGCATTAAAATTGGCCGCCCTAGGGTAACCGACAGGAAAGGGTTTAAACGCCGTTTTGGAGAGGTTTTGGCGAGGCTTGAATCCGGCAAGGTTTCACAAGCCGAGGCTGCCAGAGAGCTTAATATTGGTTATGCTACTTTAAAGCGGCTGATCGATGCTGGGGAGCAAGGACGTGACGCGGATTAACCGCACAAACCAGGCAAAAAAACCGTTGACGTGTATACGCCCCTCGTATACAATTGGCGGCCAAAACGCCGGAGGCGAAACTGCAGAGGAAATAGTGATAGCAAATTTTTTAAACACCTTAGCCGAGGTATCACTGTCAATAATTCGCCGACTGAATGAAAGCGAGACGATGGAAAAATGAAAGCTGCAGGATATATAAGGGTTTCTTCAGCTTCCCAAGTGGACGGGTATTCCCTAGATGCGCAGGAAAACTTCTTCAAGGACTATTGTAAATCAAGAGGTTGGGAACCGGTCAGGATCTATAGGGAAGAGGGGAAATCGGCACATTCGGATGCTATTTCCAAGAGACCCTGTTTTAAACAGCTGCTTGAAGATGCCGCCAGAGGATGCTTTGATGTTATTGTTGTCCATACACTTGATCGCTGGGCACGTAACCAGCGGATCACGCTGGAGTCGATAGCAACCCTTGGGAAATACAATGTTTCATTGGTTTCAATAACTGAAAATATAGATTACTCTAATCCTCAAGGTAAATTGTTCACCCAGATGCTGGGCTCATTTGCCGAATACTTTTCGGGCTCACTTTCTACCCACGTTAAGAAAGGTATAAAACAGCGGGCGCAAGCAGGAAAACACTTGGGTTGCATTCCCTTTGGTTATGAATCCTGTTGGGAGAAAGGTAGCAAGGGAGAGAAAAAGCTTAAATGCAAACCTGAGCATCCTGCGGGCATACACATTCATCCGGCTGAAGGACCAATGGTCACCGAACTGTTCAGAAGGTACGCCTCAGGCTCAACTACCTTGGGTGAACTAGCCCAGTTGCTCAACGACCAAGGCTATCGGACTAAAAACATTCACCATTATCCTGGCCCAGACGGCATCTTAAAAGGCGGTCCAAAGCTGTTTACTACCGCCTCAGTAAGAGGCATCCTGCACAATATCTTTTATACCGGTAAGGTTAAACATCTCTGGGAGCTGCTGCCAGGATCTCATGAGCCATTGGTAAGCCCGGAAGTTTTCGATATAGTTCAAGCTACGCTAAGGAAAAATTGCGGCCGATCCAGCACCATGAACCCGCATCCTGTAAGAGAATATCTACTTAAAGGGCTTGTAAGGTGTGCTTATTGCGGGATGCCAATGTGGGCACAAACATATTCAAACGGGAGAAAATATTACCGGGAACACAAAAATTCAAGAAGTCATGGCATATGCCCAGAATCTTCAGGTTCGATCCCCTGTCATATTGCCGATGATCAGGTTTCCCAATTGGTAGAAAACATCCAGCTTGGTGACAACTGGCTTGAAGAAGCATTGGCTATTATCGCAATAAAGGATGAGGCTTCCAATATCATGGATAAAAAACAAAAGACGATTGAGAAGCTACGAAGGATGGCTAAAGCATATATTGATGGTTTCATGGAAGATGCTGATTATGACCGACAAAAAAGGTTGCTGCAGATGGAGATCGAATCACTGATAATACCTGAGGTTCAAGCGGTAGAAGAAGCTGGCAACTTGCTACAAAACTTGCCCCGACTCTGGGCACTAGCCACTGAAACAGAGAAAAGGAAAATACTTATCAGCATGCTGGATGCAGTCTATATTGATACTCGCAATAACGTTGTGGTAGCCATAAAACCAAAACCGCCATTTAAACCTGTATTCCAGGTGGCGGTATCGAGTTTGGGTTCTGATATTCACGTAATAAACGAACCACTAAATGGTTCGTCTTTGTTTCTGGTGGAGACGGGGGAGAGTCGAACTCCCCGTCCAGAAAAGATAGCCCAGAATCTACTACAGGTTTATCCGGTTATAATAATCTCGCCAGGCTGATATCAACCGGCAACAATTCAAACCTGGCCAGCCGATTATTTCTTTCGCTCCCGGTATCGGTGTCCCAGGTGCGGCACCCCGGCATTTCGTCACCCAGTACCAACCCGTCGGGGTGGGGCTGGAGTGGATGGGCTAGCTTAAATTAGCCAGCCAGAACCAGTTCAGGTTCGCCAGTTGTTTTTTTGCCGTTTTTTTATGAGGACCACGGCGCCTCAACCTGCAATTCTGTAACTCCTCTTCCCTGTCGATACCACGCGTCCCCGCTAATGACATAGCTTTAAGCTTGTCTTTTTAAAGTTCGGCTTATCTGGCGTTTGGCCTCACTCTCTATTATAGCATCTTTTTTCTCGTATTGTTTCTTCCCGCGCCCCAGGCCAATACCTATTTTTGCTAAATGCCCCTTGATATAAAGGCTTACTGGAACCAATGTGTAACCTTTTTCTCTGACTTTACGCGCCAGCAAGTTTATTTCGTCACGGTGCAATAAGAGTTTCCTGTCCCGGTTTGGCTCATGGCTGATAGAAAAAGCACTAGCGGATTCATACCGGGGAACATGCGCTCCTATCAGCCATAATTCCCCATCACGTGGTCTGATATAGGCTTCATTCAGGCTTATTCTGCCCATACGAATTGATTTTATCTCGCTGCCGCTGAGTACTATCCCGGCTTCAACGACGTCTTCTATATGATAATTATGATAGGCTTTGCGATTAGTGGCGATTTTTCTGGTTTCCATTTTTTACTCCAACGTAATCAAAGTTAATAATAGCATTATTTACTCTGTTTTATCAGCCGGATGAATATTTGTCTGGCTGATGCTATATTGATAAGCTGAAAACTGTAATACCCAGATGGTTTCATTAGTAGTTCTTGTGGTCGTATTCGTCCTGATCGCTGTTCGGCAAATCGGCCGCTTCCGTTTGCAAATATGGCATATTATGTCGGCTGGAGCCGTTGCAGTACTCGCTGCCGGACAGATCTCCGCAACCGAAGCTATTACTTCTATCAATATAGATGTGATGCTTTTCCTGCTGGGAATGTTTATTGTAGGCCAAGCGCTCGAAGAAAGTGGTTATCTTGCCCATATATCTTCCCGGTTTTTCGGTAACGCCCGCTCACTGGATGCCTTGGTATTGCTGGTGTTGTTTGGGATGGGCTTTCTATCGGCAATACTGATGAATGATACCCTGGCAATAGTGGGCACTCCAGTGGTGTTGATGTTATCTAAGAAAACAAATACTGCTCCCAGGATACTTCTGTTGGCACTCGCTTTTGCAGTTACTATTGGTAGTGTAATGAGCCCAATAGGCAACCCGCAAAATTTATTGGTTGCCAGCCAAGGAGGACTTGCAAATCCGTTTGTTACCTTTTTATCCTGGTTGGCGGTACCGACTGTAATTAACCTGCTGATTGTCTATGTTGTTTTAAGATTATTTTTCTGGCGCCATTTTGCTATTCGTATACTAGATCGTCAGGCGGAACTTATCAGGGATGAAAAACTTGCTCGTTTATGTCGGTTCTCCCTTTTGTTAATTATTATCATGG
>Ga0265293_10007472_pt1 | contig 16796 bp, 7 predicted proteins | sample Munlanlewell138R_FD_192505 | JGI IMG/M metagenome (GOLD analysis project Ga0265293, IMG submission 192505) | Leachate microbial communities from a municipal landfill in Southern Ontario, Canada - Leachate well 138R | ecosystem: Engineered > Solid waste > Landfill > Unclassified | place: Canada...
ACCCCAAAGTCTTTTCAGTTTTATTTGGTCTAGACTTTGGGGTTTGTATCAAAATTGAAGTTTTTATATTAAATTATAGGTCTTATTCGACATTTATTTTACCGTAAAATGCATTTTCTAAGATAACTTTCATATCTTCTACCATTGGCAATCTAGGGTTTGCAGTTGAGCATTGATCTTCGTAAGCTAAATAAGCTAAGTTCTCACTATGATTTAAGAAGTCTTTTTCTTCGACATTTTGCAGTTTAAAGCTCATTTCAATGCCTACTGATTTTGCTAAATCATAACATGCTTTAGCAAACATCTTGACACCTTCTTCTTTTGTTTTAGGGTTTAGTCCAATTGCTCTAGCAAGCTCTGTATATTTTTCATCTGCTATATAGTATTTATATTTTGGCCAAGTAGATAATTTCGATGGTACTGTACCGTTATATAAAATAACATGTGGTAATAAGATTGCATTGATACGACCATGTGGTATATGGTATCTGCCACCCACTTTATGCGCCATAGAATGTGATATACCCAAAAACGCATTACCAAATGCCATACCAGCCATGGTCGATGCATTATGCATTTTTTCACGTGCTTCGAAGTCATTACCATGATCGTATGCGCGCTTTAAATACTGAAACACCATTTTCACAGATTGAATTGCTAGTGCATCTGTATAATCATTAGCAAGTACAGAAACAAAAGATTCTACAGCATGTGTTAATACATCCATGCCGGTATCTGCTGTAACTGATTTGGGTTGTGTTAATGTCAGTGCTGGATCGACTATGGCAACCGTAGGCGTCAGTGAATAGTCAGCTAGTGGATATTTCTTAGATTCTTTTTCATCTGTAATGACTGCAAATGGTGTAACCTCACTACCAGTACCAGATGTTGTTGGTATACAAACTAGTTTAGATTTTCTACCCAAATCAGGATATCTAAATGCGCGTTTTCTTATATCCATAAATTTCTGTTTTAAATCATTAAAATCAACATCTGGATTTTCATAAAACAGCCACATTGCTTTGGCAGCATCCATTGGTGAACCACCACCAATAGCGATGATTGTATCAGGTTGGAAGGATTTCATCAATTGATACCCTTTTTTAACTGTCTCAATTGAAGGATCTGCTTCGACATCTGTAAATAGTTGATAGACAACATGATTACGTCTTAAGTTTAATTGATCAGTGACCTTTTTAACATAGCCTAATTCAACCATCACACGGTCTGTTACAATGACAACCTTATGCACATCTCGCATTTGTCTTACATACTCAATAGCATCTTTTTCAAAGTATATTTTAGAAGGTACTTTAAACCACTGCATATTATTTTTCCTTTCACCAATACGTTTAATATTGAGTAAGTGGATAGCACTTATATTATCAGAAACAGAGTTTTTACCATAAGAGCCACACCCTAATGTCAGTGATGGTATAAAGCGGTTATAAATGTTTCCGATACCACCAAATGTAGCTGGTGAATTGACGATAATTCTTATGGCCTTAAGTTCTAAACCAAACGCTTTAATCAGTTCTTTATTTTCACTGTGTATTACAGCAGAATGACCAAGTCCATCAAGTTCTACCATCTTTTTAGCCAAGTGAATGCCATCTACATGATCATTAGATTTTAAAATAGCTAAAACAGGCGAGAGTTTTTCTCTTGTTAGTGGTTCTTCAGGGCCAACACTTTGGCATTCAACTAATAAAATATTAGTGTCCATTGGTACTTTAAAGCCAGCTAATTCTGCAATGTGATGTGCACTTTTACCTACAACATATGGGTTCAGTTTATGACCGTCAGGAAACATAAATTTTTCTAACATAAATTTTTGTTCTTTGTTACATAAAAAAGTATGCAACTTTTCAAATCCTTTTAATGCTTCCTTATAAATTGCTTTATCAATAATGGCTGCTTGTTCTGATGCACACACCATCCCATTATCAAATGATTTTGACATAACAATATCGTTAATTGCAGTTTTTAGATTCGCTGTCTTTTCAATATATGCAGGTACATTACCGGCCCCAACACCAAGTGCAGGTTTACCACATGAATAGGCCGCTTTAACCATTGAATTACCACCGGTTGCTAAAATGGTTGCAACCCCTGGGTGATTCATTAACTTATTTGTATTATCTAAACTTGGATTTTCTATCCAACTAATACAATTTTTTGGAGCCCCAGCTTTAATCGCTGCTTCTTTAATAACTTTTGCAGCTGCAATCGAGGATTGTTGTGCATTTGGGTGAAATGCAAATATAATCGGATTTCTTGTTTTAAGCGCAATGAGCGATTTAAAAATTGTTGTGGATGTTGGATTTGTCACTGGCGTAATCGCACAAATCACACCAACCGGATCTGCTATTTCAGTAATACCCGTTACCTTATCTTCTAAAATAATGCCCACAGTTTTTAAGTGCCTCATGTGGTTGATGACATACTCAACAGAAAACAAGTTTTTTGTTGCCTTATCCTCAAATACACCCCTTTTGGTTTCTTCAACCGCTAACTTAGCTAAACGACCATGTGCATCGATGGCTTCCACCGAGACTTTAGCAACAATCTCATCAATCTTTTCTTGAGTATAGTCCATATACGATTCTAACGACTCTAAAGCAGAGGTCACTAAAAAATCTATCTCGTCAAAGATGGCTTTGTCTTTTTCCATATTAAATTTCTCCTTGTGTTTTCCGAATTGATTTATAGCCTTATTTTATACATTTTAAAAAATAATACAAATGAAACTATAATGAATACGTTTTCAGTTGTTTTCAATGAAAAACCCTGATGATAAACACATGGATTTTTGGTAATTTATGATGTGTTTATCATCAGGGCATTGACCTTTATAAAAGGGTTATGTAAATATTATAGTTATCTAATATGGATAAATTATGCATAAATAACTTCGATGATCATATGATTTCCTACAACAAGAATGTCACCTGGTTGATAGCTTAAATCACCTACTAAGTAATGACTAAAGCCTGGTATATTATGTTCAGGTAGCATAATTTCATCACCTACATATACATAAATAAAGTTATCTGGTTTTGCTAAAATTTGATCATTATAGTCAACGACAGTATCATATAAAGACACATTGGTAAAGTCATTGGTTGGAAAACCATCATAAGCATCACTATGATTGAAAAATCCAATGAGACTTGTAATGAAGTGACGACCATCCCATATGTTAGGTTGACCAGGATAGGTACCATCACCACGGATAGCCTCTATTTGTCTAGTTGGCCAAACTTTTTCATCTACTGATACGATGTAATCTAGTAACCAACCCCACTTTACTTTCATGTTGTGATGATTAAAGAAGTTATATAGTCTACTACCTGCTAAACTACTTTGATCTGATACTTTACCATCTATTGCGATATTAAAAAACTCATTTGGTAATATATCTTTCATGCTTAAATTAAATGTTTGATTCCAATCTTTAATAAATTCCGCCTTTAAATGTTGGTAATTGGTTTCATATATACTTGTTACTTGGTAGTTACCAAATGCATTTTTGCCAAATAGCTTGATATCTTTAATGAGATTTAGACTATCTGTATTGCCATCACCTGCATAGTGCATACGGTAAACCACTTCAAGAACAGATCTTGTGGTTGCATTGGCAGATAAGTAAATGTCACCACCAATTTCATAATATGCAACGGCTTTATATATTTGACTAAAATTATTTGGTGTAATATCTTTAACAACAACAGAAAACTCATTGTTTGTATCTAATTTAGTCGATGGGATGTGTGTTACTTCTACACCATCAATTATATAATTATCTTGTTGTTGCGCGTTAATTGTTTGTTGTAATTTAGATATTGAAACATCACCCGTCATCATATAAAAACCAAAACTATCAGGATGAATTGATGGATCTAATTTGGCATAAAATCTTAGCGCTTGATTGTTATCAAGCCCAGTAGATCTAATTGCTGCACCATCAATGACTTCAACATCACTTTGCACATAAGGATTTCCTAATGTATTTGTATAAGAAAGGGCTCGTACATCATATTGATATGCACTTAATGTATCTTTAGTATCAAAACTTAAAGTTGAATCATTTGAACGGATCACACCAATGATTTCAGATGGATCATAAGTAAATTCGTTTTGTGAGCGATAAATGTAGTATTGCTTTGCATCATCTGCTTTGTTAAAGCTTAAGATGCCATTTTCATGTTTTAAGTTGGATACGACACCCGGTAGGATTGGTGTCATGCTTTTTATTTCAGGCAAGACGGCAATATTACCCCATAAGCTTTCAGCATTTTTTATTTGGGTTGTAGAGTAATTTGCTGCATTTTTATACGCACTATCTATATAGTTATAACTATACATACTAAACCCATCGACTTGATCTAGACTTCTAATATATTCTAGTTGTTGTTTAAGTTCATTAGGATTGGTTTTCCAACCATAGGTATTACCACTACTATCTGCCATATAAACACCCATACCAGAGTATAGATTAACATCTAAGTGTTTAAAGACTTTATTCCACCAACTCATCAACTTTGTATAGCTTGCGATAGGGTGTGAGTCTGCCCAATAACTTTGGGGAATTAAGTAATCTATCCAACCTTCGGTTGCCCATTTAACAGAGTCAGCAAATAAGTAACTTGAATAGTGGGTTTGACCACCAGTATCAGATCCAGTTGTGATTGGATGATTATTGCTATCATAGGTCACCTCACCATTACCATTTTTATAAATACCGGTTGGTGAAATACCAAATTGTACATGGCGGTTATTGGCTTGGTTATAATTTTTAATGGTATTAGATACACCTTCTATCATTAAGTTAACTTGATGTCGTCGCCAGTCTGCTTTAGAAGTAGCGCTTTCGGTATTATATCCAGTACCATATGTAATAAAGGTTGATTGGTCTGGTTCATTTAATATGGTATTGCCACCAGTTGTTGCACCATTTGCACCTAAATTAATATAAAAGTAATCATCAAAGTGAATTGCATCCACGGGATACCTGTCAAGAATTTCAACAATTGTATCTGAAAGAAATTGTCTTACATTCGGTAGACCCGGGTTTAAAATCGATGCACCATTATAACTTAAAATGTTTGCAGGATTACTTGCAGGATTTTCTGCTGGCATTTGTCCGACATAATTTGTACCAAGTCGATATGGGTTTAACCATGCATGAAACTCCATACCGCGAGCATGGGTTGCTTCAATAAACCAAAGCATTGGATCAAATTCGTTAAAATTAACATGTTCAAAAGCTGCTGCTTTTGGATTTAATTCTGAAACATAGTATGCATTATTATGCGTTCTAAAATGCATAATTAATGCATTATAGTTATAGTGTTGTAATATATCTAAAATTTCATTTGCTCTTGCTTTAAATTGTGTCTCAGTTGTATATTTAGGCATACTACTAATTAAGTGTGATGCCCAAGCTGCACGAAACTCTGTTTTATCTTCTACGACACTTTGTGTCGAATTACTATAAGCTTTTGGTGATATAACCACACTCATCAAAGTAAGTGTTATTAAAGTTAGTAACGTTGTTATTTTCTTCATGATGATACCTCCATTAATAAATATCTGACCAGTTAGGATCATCAAACGTATAGGTTAATGTGTTGTTATCGATTGTATATAATGATGAACCCACTGTTTTTCCATTGACTTTGAAAATGATTTGGTCGCCAAATTCTAAGTCATTCGTTAAAGAAACTGTGACAGTTACTTCAATATAATCGGTTGTTATATTAACATCAGTATTTTCTGGTTTGATTGTAACTTGATAGTTTTCCAAATCAAGCTCTAACGTTACTTGATGTACTTTATGATCACCTTCAACAGATTGGATAATCTCAGCAGCAAATGCACCTTCTGAATTTTGGGCTAACTCATATAAACTAAAGTCTAACATCTCAGAATATATGGTATGATTTTCTTCATTTAAAGTCACTGTAACATAAGCTCTAGCATAGATTGTATCTAATGCACTTTCATACTCAAAAGATGCATAAGTATATGAAAATACATCTAATAAATCTAAAGATAAGATATCCTCTAAAATAGTAATATGACTTCCTGTAGTAGATAGTCTTAAGTCAATGACTTCATCTTGCGTATATATAAAACCATATGTAATGGCTAATTCAGGCCTTGCATCATTAGCTACAAGGCTTGCATCTAAGTTAAAGCCTCTTTTTTCACCATTTAAACTTACATCAAGCTCAATATTAAATACAGGTAATTCAAGTTCTTCTGGTGTTGCTGTTACATATTCTATAATTTCATCAGCAAATGCACCTTCAGATACTAATGCCAATTCATATAAATTTTTAGTAACAACATTTTGAATATCGATTTTGTATGATTGCTGATTGTATTTAAAGTTAATACTTGCATATGCACTCATATAATCATATTCATAATCCATATCTACATTTTCTAAGGTGAAGACATACTTGTTACCTTCTAACTCAAAACCAGTATGTTTATCTACCCCTGGTAGTTGTAGTTTATAATCTAAATCTTCTGTTGTGGGATTTATTTTATAATAGATATCAACACTTAATTCAGATATCTTATTTAAATCTGCATCCGTTGATAATGTTACTTCAAAATCAATACCTCTAAGCTCATTATTGAGTTTCAACGCTAAATCTACTTCTATTTGTATCGGATCTTTTTGATTTGATTGTTCGATACACCCGGATAATAGCATCATCAAACCTAGGGTCAATATTGTTAAAAAATTCTTCATGTCTAACTCCTTCAAACATTTTAAATTGGATATTATTATGTCTCCTGATAATGATTAAAAAGTAAAACACACTTTGTAAGTGTTTTCTATCATTATATATGAAATAGTCTATGTAGAACCAACACCTTACAATTATTAATGGATTTATGTGTGTTTTTTTCATTATTTGAAATTCTTTATCGTTTGACCACAAAAAAAACTTCACTTGGAAGTTTTATTGAGACGAAATATTTTCTTAATAACATGCTTACAAACATCTCTTAAATACCTAACTGGTCTTAATATACGTATAAACAATACATATACATCATATTTTATGCCCTTTAATTGTTTAGTTTTCCCGTGTTTATAATACTCAATGAGTTTACCATGAACTTGTTCTTTGTATACCCTTTCAACAATTGCTTGATTATCCCCACAAACCTTATAATAATCTTTTTTCACACTTAAAATACGGTGAATAATGAGTTCACCGTTTTTTCTTAAAAATAATATACAATCATTTTTTACATACTGATCTGCTTTAGCTACATATATTTGGGTATTTTTTTGATTTAAAAGTGGCCACATACTAACCCCTTTAATTTTAGATACTATAAAGCCTTTATCATGTAGTTGTTTTAATATACTGTTATCTGCTATCACTTATAACTAGCCCCCTTTAATTGATCACATTTGAGTTGATAATCCATATAAACATATTAATATTTATAGACAAGTTTAAATAATATGTCTATATCATGCTTTATCTACTCATATAAATGGTTAAAATTTAAACTATTTACGCTTAGGTTTTAAGAAGACATCCTTATATTGTTCACCTTGTTCAAATAATCTTAATACATACGGGCATACAGGATCGATTTTCTTCTTTTCCTCTCGTGCTAATTGAACAACTTCATCAACTAGCTTTTGAGCTAAACCTTGACCTCTTAATTTTGGATCGACAAATGTATGTGTTGCAGCAATATGATCATTGACATATTTATAAATAATTTCAGCTTGCATTTGACCATTTTCATCATTCATGTAAAAACGACCTTTTTCATGTTCAAACATCCCTTGATTCCTCCTTTTGTGGTGATACTTATATTATACACCAAACATAAATTATAAAACATATGGATACAAATGTTTAAAAAAGGACTTTAAAATAATCATGGAAAGTGATTTCCACATAACTTTATAGTCCTTTAGGTTTTTATGATTATCAGTACTTTCTCCCTGAGTACCGATAACCTTAATATTTTAATTTATGTATATATATTATACAATTTTTAGCATATTTATTCAAGTTATATGAACAAAACAAGGCATACAGTAAGTATGCCTTGTTGATTATAGATTATTCAAAATCATCGTATGATGGTTTCTTTTCTTCTGGTTTATCATAATGGAAGAATTTTTCCTGTAAGATACCAGTACCTGCAGGAATGAGACCACCAATAATGACGTTTTCTTTAAGTCCGTGTAGTTCATCCTTTTTACTGCGGATTGCAGCATCTGTTAAGATTCTTGTTGTTTCTTGGAATGATGCAGCAGATAAGAATGAATCACTTCGTAAGGAAGCTCTCGTAATACCTAATAGAATTGGACGTCCAACTGCTAAGCGACCACGTTTTTTCATGACCTCTTTGTTTGCACGCCTAAATTCATCAATCGATACTTCTGTACCAGGTAAGATGTTGGTATCACCTTCAATAATAACCATAATACGTCGTAACATTTGACGAATAATGACTTCAACGTGCTTATCAGAAATCTCAACACCTTGTGCACGGTATACTTTTTGAACTTCTTCTAATATATAGTTAGAAGCTGTAACGACATCGGTTGCACGTAATAGTTCTTTTGGATTAATCGATCCATTAGATAGCTTTTGACCTGCAACAACTTCTTGACCTTTTTTAACCAGTGCTTCAACATTTGGATCAAGTGTATATTTATACTCTAGTCCTCCATTATCAAGTACTGTAACTGTCACTGAACCACCACGACGTGATACTTCTTTGACTTTACCATTGACTTCAGAAATCACTGCTTTACCTTTTGGATTACGTGCTTCAAATAACTCTTGAATACGCGGTAAACCTTGTGTAATATCGGCACCAGCAGCAACCCCACCTGTATGGAATGTACGCATGGTTAACTGAGTACCAGGTTCACCAATAGATTGCGCAGCGACAACACCGATTGCTTCACCAACTTCAACGTGTTGGTTAGTTGCTAGGTTGACACCATAGTCTTTGGCACAAATACCATGACTTGATGTACATGTCATAATACTTCTAATTTCAACTTTTTGAATACCTGCATTAATAATAGCTAATCCAGTTTCTTCTGTTATCATTTCATTACGTTTTACAATTACTTCTCCTGTATTAGGATCCATAATATCTGATGCTGCAAAGCGGCCATAGATTCGGTCATATAATGGAACAATTTCCTTATTTGACTCATCTCTAATCGCTTCAACATAAAGACCATGTTGTGAACCACAATCTTCTTCAACAATGATTACATCTTGACTGACGTCTACTAAACGACGGGTTAAGTAACCAGATTCTGCGGTCTTAAGCGCAGTATCGGTAGAACCTTTTCTCGCACCGTGGGTGGAGATAAAGAATTCAGATACGGTTAAACCTTCTCTAAATGAAGATTGAACAGGGACTTCAATGGTTTCACCTTTAGGGTTACTCATCAGTCCACGCATACCGACTAACTGTGTAAAGTTAGAGACGTTACCACGTGCACCAGAGTCACTCATCATAAAGATGTTGTTGTCGCGGTCAAACTCTTGCATAATACCTGATTGAATATCATTTTTAACGTTTGTCCACTTATCAATAACAAGTTTACGACGTTCACTATCTGTTAATAATCCATCTTCAAACCATTCATCAATTTCAGCAATGTCTTTTTCAGTTTCTGCAATCATTTCTTTTTTCTTAGAGTAGACGTTAATATCTGCATAAGAAATGGTAATACCTGCAATCGTTGAATACTTAAAGCCTAAATCTTTTAGTTTATCTAACATCTTAGATGTATCTGAGATGTGGAATAATTTAAAGACCTGTGCAATAACCATCGATAAGAAACGCTTCTTAAATGGTTCTGGAGTTGGAATATCTTTAAGTGCATCTTTTGGATTCACACCTTTTTTAATAAAGTAAATATCCGGTGTTTTTTCAGTTAAGTTGGTTAATGTTGGTTCATTGACATATGGGAATGTTTCAGGCAATATTTCGTTAAAGATAATCTTACCTAAAGTTGTCACTAAATACATTTGTTTTTGTTCGTCTGTGAATGTACCTTTAATACTTTCAGGACGCATGATAATACGTGTATGTAAGCCAATGTCTTTGTTTTCATAGGCAATTTTTAACTCATCCACTGATGCAAAGAATTTACCTTCATTGCGGTGGATGTATTGATGTTTTTGGCGACGCTCAACATCATCACCAAAGTCACGATCTTTTGTTGTTTCAATCGTTAAGTAATAGTTACCTAAAACCATGTCTTGTGATGGTGTAACAACTGGTTTACCATCTCTTGGGTTTAAGATGTTATTCGATGCTAACATTAAAAGTCTAGCTTCTGCTTGTGCTTCTGGTGATAATGGTACGTGAACCGCCATTTGGTCACCGTCAAAGTCTGCATTAAACGCAGGGGTGACAAGCGGGTGTAGACGGATCGCTTTACCATCAATTAATTTTGGTTCGAATGCTTGAATACCAAGTCTATGTAGTGTCGGTGCACGGTTTAGTAAAACTGGATGCTCACGAACAACTTTTTCAAGTGCACGCCATGTATCATCATCGCGGCGCTCATATTTAGCATTGGCATTTTTTCTTTCAGTACCATGTGTTAATTGTAATTCACGTAAAATAAATGGTTTAAATAAAGTAATTGCCATTTCACGTGGAATACCACATTGATACATTTCTAAGTCTGGACCAACAATAATAACTGAACGGCCAGAATAGTCGACACGTTTACCTAATAAGTTTTGACGGAAACGACCTTGCTTACCACGTAGTAAATCTGATAAAGATTTTAAGTGACGGTTACGTTCAACTGCCGCTTTTTTACCACGTTTCGCATTATCAAATAATGCATCCACTGCTTCTTGTAACATACGTTTTTCGTTTTTAGTAATTAAGCGTGGTGCCATTTGTTCTTTTTGACGTTTTAAGCGGTTATTTCTATTTAAAATTCTACGGTATAAATCGTTTAAGTCTGTTGTTGCAAAACGACCACCATCTAATGGAACCATTGGACGTAAATCCGGTGGAATGACTGGAATAACATCCATAACCATCCACTCTGGTTTATTATCAGATTGGTTAAATGCTTCAACAACTTCTAAACGACGAATAATTTTATCGCGTTTTTGTTTAGAACTAGATTTTAAACGGCGACGTAAATTACGTACTTCACGGTCTAAGTCTAGATCTTGAAGTAATTTTTTAACCGCTTCTGCACCAGTTAAAGCTGTAAATCGATTACCATATTCTTCAACTAATGAGGAGTAATCTTGTTCAGATAAAATTTGCTTTTTAGCAAGTGGTGTATTTTGACCAGGATCGGTAACAATATAACTAGCATGATAAACAACTTCTTCTAATTGTTTTGCTTTAATACCTAAAAGGATTGCAAGTCTTGAAGGTGAGTTTTTTAAATACCATGTATGCACAACAGGTGCTTCTAAGTTAATATGTCCCATACGTTCACGACGTACTTTGGATTCTGTAATTTCAATACCACATTTTGGACAAACTTGTCCTTTATTGACAGTTTGTTTTTTACCACAATGACATTGATAGTCTCTAGTAGGACCAAAAATACGCTCATCAAATAAACCACCTGGTTCAGGTTTTGATGTACGGTAGTTAATGGTTTCGTGGTTAATGACTTCACCATAAGACCAGTTTCTAATTTCATCTGGACTTGCTAGCCTTATTTTAAAGTGTGTATATGCTTTAGAACCGTATGTTTTACGAATTGGTTGAACAACTCTAGATAAACGGTCTTCAACATTGACAATTTTATCCATCGGTTGACTTGCTTCATCAGCAAGTTCAGCCGTTAGTTTTTGTTCTTGATATAGTTCAAATAAATCATTAATTTCTTTAAGTAAGAATTCATCTTCTTTAAAGATATGATAAAGTGTTGTTTTATCATATTTTGTTAATGATTCTAAATCTTTAATACCAGCAGTTTCTAAAACTGAGACTGCTTCATCTGATAAAGATAGATCCTTAACATCTCTTGGTAATTTATAATAAATTAGTGTTGGAAGTACTTCTGTAAAGGATTCACCTAAAAGCATTTGAAGCTCTTTTAAATTAAACGTATTAAAATCTTCTAAGCGACCTATACCAGATAGTTTTAATCTATCTAAAGCTGATTGACTTAGCTTTAATGATTCTACAGGTAATGATAATACTTCATTTTTAGCCATGATTAAAACCTCCCTTTGTTAAAACCTTTAGACGAGTTATCAACGAGTGACTTAATCGCCTCATTTTCTCCTTTATTCGCATCAATAAGTTCTACATATAAACCTAATGCTTGTAGTTCTCTAGTTAAAACTCTAAAGGATTCTGGAATACTTGCTTTCGGTATTTCTTGACCGTGGGTAATTGCATAATAAACTTTGTTACGGCCAATCATATCATCCGATTTGATGGTTAACATTTCTTGGAGTGTATGTGCAGCACCATATGCATAAAGTGCCCAAACTTCCATCTCACCAAAACGTTGTCCACCGTTTTGTGCTTTACCACCCATTGGTTGTTGTGTAACTAATGTATAAGGACCAACGTTTCTAGCATGAAGTTTGTCATCGACCATGTGGGATAGTTTAATCATATACATCACACCAACAGCAATTCTATTATTAAATGGTTCGCCTGTACGGCCATCATATAAAATAGTTTTACCGTCAGCTGCCACACCTGCTTCAGCCATGATTTCACCTAACTCATCGTTAGTGACACCATCAAAGACAGGTGATGCGACTTTAATACCTAGTTTTTGAGCTGAAATACCTAAGTGGATTTCTAAAATTTGACCAATGTTCATACGTGATGGCACCCCTAATGGGTTTAACATGATGTCTACTGGTGTACCATCTGCTAAATATGGCATATCTTCTCTTGGTAATATTTTGGAAATAACACCTTTATTACCGTGACGACCTGCCATTTTATCACCTTCAGTGATTTTACGCTTTTTAGCAACATAAACTCGAATTTGTTCATTGACACCACTTGGTAATTGATCACCATTTTTCTTGCTAAAGTATTGGATAGATTGTACAACCCCACCACCACCGTGTGGTACACGTAAGGATGAATCTCTATATTCTTTAGCTTTATCACCAATAACTGCATGAATTAATTTTTCTTGTGGTGTCGGTTCAAAGACACCTTTTGGTGTAATTTTACCAACTAAAATATCGCCTTCTTTAACTTCTGAACCTGGTACGATAATACCACGCTCATCTAAGTATTTAACGGCTTCTTGACCAACGTTAGGAATTTCTCTTGTAATTTCTTCTTTACCGTTAGCTTGTTTTAAATCTCTTGTTTCAATTTCATATTCATCAATGTGAATGGATGTATAAATATCATGTTTAACTAAGTCTTCTGACATAATGACAGCATCTTCATAGTTGTAACCTTCCCATGTCATAAATGCCACAGTCACGTTACGTCCTAATGCGAGCTCACCATTTTCAGTGGATGGACCATCAGCAATGACATCACCTGCTTCTACATATTCACCTTGTACAACAATTGGTTTTTGTAAAATGAGTGTGTCTTGGTTCGATCTAAAGAACTGAATGAGTCTATAAGTCTCATTATCAGCTAATCCTAAGTCATATAACTTTTTAGCAATTTCATAGTTAAAGTCACCATCTACTTTATAAATGGTTTTGCTGCCAACTTTAACATTTTCTTTTGGTTCTAATGTAACAACAATTTTTCTAGAATCAACATATGTCACATACCCTGCAGTTTTAGCAATAACAACCGCACCAGAGTCTTTTGCAGCACGGTATTCAACACCTGTACCAACAATTGGTGCAGATGGTTGTAATAATGGTACTGCTTGACGTTGCATGTTGGCACCCATGAGCGCACGTGAAGCATCATCGTGCTCTAAGAATGGAATGGATGATGTTGCAACCGAAACAACTTGCTTTGGACTAACGTCCATTGCAGTAATTTCTTCTGCATCATAAATACCAGTTTCACCATTACGACGACCAATGACTCTTGTTTCAGTAAATACACCGTCATTATCCATTGGTGTTGCCGCCGATGCAATCGTATGATCTGCTTCTTCATCTGCTGTTAAATAAATAATTTCTTTAGTGACTGATGTAGAACCATCTTTTTGTACAACTTTTAAGAATGGTGTTTTAATAAAGCCATATTCATCTACTTTAGCATAGCTTGCTAAAGATGAAATTAAACCAATTGAAGGGCCTTCAGGTGTTTCAATTGGACAAAGTCTACCGTAGTGCGAGTTATGCACGTCACGTACTTCAACACCGGCTCTATCTCTAGCGATACCACCAGTACCTAATGCAGAAACTCTACGTTTTTGTGTCAATTCTGCAAGTGGGTTAATTTGGTCCATAAATTGTGATAATTGTGATGAACCAAAGAATGTTTTAATTGCACCCACAAGTGGTGTCATATTAATAACGTTTGCTGGTGTTGCATCATTAAAGTTTGTTGTTGACATTTTGTCTTTAATATTTTTTTCTGCACGTGCTAAACCAATTCTAAATTGGTTTTTTAATAACTCACCAATTAATCTTAAACGGCGGTTACCTAAGTGGTCAATATCATCGACATAACCTAAACCATCGTATAAATTTAAGTAATAAGAAATACTTGCTACAATATCGGATACACAAACAAAGATTCTATCTTCTCTTTGATCGCTACCGATAATGCGGATTGTATTTGATTTTTCGCCTGCATCATCATAAACATAAACATCAATGATTTCTGCAATAACACCTTGACGTAATGATTCTTTCTCATAAACGTCTTCGGTTAAGAAGTACTTAATAACTTTTTCATCCAGTGAATGTCTGTTTTTTCTTAAGGTTGTTAAAACATCTTCATTAATTGCTTCATTTTTCTTAACAATCACTTCACCAGTTTTTAAGTTGATGATATTTTCTTTAGCATACAATGTATCGCCACCTTCAGGTAGTGTTGTTGCTAAAATTTCATCTGCTGTTTCGTTTTGCAAGTTGTTTTCTTTTGTAATGATTTGTTTTCTAAATGCATCTCTGTTTTGTGCTAATAAGTTAATAACATCTCTTGTTAAATGTGTATCTTTTGCAACTAACACTTCACCATCAAGCATAATGTCATTTGCTAAGTAAGCTCCTTCTGCTCTAGATAATACATCTAACTTCTTGTTAAACTTATAACGTCCAACCTTCGCTAAATCATAACGTCTACGGTCAAAAAGACGCATTCTGATAAATTCGCGCGCTGCATCAGCAGGTACTTTTTCACCTTGACGTAATTTTGAATAAAGTTCGATAACTGCTTCGTTTGGTGATTTGGTTTCATCTTTTTCAAATGTGTTTGTAATTAAGTTTGAACGACCAAAAGCTTCTTCTATTTCTTTTTTCGTTGTAAAACCTAATGCTCTAATAAAAGTTGTTAAAGGTACTTTTTTAGAACGATCTAGTTTTGTATATAGAATTTCTTTTGAGCCTTGTTCAAATTCTATCCAAGCACCACGGGTTGGTATGACTTGGGCAGCATACTTAATTTTATTTAATCTCTTATCCAATTCAGATGTGTAGTAAACACCAGAAGAGCGAACAATTTGTGAAACAACAACACGTTCAGATCCATTAATGATAAAAGTCCCTGACTCTGTCATCATGGGAAGATCTGTCATTAATACAGTGGACTCTCTTACTTCACCTGTAATCGCGTTTTCTAACTTTACCTTAGCAGATAACTGCCTTGAGTAGTTAACATCACGAATCTTGGCTTCAATAGTATCATACTTCGGTTCTGATAATGAACTTTCTTCAAAATATAACTTCAAATCACCATTATGGCCTTCAATTGGTGAGATGTCCTTTAAAAGTTCATCAATACCAGTTTCTACAAACTCCTTAAAGGATTTCGTTTGTATCTCGATAAGATTTGGCAGTTCAACTTGATGTAACATTTTAGAGTAGTCACGTCGTTCTGCTTTTTTTCCGTACTTTACGGTTTTATAACTCATGAATCCACACTCCTATCGTTGTATAAAAATTCTCTTTTTGGTTAGATTTATATATATAAATATATAAATAACCCATTTATATGCATTTTATAATTTTACCACAATCAATACAACAGTGTCAATATAACCGCAATACTTTGTTATTTGATTGCGCAAATCACATAAAAACCCTTATGTCGCTTGGTAAGCGACACTTGTGGGTAAATTGTTTTCAAATAGTCTATTGTTGACTTTGCACCTTGGTCTTTTCTAACCACGATCCAAAGTTGTCCATTTGTGTTTAAATGTTTATAGGCTAATTCATATAATGTGTACAGCATCTTTTTCCCAGCTCGAATCGGCGGATTAGATACGATGACATCATAGTTATCTTTTAGCGCACTAAAAAGATCGGACTCTATAATTGTTGTTTCAACATGGTTGATATGAGCATTTTTCTTATTCAGTTCTAATGCTCTATGATTAATATCTACCTGCGTTACATCTAGACTTGGATATACTTTTTTGAGTATGATGCCAATGACACCAATACCAGAGCCAATATCCAATAAAGTTTTTGCATGATCAGGTATATTTAGATACTCAATGAGTGCTCTAGATCCCGTATCTAGATGTGACTTACTAAAGACACCATGATCTGTATAAAAACTAAATGTTTGTCCTAATATATCAACGTAATAGATAGATTCTTCACTTTTTAATCCGGGGTCATTTTTAAAGTAATGTGACATGTTTTCACCTATAA
>Ga0265293_10007474_pt1 | contig 16795 bp, 16 predicted proteins | sample Munlanlewell138R_FD_192505 | JGI IMG/M metagenome (GOLD analysis project Ga0265293, IMG submission 192505) | Leachate microbial communities from a municipal landfill in Southern Ontario, Canada - Leachate well 138R | ecosystem: Engineered > Solid waste > Landfill > Unclassified | place: Canada...
CCCCGGCCGCGCCGGGCATCGGGACTGAAGTCCCTCCCACAATGCTGCAGGCGCGCAGGATCGACCTGTGGGAGCGGCTTCAGCCGCGATGCCTTCCCACTTCCGGCCGCGCAGGGCATCGGGACTGAAGTCCCTCCCGCAATGCTGCAGGCGCGCAGGATCGGCCTGTGGGAGCGGCTTCAGCCGCGATGCCTTCCCACTTCCGGCCGCGCAGGGCATCGGGACTGAAGTCCCTCCCACGAAGCCTCGGGCGCGCAGGATCGACCTGTGGGAGCGGCTTCAGCCGCGATGCCTTCCCCCTTCCGGTCGCGCGGGGCATCGGGACTGAAGTCCCTCCCACAATGCTGCAGGCGCGCAGGATCGACCTGTGGGAGCGGCTTCAGCCGCGATGCCTTCCCCCTTCCGGCCGCGCAGGGCATCGGGACTGAAGTCCCTCCCGCAATGCTGCAGGCGCGCAGGATCGGCCTGTGGGAGCGGCTTCAGCCGCGATGCTTTCCCACTTCCGGCCGCGCAGGGCATCGGGACTGAAGTCCCTCCCACAATGCTGCAGGCGCGCAGGAGCGACCTGTGGGAGCGGCGCCAGCTGCGATGCCAATGGCGGCGCGAATAGCTGCGGCCTGCTACACCTCGAATGCCTTGTCTGCGCCCAGCAGGGTGGCTACGCCCAGGGTGGCGAACACGGCGGCGGCGATGCCGTGTACCAGCCGCATGGGGATCTTCGCCGCCAGGCGGTCGCCGACGAATACCGCCGGCACGTCGGCGATCAGCATGCCCAGGGTGGTGCCGATCACCACCAGCAGGGGCGTCGCGTAATGCGCGGCAAGCGCCACGGTCGCAACCTGCGTCTTGTCGCCCATTTCCGCCAGGAAGAAGGTCACCAGGGTCGCGCCGAACACGCCCAGGGTGCTCGCGATGTGCGTGTCCACCGCCGCCACCTTGTCGGGAATGAGGGTCCACACGGCCATGGCGAGGAAGGACAGGCCGAGCGCCCAGCGCAACGTCCCGGGATCGAGCACGAGCGTGATCCACACACCGAGTGCGCCGGCAAGGCTGTGGTTGAGGGTGGTCGCCGCCAGGATGCCGAGGATGATCGGCCAGACGCGCTTGAAGCGCGCGGCGAGGATGAAGGCGAGCAGTTGCGTCTTGTCCCCGGTTTGGGCCAGGGCGACGACGCTCGTCGAAACGATCAGGGATTCCATGGGTCTTCCCGGGCCGGTCGAAATACGTTTGACCGCGACGCACCCCTGGCCCAGGCGGAGGCATCGTGGTCAAAGGTCTTGCCAGGTCCGGAAACTGCCCGCGCCATGGCCGGTTGGCCAAGTGTGTTGACGCAGGCCCCTTCGCGAGAAGGGCGGCTACTCCCCAATGACGGCGCGAGTGTAGCAGACCCGTGCGCGCAGTCCCAGTGCGTCCCCGGCACGTGCCGCTTGCCGCGTGCCGGTCGCGGTGGCAACGTGCAAACCCGAGGGATCGCCCCGATCCCACAGGAGAGTCCGATGCTCCGATCACGGCGAGATTTCCTGACTTCGGCCGCGGCCGCCGCCACCCTCGCTGCCGTCCCGGCCACGGCACGCGAGCCGGCGGCTCAGGGCATCACCACGACCCCGCAGCAGATCGCGGCCCTGTTCGACGGCCTGCCCGGTGACCTGGGCTGGAAGATCAGCGTGCCCGGACAGGACGGCGCGCCGGATTTCGTCGCCGCATCGGGTGCGTCGCGGCGCCTGTTCGCCGCCAGTTCCATCAAGACCTTCATCCTCTGCGAACTGCTCCGGCAACTGGATGCGCCCGATGTCGTCGAGCAGCTCGAGGCCCGGGAAGTCGCGCTGGATTCCAGCATCTGGTCATTCGGCAGCCCGAGCTTCAACCCGCCCAGCCTCAGCGGCGTGGTTTCCGCGCGCACCGTCCTGGAAGCAATGATCACGCGCAGCGACAACACGGCTACCGACATGGCCCTCAAACTGGCCGGCGCGGCAACGTGCGCCGCTTCATCGCCGATGCGGGGCTGACCGACACGCGGGTGCCGGACAGCACGCGTGCGCTCACCGGCTACCTGTTCGGTGCCCCCAACTACCTGACGATCAGCTGGGATGAGCTGCTCGAGGTGGTGCAGGGGCCGATGGTGCATCCCTTCCTCAACGATGTGCAGACCCTGGCATCTTCGGCCGATGACATGGTGTCCTACTATGCGCGCGCCTTGCAGGGCGAATTCTTCCAGCATGCGCAAACCCTGCAGGAGTTTCGCCGCATCCTCAGCCTGTGTGACTACATCTACTTGATCCCGCTGCCCGCCGGGGTGGAGGCGCATGCCAAGAGCGGCAATGCCGACACATCCGGCTTCCATGCCCGCGCCATTGCCGGGGGTCTGAACGTGGCCGGCAGCTGGATCCATTACGCATTCATACTGAACTGGTACGCCGCGGAGCCGGCCGACCCGGCCACCCTCGATCACCTCTACCGCGCGATTCACGATTCGCTGGCCCTGCTGGTGGGCGACCTGGCCCGCGCGGGTGGCGTCCCCTCGCCGCCGCTGGTGTTGCCGGAACGGCGGCGCTGAATCGCCGTCGGCAGCCGTCGTCCGGCTGGCGTCGCAAAGGCGTCATGTGAGTGCGCGGGCGTCAGGGGCTGCATGGGCGCGTGCGGTCGCGCCGCGTGTCCCGGCAGTTGCCGAGTCCGGGCGCATTGGCGAAGCACCTGTGAGGAGATGGCACCTCGCGCGGGATGGCAGAGCGTGAATCCCTGGAAGAAGCACGCAGCCATCAAGGCGTCACGCGCGAGCGTATCCAATGCTGGCCTGGTCGTGCGCCCGCACTCCCGGCACGGCGCGCCGGTATCAGTGTGGGGATCACGCGCAAGAAAAAGGGCCCGGAGATCATCCGAGCCCTTGTAGATGGTGGAGCTGAGGAGGATCGAACTCCTGACCTTCGCATTGCGAACGCGACGCTCTCCCAGCTGAGCTACAGCCCCACGAGTCGTTTCGCGGCCGGGCCGCGAAAGGGCGCGCATGATAGCGCGCACGCGAACCCACGCCAAGCCCCGTTGCGCAGCCCGGGTGCGCGCTGCGGATGGCATCTGTGGGGATTTCCGGAAGCGGGCCTCAGTCCGGCAGCAGGGCGATCAGGCGCTCGTGCAGGAGGTCGCGGCGCCAGCCTTCGAGGGCGGCAGGCCAGCGGCCGGTGGCGAGCAGCCTTTCCAGGTGCCGGCGCGAGCAGAGCAGGCCCTCGGGCAGATCCAGTTCTGCGGCGCGCGCGGCGACGACCTGCTTCATGGCCGCGATCACCTGCTTGTCGCGCGCATCCGGCGCTGGCGGGATGGCGTGGAATTCGAGCTCGTCATCGCGCAGCGGCGCCTTCAGCGCATCGAGGAGCTGGTTGCGCTGGGCGCTGCGCAGGGCGCGCTGGCCGCGCGTGCGCTCGGTCAGTTCATGGGCGTCGCGCGGCGGTCTGGCGGCGAGGTCGAGGACGTGGGCATCGTCCAGCAACCACGGCCGGGGTCGGTTGATGGCGCGCGCGGTCGCCTCGCGCCAGAGCAGGAGGCGGCGCAGCAGGGCCTGGCGCTCGCGGGGCCAGTCGGCCGCGCCACGGAAGGCGGTTTGCGGCTCGGGATCGGGGCCACTGTCGCGTGCGGCATCCAGCAGGCGCTGGCAATCCTCGGCCAGCCACGCGGAGAACCCGCGCCGGTCCACGCGTGCGGCAAGTTCGGCGTGCAGTTGCGGAAGATGGACCACGTCTTGCGCGGCGTAGTCGAGCTGCGCGGGGCTCAGCGGGCGCCTGAGCCAGTCGGAGCGGGTCTGGCCCTTGGGCAGTTCGACGCCGGTAAGCGCCTGGACCAGCTTCTGATAGCCCAGCCCGGCGCCGAGCCCCGCGAACGAAGCGGCGATCTGGGTGTCGAACAGGTGAGCGATCGAGCACGACCAGGTCGCCAGCGCCTGCAGGTCTTCGCCGGCGCTGTGCATCACGCAGGTGCGCGCGGAATCGCCAAGCAATCTGGCCAGTGGTGCCGGGTCGGCCACGCCGAGCGGATCGACCAGGCCGATGTCGGCACCCAGCCCCAGCTGTACCAGCGCGAGCCGGGGCGCATAGGTGTCGATACGCATGAATTCGGTGTCCAGCCCGAAGCTGGCGGGCGCAGCGTCGAGGAAGGAGGCAAGTGTGTCGTCGGTGGCGATCCAGTCGGCCAAGGCGGTATTCCATGCAGCGTGATCGGAGAGCCGGGCCGTGCGCCGCAGTGGGGTTGCCCGGCATCGGAAGCGTGCGTCGGGGCAACGGCTTCACGCGACAGCGCCAAGCACGGATAATCCTGCACGATGCCCGGTAGCGAAGTTGCACGCAAGCAGCATGCCTGGGGTGGCGCGGCGGGTCTCGCGCTGCTCGCCTTCGTGCTGGCCTTTCGCTTTTTCCCGGGCATCCTGCACATCGAACCCCAATCCGATGAGGTCGTGGCCACCAGCGCACCGGGTGCGCCGGCCGGCGCTGCGACCTGGTCGGCGGTGCAGGCACCGCCCCCCGAAACCTCGCCGGCGTCGGCTGCGGTGGCGTCCACCGGCACCTCGTTTGCCGACGCGGTGCGCATGGGGCCGCCCGCGCCCACCAGCAAGCAGGTGGCCGCGCTGCTCAAGCGCGCGCAGGCGGCCGAGGAAGCCGGCGCGCTGATCGAGCCGGCCAAGGACAACGCGGTGGCCCTGTACCACGAAGTGCTGGCGGCGGCGCCGACGAACCGCGAGGCCGAGGCGGGGCTGGAGCGGATCGGGGGTGCACTGCGCGACTGGGCGCTGGCGGCGATCATCCGCGGCGACGAGGACAGTGCGCAGCGCTACCTCGCCGCCTACGCGCAATTGCCACATTCGGAGGAAGAGCTGGCCGACGTGCGTGCGCGCGTCAAGACCCTGCATGAAGTGTTGCCCATGCTGACCCGCGCGGCGGCGCTGATGAAGGCCGGGCATGCCACCGAGCCCAGGGGCGGCAATGCGCTGGATGTCTATCGCCAGGTGCTCAAGCTCGATCCGGGCAACCTGCTGGCCGATGCCGGTCTGGCGGAGATCGAACGTGGCTACCTGGACGAGGCGCTGGCCGAGGCGGCGCAGGACGACTTCGAGGGCGCCGATGCGAGCCTTGCCCAGGCCGCGACGATTCGGCCGGGCTCGCGCGAACTGCTGGAGACCCGCGCGCGCATCGAGGGCATTCGCCGCCAGCGGGCCGAGGGCATACTGGCGCAGGCGCGCTCGGCGCTGGATGCGGGCAATGCCGACCTGGCCGAACAACTGGCGCAGCGGGCGCAGGCGATCAGCTCCGACCTCGCCGGCCTGGATCGCTTCAACGTCCGCCTGCGCAATGCGCGCCTGTATGCCAGCCTGTCGCCTGGGCAGGTGCTGCAGGATCGCTTCCTGGACATTTCCGGCAGCGCGCCGCCGGTGGTGGTGATCCCCACCGGCAGCTTCATCATGGGTTCCAGCGACGACGAGGCCGGCCGTGCCGCCAACGAGGGTCCGGCGCGGCGCGTGGTCATCAATGTCGGCTTCGCGCTTGGCCAGACCGAAGTGACGGTCGGCCAGTTCCGCGAATTTGTCAGCGTCACCGATTACCGCACGGATGCCGAGAGACTGGGCAGCAGCGCGGTCTATGACGAAAGCACGGGACGCATCGTCGAGCGCCGCGGCATGACCTGGCGCAACGATTACAGCGGTGCGCGGGCGCGCGACAACCTGCCGGTCGTCAACGTGTCGTGGAATGATGCGACGGCCTATCTCGCCTGGTTGAGCGCGCACACGGGCAAGCACTACCGCCTGCCGAGCGAGGCCGAGTTCGAGTATGCCCTGCGTGCCGGTTCGGGCACGCGCTACCCGTGGGGCGACGGCAATCCCGACCAGGTGGTCGGCAACTTCACCGGCGACCGCGACCGCTCGCCGACCAAGCGCAGCTGGAGCGTTGCCTTTCCGCATTATGACGACGGCTACTGGGGTCCGGCGCCCGTACGCACCTATCCGGCCAATGCGTTCGGCCTGTACGGCATGGCAGGCAACGTGTCCGAGTGGGTCGAGGACTGCTGGCATGACAACTACATCCGTGCCCCGCGCGACAGCAGCGCCTGGGTGAATCCCGGATGCCGCCAGCGCGTCGTGCGTGGCGGCTCGTGGGGCAGCGACCCCGGGCAGGTGCGCTCGGCCTACCGCACGTCTGCGGCAGCCGACACGCGCAGCGCGCGCGTGGGTTTTCGCATCGCGCGTGATCTTTAGAGGGGAGGGGCACGGGCGCGCGGCCCGCATGGCGGCACGGCGCACCGCGACCCGACCTTGCGCCTTCACGTGAAGTAAATCCTGCACAAGCCAGAATCACCCCGTGGCGTGGCATCCCGCCATGCGCAACGAGGAGCTGGCGATGCGCGATTCGCGCGCTGTAGAGCCGTTGACCGTGGCCGCGTCAGGCGCCGCGTCGGCGCTGGCGCGGCGCTTTGCTGAAGTGCGCGCCGCAACCTCGGCCCTGGTGGCCAACCTCGCGCCCGAGGACAGCGTCGTACAGTCGATGCCCGAGGCGAGCCCGGCCAAGTGGCATCTCGCCCATACCACCTGGTTCTTCGAGCACTTCATCCTTGCCCGCGAGGCCGGCTATCAGGCGCTCCACGCGGGCTGGGATTTCATCTTCAATTCCTATTACCAGAGCGTCGGGCCCATGCACGCGCGGCCGCGCCGCGGGCTGCTCTCGCGCCCGACCCTGGCCGAGGTGCTGGACTACCGCGCCGAGGTCGATGGGCGCGTGCGGGATCTCCTGGGACAGGTGCTCGACCCGGCGCTCGAAGCGTTGCTCGTGCTTGGTCTCAATCACGAGCAGCAGCACCAGGAACTGCTGCTCACCGACATCAAGCATCTGTTTTCGCTGAACCCGCTGGAGCCGGTCTATCGATGCGCTGCGCCGCGGGAATCGCGCGCGGCCCAGCCGCTGGTCTTCCTGCCCGGTGTCGAAGGCATCGTCGAGATCGGCCATGCCGGCGCGGGGTTCGCCTTCGATTGCGAGACACCACGCCATCGCACCCTGTTGCAGCCGCACGCCATCGCCAATCGTGCGGTCACCAACGCCGAGTTCGCCGAGTTCATCCGCGCGGGCGGCTACCGCACACCGACGTTGTGGCTGTCCGACGGCTGGGATCGCGTGCAGCAGGAAGGCTGGCGTCACCCGCTGTACGCCACGCCGGAAATGGATACGGCCTTCACCCTCGCCGGGCGCCAGCCGCTCGATCCGGCCGCGCCGGTCTGCCACCTCAGCTATTTCGAGGCGGACGCCTTCGCCCGCTGGGCTGGCGCGCGCCTGCCCAGCGAGGCGGAGTGGGAAGCGCTGGCAGCAACGTTGCCCGTCAGTGGCCATTTCGCCGACAGCGGCAGGTTCGAACCGCTGCCCGCCGGGCCGGGCCCGGGCGCCCTGCAGATGTTCGGCGATGTCTGGGAGTGGACGGCCAGCCCGTATGTCGCCTACCCAGGTTATCGCCCGCTGCCCGGGGCGGTCGGCGAGTACAACGGCAAGTTCATGTGCGGGCAGTTCGTCCTGCGCGGCGGCGCCTGCGTGACGCCCGCGGGGCACCTGCGCGCCAGCTACCGCAATTTCTGGGCGCCGGCGACGCGCTGGCAGTTCGCCGGCCTGCGCCTGGCGAAGGATCGCTGATGGCCGCCCTGCAGCTCGTGCGCGCCGGCCGCGGCGCCGCGCCACCGGCGGACTTTGCTGCCGATGTCTGCGCCGGCCTGGCGCGCCGGCCCAAGCGCATCGCCTCCAAGTATTTCTACGACGCCCGTGGTTCGGCCCTGTTCGAGCGCATCTGTGCGCAACCCGAGTACTACCTGACACGCACGGAACTGGCGATCCTGCACGCGCATGCGGATGAAATCGCGGCGGCCGTCGGGCCGCGCGCATTGGTTCTCGAGTACGGCAGCGGCAGTGGCCTCAAGACGCGGCGACTGCTCGATGCCCTGGTCGAGCCGGTCGCCTACGTGCCGGTGGAGATCTCGCGTGCGGCGCTGGATGCCAGTACGGCGGCATTGGCGCCCGAGTTCCCGGAGCTGGAGATCCTGCCGTTGTGCGCCGATTTCACCGGTCGCCTCGCGCCGCCCGCGCCGCGCCGGCAGCCGCGTCGCACCCTGGTGTATTTCCCCGGCTCGACGCTCGGCAACTTCGGCCCGGACGAAGCCGCTGCCGTGCTGCGCGACATGCGCGTGAACATGGGCGCGGGCGGCCTGGCCCTGGTCGGCATCGACCTGCAGAAGGATCCGCGGGTGATCGAAGCCGCCTACAACGATGCCGCCGGCGTGACCGCCGAGTTCACCCTGAACCTGCTGGCGCGGATCAATCGCGAGCTCGGCGCGGATTTCGACCTCACACGCTTTCGTCATCGTGCCGCCTATCATGCGCTGGCCGGGCGCATCGAGACCCATCTCGTCAGCCAGGTCGCGCAAGTCGTGCACGTGGCCGGGCAGCGCTTCGATTTCGCCGCCGGCGAGGCCATGCTGGTCGAGTACAGCTGCAAGTATTCGCCGGACGGATTCGCGCGTCTCGCGCACGCGGCCGGCCTGCGCGTGGTGCGCAACTGGACGGATCCGGCCGACTGGTTCGCCAACGTGTTGCTGGCGCGCGCCTGAGCGGCCGGCGCAGGCCGCGCGGCTTCGAGGTTCGACATGTGGATCCTGCTGCTGGCCTGGTTGGGCGGTGTACTGACCATCGCCAGTCCCTGCATCCTGCCGGTACTGCCGTTCGTGTTTGCCGGCATGGGCCGACCTTTCGCGCAGCGGGGGTTGCCCCTGCTGACCGGCATGGCGCTGACCTTTGCCGTGGTTGCGAGCCTGGCCGCCGCCGGCGCCAACTGGGCCGTGCGCGCCAACCAGTACGGCCGTCAACTTGCACTGGTGGTGCTGGCACTGGTGGGCCTGACCCTGCTCTTGCCACGCCTGGCCACGCTGATCTCACGGCCCTTCCTGTTCCTCGGCAACCGGGTTGCACGATCGGACGGGGCGGCTGCCTCACCCTGGTCGGCCTTTGCCTTGGGCGTGGCCACCGGCCTGCTGTGGGCACCGTGCGCGGGGCCGATCCTCGGCCTGCTGCTGACCAGTGCCGCCCTGCACGGCGCCAGCGTGGCATCCAGCCTGCTGCTGCTCACCTATGCCATCGGCGCGGCCATGGCGCTGGCCGTGGTTCTGCTGGCAGGCCAGGCGCTGGCGCGCAGCGTGCGGCACGTGGCCGGTGCCAGCGAGACGCTGCGCCGCACACTTGGCGTACTCGTCCTGGCTGGCGTGGTGGCGATCGCCGCCGGACTCGACACGGGCCTGCTGGGACGCCTGTCGCTGGCGACCACCGGCACGCTGGAACAGGGGCTGGTGGACCGCTTGCGGCCTGCCCAGCCTGTGGCTACCCGCGCCGCTGCGGCGGTGGACGGCCTGCTGCCCAGCGCGCTGGCGGGCGCCACCGGCTGGCTGAACTCGCCGCCCCTGAACGCCGCGGCCTTGCGCGGCAAGGTGGTGCTGGTCGATTTCTGGACCTATTCCTGCATCAACTGCCTGCGCAGCCTGCCGCACCTGCGCGCCTGGGCGGATCGCTATGGCACTCACGGGTTGGTCATCATCGGTGTGCACACGCCCGAGTTCGCCTTCGAGAAGGATCCGGCCAACGTGGCGGCGGCGGTGCGTCGCCTTGGCGTCAGCTGGCCGGTCGCGCTCGATGACGACTATGCGATCTGGCGTGCCTTCGACAACCGCTACTGGCCAGCCCACTATTTCATCGACGTCCATGGGCGCATCCGCCACCAGCATTTCGGCGAGGGCGGCTATGCCGAGTCCGAACAGGTCATCCGTTCGCTGCTGGCCGAGGCCGGCCACACCGACCTGCCGCCCGCGGGCGGACAGGTCCTGGCCACGGGCGTCGAGGCACCAGCGGACTTCATCGCCGGCATGTCCCCGGAAACCTACCTCGGCTATGCGCGCGCCGAACGTTTTGCGGGTGGCACGCTGGCGCGTGATCGCAGCGCCACCTATCGGGCGCCGGCGCAGCTTGGTCGGCATGCCTGGGCGCTCGATGGCCGCTGGACCGTGCAGGCCGAGGATGTGCGGCTGGACAGCCCGGGCGGACGCATCGTGTTCCGCTTCGCCGGTCGCGACCTGCATCTGGTCCTCGGACCGGGTGCACGCGGCGGCGCGGTCCGTTTTCGCGTGCGCATCGATGGCAAGCCGCCCGGCGCCGATCACGGCAGCGATGTCGATGCGCAAGGCAATGGCGTGGTGCGCACGCAGCGCCTCTATCAGCTCATCCGTCAGGCGCAAGGCAACGGACCGCGCCTGTTCGAGATCGAGTTCGAGGATTCCGGCGTGCGGGCCTACGCATTCACCTTCGGCTGAGGGGCGGGTGGCGGTTCGGTCCGCGCAATCCGACCCTCAGATACCACGCACCCCCGTTCACCAGACACGAAAACGCCCCGCGAGGGGGCGTCTTCATGTCTGGCGGAGAGGGTGGGATTGCTCGGCGCGTCCTGCGCCTCGCCCCTTCGCGCTGCGCGCTCCGGGGCCAGCCTGCGGCCGTCCGGGAATGCTCCCGACATTCCCGTCGAACCAGTGGGTTCGTCCACGCACCCCCGTTCACCAGACACGAAAACGCCCCGCGAGGGGGCGTCTTCATGTCTGGCGGAGAGGGTGGGATTGCTCGGCGCGTCCTGCGCCTCGCCCCTTCGCGCTGCGCGCTCCGGGGCCGGCCTGCGGCCGTCCGGGAATGCTCCCGGCATTCCCGTCGAACCAGTGGGTTCGTCCACGCACCCCCGTTCACCAGACACGAAAACGCCCCGCGAGGGGGCGTCTTCATGTCTGGCGGAGAGGGTGGGATTCGAACCCACGGTGCGCTTGCACGCACGCCTGATTTCGAGTCAGGTACATTCGACCACTCTGCCACCTCTCCGGTGGGCCGCGGATGATACGAGGGTCCATCGCGCGAGACAAGCGGCGCCGGGCGGCGGCTATACTGCGGCGCCCGCGGCGATGCCCGTCACGGGGCAAGGAGGAGTTGCATGAACCAACCCCGGGTACCGGTTTCCCACGGAGAGCTGATCGACAAGATCACCATTCTCGAGATCAAGGCCGAGCGCATCGGCGATGCCGCCAAGCGCGCCAACGTGCGCACCGAACTGGACCTGCTGAACGGCGTCTGGGCGGCCGACACGGCGTCGCATACCGACATCGGCAAGGAGCGTGCTGGCCTGCGCGCGGTGAACGAGGCGCTGTGGGAGATCGAGGATCGCATCCGCCTGAAGGAAAAGGCCAGGGCCTTCGACGCCGAATTCATCGAGCTGGCGCGTTCGGTGTACGTGCGCAACGATGAACGCGCGGCGCTCAAGCGCGCGATCAACGAGAAGCTGGGATCGACCCTGGTCGAGGAAAAGTCCTACCAGGACTATCGCTGAGCGCGACGCGGCGCGCGGCCGCCCGCGGGACAGGCTGTCGGCGCCGCTCAGCCCGATTGGGCAACCTGCAGGGCAGCCTCCGGGCGGCTCGCGCTGCGCGCCGCATCGAATGCCTCCAGGCGTTCGATCACGTCGTCGATCTCGATCAGGTCCATGACCCCGCGGTGCTCGAGCTTGGTGCCCCACGGCAGCGCATCGGCCGGTTTCCTGCGGAACTTGCGCGCCGCCGCGTCGTAACGGTCCACGCACCAGCGCCGGTCCGAATAGGGCCCCGAACGTGCCGGATTGCTCGCCGCGTGCAGTCCCAGGACCGGCGTGCCGACGGCATTGGCCATGTGCATGGGCCCCGAATCGGGCGCCAGCAGCAGGTCGGCGCGTTCCAGCAGGGCGAGCAACTGCTTGATGGTGTCCTTACCGATGAGGTCGGTGGGCACGGTCTGCATGTGGCTGCGGATCGCGTTGCCCAGTTCGCGCTCGAACGCGCTCGGCCCGCCGCACAGCACCACCTGCCAGCCCAGCGCGAGCGCCGCGTGATCCATCACCGCGGCATAGCGTTCGGCGCGCCAGTTGCGCAGGCGATGACTGGAGGCCGGGCTGACCACCAGCACCGGGGCTCCGGCGCGCAGGTGCCTTGCGGCAAATTGACGCGCCTCGTCCGGGATGGGGATGTCCCAGCGCACGGCGGTCTGCTGGAGTCCGAGTGGTTCGAGGAAGCTGGCCATCGCGTCCAGCACATGGTCGCCGCGGCGCGCGGCGATGCGGCAATTGATGAACAGGCCGTGCAGGTCCTTGGAGCGTGCGCGATCGTAGCCGATGCGCAGGGGGGCCTTGACGGCGAGACTGAGCAGGTTCGAGCGCAGCGCCACCTGCATGTGCAGCAGCGCATTGAAGCGGCGCCCGGCCAGCTGCTCGCGCACCGCGCGATGACCTGCGCGCCCGGCATGCTTGTCGAAAACGATGAACTCGACCCCGGCGATATCGCCCACCAGGCGATGTTCCAGCTTGCCGATGATCCAGGTGAGCTGCGTCCCCGGCCAGTGCGCCTGCAGGGTGCGCACCAGGGGCACCACGTGAGTGACGTCGCCCAGCGCCGAAGTGCGCAGCAGGCAAAGAGAATCAGGCTCGGTGCCGGAGGTCGCGGTTTGATCCATGCGGCGCTTGCTACCATTTGCGTTGATGTGGTGCCAAATTGGGGCGCCACGCCGGAACGGCAAGCAGTAAGAGGCATGATCGAGCCGCAAGTTCAATCGACCGGCGATGGGGCGCTCGTATTCGACCGCGCCCTGGGCCTGGTCCCCGATGTCGCCTGGTTCGATCCGGCGCACTGGCAGGCGCATGGCCAGGCTGCACGCGCTTCGGGCGGGCGCGGGGGCGTGGTCTTCGTCACGACTGCGGCCGGCCCCTGTGCGCTCAGGCATTACTGCCGCGGCGGGCTGGTCGCGCGGCTCAGCCGGGATCGCTATGCCTGGTTCGGTGCGGCGCGCACGCGCTCGTTCAGGGAGTTCCACCTGCTGGCCGAGCTGGCCAACGCAGGCCTGCCGGTGCCCGCTCCGGTGGCCGCGCGCTACGTGCGCCAGGGCCTGCGCTACACCGCCGACCTGCTGACGCGACGCATCGAGGCCGCGCAGACGCTGGCCGCGCTGCTCGGCGCGGACCGGGCCGACCGATCCAGCGCCGAACGCATTGGCGGCATGCTGGCCCGGTTTCATGCTGCCGGCGTCTGGCACGCGGATCTCAATGCCCACAACATCCTCGTCGACGCCGCCGGCAAGGCCTGGCTGCTCGATTTCGACCGCGGCCGTCGGCGCCGGCCGTCGCTTGCCTGGCAGCAGGCCAACCTGGCGCGCCTGCGGCGTTCGCTGGACAAGCTGGGCGCGCGGCGCATGGCCGGTTTCGACGCACGCTTCTGGCACCCGCTGCTGGCCGCCTATCACGCCGCGCTGGTGGCTGCGGCGGAGGAGGGCCGGCCATGAGTCTCACCCTGCGCTTCCTTGGCGTGGGCAGTGCCCAGGCGCCGGAGCTGGGCTCGGCCAGCGGTGCGCTGGAGCAGGACGGCGAGCCGCGCCTGATGATCGATTGCGGTGCCGAGGCCCTGTCGGCCTGGCTGGAACACTATGGCGTGCCGCCGCCGGCAATCTTCCTCACCCACACCCACATGGACCACGTGGCTGGCCTGGAGCGTCTGTTCTACCGCCTGTATTTCGACCCGGCCCTGCGCGGGCATACGCGCCTGTATGCGCACGCCGCCCTGGTCCCCCTGCTGCAATCACGCGTGGCCGATTATCCGGGCGTGCTGGCCGAAGGCGGCGCCAATTTCTGGGATGCTTTCCGCCTGGTGCCGGTATCGCGCGGTTTCTGGTGCGACGGCCTGTGGTTCGACGTGTTCCCGACCCGTCACCACGCGCCCATGACCTCGTTCGGCGTGGCCCTTGCCGGCAGCTTCGTGTGGACCGGCGATACGCGGCCGATCCCGGAAATGCTGTCCCGATATGCTGCGCGCGGCGAGCTGGTGGCGCATGATTGTGGCGTGGTGGGCAATCCTTCGCATACCGGCCTCGACGATCTGGCGCGTGAGTACCCGCCGGAGCTGCGCCAGCGCCTCATCCTTTACCACTACGCCAGCGAGGCCGACGGCGCGACCATGCGCGAACATGGCCTGTGCGTGGCGCGGCGCGGCGATGTGATCGAACTGGCGCCGCCACGCGCCACCGCGCCGCTGCCGGTGGCAGGCACCTGAGATGAACAAGTCCATTCCGTTGCGCCTCGCTGTCCCGGCACCGGCCACACCGAGCGACCAGCGCGGGCGCGCCCTGGCCGACCTGCGCATTTCGGTGATCGACCGCTGCAACTTCCGCTGCCCCTATTGCATGCCGGAAGACCAGTACCCGCGCGACCACGAGTTCCTGAGCAAGGCCGATCGCCTGCGCTTCGAGGAGATCGCCCGCCTGGCAACCGTGTGCGCCGGGCTGGGCGTGCGCAAGCTGCGCCTGACCGGCGGCGAACCGCTGCTGCGGCGCGACCTGCCGGAGCTGGTGCGCATGCTGGCCGCCGTGCCCGGCATCGAGGACGTGGCCCTGACCACCAACGGCAGTCTGCTCGCGACGCGGGCCGCGGCGCTGCGCGCGGCGGGGCTCGCGCGGCTCACGGTCAGCCTGGATTCGCTGGTGCCGGAAACCTTCCGTCGCCTCACCGGCGGGCGCGGCGAGGTGGGCGAGGTCCTCGACGCGCTGGCAGCGGCCAGGGCGGCCGGCTTCCCGCCGGCCAAGATCAACTGCGTGGTCATGCGCGGCATCAACGACGAGGACGTGCTCGGCCTGGTCGGGCATTTCCGTGGCAGCGGCCACATCGTGCGCTTCATCGAATACATGGATGTCGGCACCTGCAACGACTGGCGCCGCGACCGGGTGGTGCCCAGCGCACGGTTGCGCGAGCGCATCGGTGCGCGCTGGCCGCTGGTCGCGCTCGATCCGAACTATGGCGGCGAGGTCGCGCGGCGCTACGCCTTCGCCGACGGGGCAGGCGAAATCGGCTTCATCAGCTCGGTCACCGAACCCTTCTGCGGGGATTGCACGCGCGCCCGCCTGTCCGCCGACGGACGCCTGTACACCTGCCTGTTCGCCAGTGCCGGTCATGACCTGCGCGGGCCGCTGCGTGCCGGGGCCAGTGACGCGGAACTGGCCGGCCTGGTTGCCGCACTGTGGAATGCACGCGATGATCGCTACAGCGAAATCCGCAGCGCGGCAACCCTGCGTGGCCGCACGCATGTGGAGATGTACTCGATCGGTGGCTGAGCCACCGTGGCCCGCAACCCCTGGCAGCGGCTGGCGCCGCAGTGCCCTTCATCCCGGAGTATCGCACAGCCCATGTCGCAGTCCCCTGGCCTGAGCCACCTCGATGCGCAAGGCCGTCCAAGCATGGTCGATGTGGGCGCCAAGGCGGCGACCCGCCGTGAAGCAATGGCCGAGGTGCGTGTGCGCTTTCCCGCCGCCGTGGCTGCCACCCTGCGCGCCGAGGGCCTGCGTTCGGCCAAGGGCCCGGTGATCGATACCGCGATCATCGCCGGCACCCTGGCGGTCAAGCGCACCCACGAACTGATCCCGTTCTGCCACCCGCTGCCGGTAGAGAAGGTTCGCTTCGCCATCGATTTCGATGGCGACGATGCGCTGCTCATCCGCTGCACGGTGGCCCTGACCCACAAGACCGGGGTCGAGATGGAGGCGCTGACCGGAGCCAGCGTGGCGGCGCTGACCGTCTATGACATGTGCAAGGCGCTCTCGCACGAGATGGTCATCGACGGCCTGCGCCTGGTGGAAAAGAGCGGCGGCAAGCGCCGCGTGGAACAGGGCAGGGTGATCGAATGAAACTGCAACTGGTTTATTTCGCCAGCCTGGCCGATGCCGCCGGCTGCGCGCGCGAGGAGCGCGAAAGCACGGCGCGCACGCCGCGCGAACTGTATGCGGAAGTGGCGGCGGTGCACGCCTTCAGCCTGCCGCCCGAACGCCTGCGCGTGGCAGTCAACGACGCCCTGGTGGGTTGGGACCATGCCCTGGCCGAGGATGACGAGGTGGTCTTCCTGCCGCCGGTATCCGGCGGATGAGCATGCTGGCGGTGATGCGGTTCTGCCTCAGTGAAACGCCGATCGACGTGCCGGCCGAACGCGCGGCCCTGGCGCATCCGGCCGCCGGCGCGCTGGTCGCGTTCGAGGGCTGGGTGCGCGACCACAATGCCGGACGTGCGGTGCAGCGACTGGATTATCAGGCCTATGGCGCGCTGGCGCAGAGCCAGGGCGAGGCGATCCTGGCCGAAGCCGGCCAACGCTTTGGTGTGCGCAAGGTGGCTTGCGTGCACCGCGTCGGGCGCCTGGAAATCGGCGATCTGGCCGTTTGGGCCGGCGCCAGTGCGGATCACCGCGATGCCGCCTTCGCCGCCTGCCGCTGGATCATCGACGAGGTCAAGCGGCGCGTGCCGATCTGGAAGAACGAGCACTACGCCGATGGCGCGTCGGGCTGGCTGCACCCGGACGATACGCCGGTCCACGGCGGCAGCTGACACGCAGCCCGTTGCAGCCGGATGCCTGGAGGGTGGCAGCCCCGCCAGCCACATCCCGGCACCCGAATCATCCACTACCGTTGCTTCCTTCCGGACCTGGCGGGGTTTGCGGACTATCGTCGCGGGAGGACCGACGGGGCCACCATGAACTGGCGGAGAGGGCGGGATTCGAACCCGCGAAACGGTTTGAGCCGTTTACACACTTTCCAGGCGTGCTCCTTCAACCACTCGGACACCTCTCCAAAGGGTTCTCATCCCGCCTTCCGGGCGGGATTGCTCGGCGCATCCTGCGCCTCGCCCCTATGCGCTTCGCGCTGCGGGGCCAGCCTGCGGC
>Ga0265293_10007475_pt1 | contig 16794 bp, 9 predicted proteins | sample Munlanlewell138R_FD_192505 | JGI IMG/M metagenome (GOLD analysis project Ga0265293, IMG submission 192505) | Leachate microbial communities from a municipal landfill in Southern Ontario, Canada - Leachate well 138R | ecosystem: Engineered > Solid waste > Landfill > Unclassified | place: Canada...
GAAACGCTCACCGCACTTCGTGCTATGCTAGCTAAACATAGCAATAGATTACTTACAAGGGGGTAGTGGCAAACCCGCGCACAGCGCGGGGTTGACACGTAGGGGGAGACTTCCCCCAGCAAAAAAAAAGCTAAAAACTGCCAAATATATGGCTTTGCGCATGCCTAGTAACGCGTTTCTCGGTTTATATATTCTCGAGCTTCTATTTAATCTAAATGGCGTGAAAAGCTTGCCAATGGGAAAAGCTTTTGCTACTCTCCTTGTGGGTAGGTGGGGAATTTGTGTGTTGTGACACTGCCATTGTTTAATAGTTTTAAGTGGACAAGAAGATGAAAACATCGAATCGCGTATTTTGGGCATTAAGCATAGGAATTAGCTTGTTTCTAGTTTCAACGGCCTGCATTGTAGAAGATCGCAACATCGAAGAGGATGAGGCTTTTCTTTGTAGCAGCAACGACGACTGTCTTAAGGGGTCTGAGTGCGTAAAGCGCTCTGATTCTGCCCCCCTAGGCAAATGCGTAAAAGAAGAGAATGTGAAGCGTTGTCATGACTACGATGGCGATGGTTACTTCAAGGCGGATAAAGGTTTTGAAGGCGCTTGCGGTTCATTGCCACCGTCAATGCTTGACTGCAACGACGATGACCCCAATATTTTTCCAGCCGAGACCGAGGACGCTTGTGACGGCATTGATAATAACTGCGATGGCTGTGTCGATGGAACTTGTCCCGCGGGGAAGGACTGCTACACTAATCAAGGCGAGTGCATTCCTATTATAAGACCTTGCGTGGGTGTTACTTTTGAGGGCGTTTGCGCAAAAGCTGTTGCGGGATACAAGCTCTGTAAAGGTGGTAAGTTTGTCGATGGCTACGATGATGCGAATGGTGTTTTTCAGGATAGAGACTGCAAAACCGCGGATGATGTAAAATATGTTGTCGACGAACTTGAAGCCGTTGGTAGCGACAAAAATAGTCAATATTGCGACGGGCTGGACAATGATTGCAATGGCATCATTGACGATTATTACGAAGAAGTAGGCAAATCACCCCTCGGCTGCGTTAAGTGTAACGTGGTGGATGGCGAAAATAATCTATGCTATCTTACACCTCGTACTTTAAATTTTACGGGTAGCGCAGATGACGCGGACTATAAAAGAGCTTGTGCTGCCATAAGTTCTGCTAAATGTGCTTGCGTGGGGACAACGTCTTGCGGTGGTACAGCTAACATGGATTACATCTGCACAAATAGTAAAAATAAGCAAATAACCAGTCATGATGCAATGAAAAATGAAAAAGACGTGGAAGATTGGGACGCAAACTGCGACGGCGAAATCAATCCATTACCCTAAGGATAATCTGATTCATGGGGGCTAGCGCAGTAAACGTCGTGTAAGGGTTATTAACTATGGAATCTGTTTTGTGTGTAACGTATACAGTTTATTGACTTTATTTTGAGCACATTACGGGGTTATGTTATGTTGCCCTAAAGAGCTTTTCACCTTTTTACATTCATCAGAGCTTCTTAAAAGATAGCTTTTGCAATGAGTATGGCCGCCCCCAAAGGGGCGGTTTTTTTGTACAAAGCTAAAGAATTAAATGCTTTTAGTGTATGATAGCTGTGGCTAAGCTGCGTAGTAGCTTCAGCGCTACCTAGCCCGCAAATGTGTATCTGCGCGTGCTATGCAATTTTCTAGGACAAGGACTTATGGCGAACAATGGCTTTGTGCACTTACATGTGCATACACAATATAGCATTTCGGATGGTTTAATACGCATACAAGATCTCGTGAATTCGGTGTCGCGTCGAAAGATTAAAGCCGTCGGCATTACCGACCACGGTAACATGCACGGTGCTGTCGACTTTTACAAAAAAGCCAAAAAAACAGGTGTAAAACCCATCCTTGGCATTGAGCTCAATATGCACGGCGCTCTTTCGCCAAAAAATCCTAATAAACGCTACCACCTTACGCTTTTGGCTAAGAATCTTGTCGGCTACAAGAACATGGTTAGGCTCAACTCCAAAGCCAACATAGAGGGCTATGACAACTTTATGCAAACGGGCTACGCGGAGTTTAGTTGGCTCAAAGAGTATTCTGAAGGCTTAATCTGTTTGTCGGGGGATCTCGGCAGCGAGATCTCTCAGGCGATTTTGGCCGACAACGATGTGAAGGCGCTCATTGCTATGTATCGCGATAGCTTTGAAGATGGCGCATTTTACCTGGAGTTGATGGACAACAGTTTCCCTGAGCAGCAAGTAGTCAATGATAAGCTTATCGAACTTGGGCGCGAACTTGGGCTGCCGCTCGTCGCAACCAACGATTGCCACTACTTAGAGCGCAGAGAAGCGCTGGCACAAGCGGTATTAGTCTGTAATGCCCTCTCTAAGCAATTAGCTATTGAGCAGCTTGAGCGCGTGGTCAAAGAAGATTTTTACCTCAAGAGCGACGATGAGATGTATAAAGCCTTTGCCCACTGTCCTGAAGCATGCGAGAACACCGTAAAGATCGCTGAGAGCATTGACTTTGAGCTGCCGCTTGGCAAGGTTTTCTTACCCCACTACGCTGTGCCAAAAGCGTTTTGCGAGCAGCACAATATCAGTGATCACGACGAAGCCATTCACGCATACTTTCGCGAAAAATCGCGCGAAGGTCTACAATGGCGCCTTTCCACGCTAAAAGCCATGGGCAAAGAACCCGATGAGACTGCGTACAAAGAACGTCTTGAGCGTGAAATATCGGTGATTTGTTCGATGGATTTTCCTGGTTACTTTCTAATTGTTTGGGATTTTATCCGTTGGGCGAAAGATCGCAACATTCCCGTTGGCCCCGGGCGAGGTAGTGGCGCGGGGAGCTTGGTGGCGTATAGCTTAGCAATTACCGACATTGATCCGCTGCCCTATAACTTGCTCTTTGAGCGCTTCCTTAACCCAGAGCGCGTCAGCATGCCCGACTTCGATATCGATTTTTGCATGAACAGACGCGGTGAAGTGATCAACTACGTCAGCGAGAAGTACGGCGTTAACAACGTGGCGCAAATTGCGACTTTCGGCGCCTTTAAGGCAAAGGCTGCGCTCAAAGCGGTTGCCCGTGTCATGGGCATTAGCCCTTCAGAAGCCAACGCGCTCTCAAAACTTGTGCCAAACGCGCTCGATATCACGCTGAGTGCGGCACTATCACAAGAGAGGAAGTTGCGCGAGATCGTCGAAACGCAAGCACAAATTTCGAAGCTCTACGCCCTAGCCTGCGATATCGAAGGCTGCTTTAATTCCGTGGGTATGCACGCAGCTGGAGTCGTTATTTCCGATGAACCGCTTTGGGAGTACGTACCTGTTTGCCGCGGAGCAAAGAATGAAATCGTTAGCCAATATGCCAAAGACGAAGTCGAGCAGGCAGGTCTTGTAAAGTTCGACTTTTTGGGGCTAAAAAACTTAACGGCGATCGAGCTATGCTTGGAGATGGTCAATAAAGAGCGCGCCGAAAAGGCGGAGCCTCCCCTTATTTTAGGGCAAGTTGCGATGGATAAGGAGGAGGTTTTTAAGCTCATCAGTGACGGCGATACGGCTGGGATCTTCCAGCTTGAGTCGAGCGGTTTTCGCTCATTGCTATTGCAGCTTAAGCCCGACTGCTTTGAAGACATCGTTTCTGCCGTGGCACTCTATCGCCCAGGCCCCATGCAGTCTGGCATGGTCAACGACTTTGTGCAGTGTAAACACGGTTTGCAACGCGTTGAGTACCCACACCCGCTTTTGGAGCCCGTGCTCAAAGAGACCTACGGCGTTATTGTGTATCAAGAACAAGTCATGCAATGCGCCCAAATATTGAGCTCTTACAGCCTTGGCGCTGCAGACATCATGAGACGCGCTATGGGTAAAAAGAAGGTGGAGGAGATGCTGGAACAACGCAGCATCTTCGTTGATGGCGCGGTTAAAAACGGTGTAGACGCCGAAAAGGCGGGCGCCATTTTTGATAATATTGAAAAGTTTGCAGGCTACGGCTTTAACAAAAGCCACAGCGCCGCCTACGGCTTGATCACTTACTACACCGCTTATCTAAAGGCTTTCTACCCCGTTGAGTTCGCAGCCGCGCTTATGACCACCGATAGCGATGATGCCAACAAAGTCGTCTTCTTTATTAATGATGCGCGCAAGCACGCTATCGCTGTACTCCCTCCAGACGTGAATCAGTCTAGCCTTGCCTTTAACGCGGTGGACGGGAAGATTCGTTTTGGTCTTGGTGGAATTAAAGGAATCGGTACAGCGGCTATCGAAAATATTTTAGAAGCACGCGCGGAAGCACCCTTTAGCAGCCTATTCGATTTTTGCAAACGCGTGGATTTACAAAAAATTAACCGCCGCGTTATTGTGTCGCTCGTTAGCTGTGGCGCCTTCGACAGCACTTGGGAGCAGCCGCTTACAACACTCGCCGAGATATCGGCAGCCCGAGCGCGAATTTTTGCAGCCATTGACTCGGCCATAGAACGTGGACAGAAAGAACAACAAGATCAAGCATCTGGCCAAAGTTCGCTCTTTAGCTTTATGGCAAAAAGTAGCACACAAAACGCGGACATCGTTAAGGACAGATTCCCCGAAACGGAAGCATGGCAAGAGAAGTACTGCCTAGAGCTTGAAAAACAAATACTGGGATTCTTCGTATCGGGTCACCCCCTCGACGCCTTCGCCCACGAACTCTCTCTATACATCACCCATGACTCCAACAGCATCAAGTTTGCACAACATAACGAACAAGTTACCATGGGCGGGCTTTTGTGCAACATCGAGACGAAGACTACACGCAAGGGCGACAAAATGGCGGTCGGTGGTCTTGAAGACTGCTCTGGTCAAGCGGGGATCCTTATTTTCCCGAAAACCTACGCCCAACATGAGGAACTGCTCGCGAGTGAAGAGCCCGTCATTATTAAGGGTAGCGCACGCGTTGAAGGTGACGAGGAGCAAAGTAAAGTCGAAGTCTCCGTCGATAGCATCGAACGCCTAGAAGAACTTCGCGAGCGCCTAGTTAAACAAATCTGCTTCATCGTCAACGCCGAAGATGCGAGCTCCGAGCGACTCCTGCAACTCAAAACCTTACTCCAAGCCAACCGAGGCCGCTGCCGTAGCTCTCTTCGCGTTTGCTTCGACAACAGTTATAAAGGCTACGAATCCACACTCCCCTTAGAAAAGCATCCTGTTAGCCTTAGCGACGCCCTGCTACGCGATGCTCGTCGACTCCTTGGTGGCAAAGCCTTTGAGATGCACACTTAGGGATGCTCTGAGTTATTGTGACTACCGCCTCAAACCCCGTCCAAGGGCTTTTGGCCTTGGAAGCCGTTTGTGTGTAAGACATTGATTTTATTGACTTTTATTTGGAAGGCTCAGCTAAGTTTCGTTGTTTTAATCAAAGGACGCTTTGAATCCTGCCCTCCCTACTGTTTTTGCAATTTTCACATGGTTCAGAGCTTCCTTAAGTGCATTGCCCAAGAAGGTTTTTAGCTCTCTAGGCGCTGTCTTCCTCTTTTAATGATGCTCCCCCGCAATGCCTCATGAGATCTAGCGTTTACACGTTTTATTGTGCGCACGCACAATAAAAAAGCGCCACCCTAGGGTGGCGCTTTTTTATTCTAGCATATGACTATCTTCGTGGATTCTTATTCACAAAGACCCGTGTCGTCATTGCAACCTTCGGTTCCACAGTTTTCAAAATCGACCATTCGTCGACCAAACTCCTTTGAGCTTGGTTCCGTTATTGAAACACATCCATAAGTCACAGATGCATTATAGTAGCCGTCGCAAACAAGTTCATCATCACCCAATGCTGTACAATCGGAGTAGCAATCGCCGTAACCAGTAGTGTCAATACCACACCATTGATTCACTCCGCCTGCGCAGTCCAAAGCTGCGACTTTGCCACCAAAACAGTAGGTCAAAACCTCGCCAGTACACTTGTCGGGATAAGTCGCTTCGGTACAGTCCTTGCCTTCGTCATCATGAAGCTCAACACACAAGCCAGTGGCATCATCACATTCGTTCGCACACTCTTCATAGCTCACGAGTGTAGCACCGAGTTTATCACCCTCGAGTTCGAAGCACTTATAGGTGTCGGATGAACCATAATCATGATCACATACGAGTGTCTCTTCATTCGCTACTGCACAAGTCTGATAACAAGTCGTTGCTCCTTCTTTAGATGTTGCACAGAAATTGCCGTCCTCCGCGCAATCAACAGCTCGAACGGTACCTTCGTAGCAAAGAGTTAAAATATCACCTGTGCAAGCACGAGTGTAGTTACTGTTACAGGGTTTGCCTTCGTCATCATGAAGCTTAACACACTGGCCTGTTGCCTCGTTACAGGTAGTGGAGCACATTTCATATTCTTCTTGGTAAACATATCCAAGCGTTCCGTCACTCAGCTCTTCACACTTGAATAAATCAGAGAAGTGCATGCCCCAAAATTCATCGCATACCCATTTGGTATCATCAACGTTGTCGCAAGTTTGATAGCATTCACCTACGCCATCAGTACTCACACCACACGTGCTGTTCTCGACTTCGCCGCAGTCTACAGCTTTTACTTTTTCATTAATACAAGAAAGTAGAATTGCTCCATCGCATTTGTCGTCATAGTTATCATCGCAATCATTACCCACTTCGTCATGCAATTTAATGCATTTGCCAGTCGTATCGTCACAGGCATCATCGCAATAAACTGCATTCTCATAGTCGAGTTGATATACAGGATTACCACGATCAGATTTTACACAAGATTCTTCAAGCGAGTAAAAATAACCATAGTAATTGAAGCAGGTTAGTTTATTTGTGCCAAGCTCTGCCTCTGTACACGTACTATAGCAATCAGCAACATCATCGACGACATCACAGGGTGGGTATATATCTGGATCACAGAAATAGCTTTCTGAAACTACCTCACCTCCATCACAATAAACTGCGTAGTTCCCATTACAAAACTCTGGTTCATCACCAGTACACGCTGTACCTTCCGCTGGAACGTCGACGCATTCGCCCTTGCTACAAGCTTTACCACTTGCAGTACAATCTTCGGCCGTAACGACATTACTTACACAGGTAACTTTGGAGTCATTTCGACAAACGGCTTCAAAATCCTCGCCACAGGAAGCTGTCCCGGGGACACATGCATTGTTATCGCATACTTCGTCGTCCTCGCATGTTTTATCTACAACCGCGCCATTCTCACAAACGCTGAGCGTATTGACGTCTTTACAAACTGGATAGCTAACGGGATCGCACTCACACTTGCCGCTGCGACAAACTGTATTAGCGGGGCAGTCTTGCTCTACAATATTACCACTTTCACAAAGCTTTAGTTTTCCTTCAGCAGTACACTCAACAACGTGCGTAGTCTCATCGCATGTTGCTGTAGCAGGGACACATGCATTGTTATCGCATACTTCGTCGTCCTCGCATGTTTTATCTACAACCGCGCCATTCTCACAAACGCTGAGCGTATTGCCGCCTTTACAAACTGGGCTAAAGCTAACGGGATCGCACTCACACTTGCCGCTGCGACAATCTGTATTAGCGGGGCAGGCTTGCTCTACAATATTACCACTTTCACAAAGCTTTAGTTTTCCTTCAGCAGTACACTCAACAACGTGTGTCGCTTCATCACAGGTTTTTGTATCGGGGACGCAGGCGCCATCGGAACATTTTTCGTGCGCCTCACATCTTGTTTCTTGAATGCTGCCGTCGACACACGTCTTGGCAACATTACCTTCACAGTTCGCCTTATATTCAGCACCGCACTGTTGATCGCCCTTGAGTACGCAACGCGCAACGCTATCGACGATTTCGCAAACGCTGTTGTTCAACTGAGTTTCGCACAAAACGTCAAGCAAACGACCGTTGATACACTGCGTAATCGCATGTCCCGTGGTGCTACAAATCGCAACGTGCGTATCGACATCGCAATCGTCTGCTATCAATTTATCTTTACCTTCGTCGCAAGCATAGGCTCCGAAAGTAAAAGCGCTTAGCAGGACTGACCATAAAATCTTTTTGTACATACTTTCCTCACTAAAAAAAGAGTTCGAAAAAAATTAAGCACCATCATGGCACTCAATTAGCTTCCTAACGCATAAAAGCAGATTTTTTTGACTTGTCAAACGCACACGCAACTACATCTAATAGAATTTTAGCGCAATGGCGGCATTTAATTCTAGAAAACGAGTGGTTCTATGTGCTTTATTTTGAATTTCGCAAAATTACAAAAGAATGCACCAATAACCAAGGTCTAGCTCATATTTTATAAATAACGATTAACTAATCTGTTTTATTGTTTATTTTCTTAGCTAAACGAAGAATGGACTAAAGCGCGGGCTTTCTAAACCTTAAAATCGAAGAATAATCAGAATTGATAGCTTTCCTAGCCTAGCATGCGAAACATGCTGTTAACGAAGTACAAAGCATATACGTCGGAGCAGAGCCGCAACTTAGGCATGACAGACTTAGGGATGCTCTGAACAATGCAAAAACAGTAGGGGCAGCTTTCAAAGCTGCCCCATGATTAAAACAACGAAAGTCAGGCGATTTTTTAAAGTAAAGTTAATAAAATCAATAATCTACATACAAAAACGGCTTCCAAGGGCGAAAGTCCTTACACAAGGTTTGGGGCGGTAGCCCCCAGTAAATCAGAGCTTTTCCTAATTTGCTCACTGTCGCTCCCACAGCTTCCCGAACTTGAAGCCTGTGCATGATCTCGCTAAGATACCACAGATCGCGTTCTCGCAGGTTGAGGGCGCTCTTTGCAACAACACAACGAGGTAGAAGTGAAACACTTTGGTATCTTCTTAGTTACTAGCCTATTAATGCTAGCCTGTGCAAACGAAAGCGGGAAAACCCCCGATGTCCAAAAATGCGGCGACCGCGTCTGTAGCGATACAGAGCTTTGCCAAAACGACGTATGCAAAACAAAATGCGGCGAACGCGTCTGTAGTGACACAGAGCTTTGCCAAAACGACGTATGCAAAACAAAATGCGGCGAACGCGTTTGTAGCGATACAGAGCTTTGCCAAAACGACGTATGCAAAACAAAATGCGGCGAACGCGTTTGTAGCGATACAGAGCTTTGCCAAAACGAGGAGTGCAAAACAAAATGCGGCGAACGCGTCTGTAGCGACACAGAGCTTTGCCAAAACGACGTATGCAAAACAAAATGCGGCGAACGCGTTTGTAGCGATACAGAGCTTTGCCAAAACGACGTATGCAAAACAAAATGCGGCGAACGCGTTTGTAGCGACACAGAGCTTTGCCAAAACGAGGAGTGCAAAACAAAATGCGGCGATCGCGTTTGTAACGACACCGAGATTTGCCAAAACGACGTGTGCGAGGCTGCGACAGATCCAAGGAGCTGCGGAAACGCGCTCTGCGTTGGCACAGAGTTTTGCCAAAACGGCGTATGCATTAAACGCGAAGGCGACGCTTCGACTGGCAAGCCATGCGTAGCAGGGCAATTTATCGAGTATTGCGGCGCCAACAACACCCTCTACATTTGCCACGAAGCACTTAGTACCGCTCACCAGTGCGAAAAAAGCACTTGCGCCATGCGAATCGACAAAAACTACGCCGCCTGCGTACGCCCACAAATCTGCGAAAGCGCCGAGCAAAACTTCAGCGTTTGCCACAGCCTGGCTCCAGGCAGCAGCGACTACCTCTCCTTCTACGAATGTGCCTACGCCACCGACGGAAATTTATACGCCTTCTACACCGACAAAGATGAGGAAGACTGCCCAAGTGGCTGCCTCGACGACTTCGAATGCAGTAAAACTAAAATCTCATGCGACGCCAATTATGAAGACCACTGCGTCGGCGAAATCATGTGGTATTGCAACGCTGACGACAAAACCGTCTACCGCTTGGATTGCGAGGCATTAATGCTAAAATGCATCAAGCAAAACGGAGAAGTAAACTGCGGATAAAATGATTTTTTTGTGGGGGGAAGTCTCCCCCTCGCCCAAGCCTCTTCGCAAATCGGCAAAAAGCACATAAAAAAAAAGCCTTGTATGCGCTCAAACCGCGCATCCAAGGCTTTTTTTGTGCTTCTAGGCCGATTTGCTTCAGGGGTCTTGGGCTACCCCCTCGAATACTTGCGGCGCTTCGCGCTACAACGACCTTTGGAAAGAAAAAAAGTTCTCAACATTCCCAAACTGCATCTAGATCCCCGAAACCATGAGTTCTGTCACGAGTTTGGTGTATTCGACGGGATCGGGTAGCGGGGAGCCCTCAGCCAGTAAGCTTTGACCAAAGAGCAGCGACGCGTATTTGGCAATTTGTTCGCTTTCCGGCTCACTCGCCAGTTTGTCGCGCAGTTTCTGGAGCAGTGGGTGATCGGGGTTAATCTCTAATATGCGTTTGGAAGCGGGCAAATCGGCAGAACCCATTTGGCTAAGTATCCGGTGTAAATGCGGCGACACGTCACCTTCAAGACCCACAAGACAGGCAGGTGACGACGTTAGACGCGTTGAAATCCGAACGCTGCTGACATCTGATTTGAGAATCTCCGCCAGCTTTTGGATCAAATTCTCAAAGTCTTTTTCTTGACTTTCTCGCTCTTTACGCTGCTCTTCGCGTTCTTCTTCCGTTCCAAGCTCTACTTCACCGCGCCCAATGAATTGGATTTTCTTCTCCTTAAATTCGGGAACTTGGCTAAAGAGTATTTCGTCGTAAGGATCGACCAAGAACAGCACTTCGTAGTCTTTCTTAAGGAACGCTTCGATGTGTGGGGATTTTTTAAGGCTTTCTAGAGAATCGCCAGCAATGGCATAAATCGCGTCTTGTCCAAGTTTCATACGCGAAACGTAATCTTCAAGACTCGTCATGCTAGGCGTTTTACTCTCGGCCTTTGGCGCAGTATCCGTATTCTCTCCCTCACTGTTTTTGGCGGCTTGCGCGTCATCATTAATGGTTTGGGTCGACACGAAACGCAGCAAGTTCAAAAGCCTATCGCGGTTATCGTAGTCTGAAGCGACACCTTCTTTGAGGTAGCGGCTATAGTTCTCCCAAATCTTGCCAAAAGACTCAGCATCGTCTTTAGACAGTTTTTGAATGGTATCAAGAACTTTCTTCGTTAAATGCTTTCGAATGGTGTTGATTCTGCGATCTTTTTGGAGAATCTCACGTGAAATGTTCAGATTGAGATCCGCCGAATCGACAACACCCTTCACAAAACGAAGGTAGTCAGGCAAGAGCTCGGGGCACTGCTCCATAATGAGCACGTGCTGCGCATGCAGGCGTAAGCCATACTTGGCGTCGCGATAATTAAGATCAAAGGGGGCGCGACCCGGAATAAAGAGCAAGCCTCGATACTCAAAGGCACCCTCGGCTTTAATGGGAATTCGCGTAATAGGATCAGTCCAATCGTGGCTAATTTGGCGGTAAAACTCGTTGTAATCCTTATCCTCAACTTCAGACGCGCTCTTAAGCCAGATAGCCTTCATAGAGTTGGCCTGCTTCCACTTAAGCTTTGTTTCGTGGTGTGCAGGATCACTACACTCATCGATATTATGCTCGGGGTCGTCGTTCTCAATATGCACGCGCTCTTCGCTTTGTAGCAAAATCGGGTACTGTATAAAATCAGAGTACTTCTTAATAGTGCTGCGTAAAATATACTCTTGAGTAAAATCTTCCAAATTATTTTCTGTGTCTACAGGAAGAAGCTGAAGAATAATCCGCGTTCCGACGCCTTCCTTCTCGATCTCTTCAATTGTATAATGACCATCGCCTTTTGAGCTAAAACAATGCGCAAGCGTATCACCAACACGCCTGCTCTCTACACGCACATCGTTAGACACGATAAAGGAAGAGTAAAATCCAACGCCAAATTGGCCGATCAGCTTATGTTCCTCGTCCTTATCTTTGGCAGCCTTTAGTTCCTTGATAAAACTCTTGGTGCCAGAATGCGCGATGGTTCCCAAGTTCTCAATGAGCTCGTCGCGACTCATACCGATGCCGTTGTCTTCAATAAATAGCGTCCTTGCCTCTTTATCGGCATAGATCTTTATCTGCAACTCCTCGACTTCAGCCAAAACATTGCTATCCGTAAGTGCCGCAAAACGACGCTTATCTAGCGCGTCAGATGCATTCGAGATAAGCTCGCGCAAAAACACGTCCTTGCTCGAATAAAGCGCATGGGCCATTAATTGAAGTAGCTCTTTGGTTTCTGAACGAAATTCGAAGGATTCTACCTTAGACATGCTTTCTCCTTAAATTTGTGCTTAAGACTGTATAAAACTTTTTAAAAACCTACGATCCCTGACAAAGCCTCTGGATCATCACTGCGTTTGAAGGCTAAGCACAGCAAAAGCCAAAGCAAGTCAAAAGCCAAAAAACATTTTCATCGGGGCTACCGCCCCAAACCCCGTCCAATGGCTTTCGCCCTTGGAACCCATTTTTGTGTGTAGGGCATTGATTTTATTGACTTTTATTTTGAAAACCCAGCTGATTTTCGTTGTTTTTCTCTAGCTACTTTTTTGGCAATTTTCACATTGTTCAGAGCTTCCTTTTTTCTTTGCCATTTTCAGCCTGGTTCTAGGAAAGAACAAAAAAGAGAAGAGGAGAAAAAGAGAAGAAGAGAAGAAAACAAAAACATCTTTTCTTTGCCATTTTCAGCCTGGTTCTAGGAAAGAACAAAAAAGAGAAGAGGAGAAAAAGAGAAGAAGAGAAGAAAATAAGAAAACAAAAACATCTTTTCTTTGCCATTTTCAGCCTAGTTCTAGGAAAGGACGAAAATACGAAGAGAAGAAAAAGAGAAGAAGAAAATATGAAATTATGAAAACAAAAACATCTTTTCTTTACCATTTTGATGCGGATTCTAGGAAACAAGGAATGAGGCAAAGGAGCGACCTAGAGGTCGTGACTGCGCCGAATGACGCAGTTGACGCCGAAGACGCGCAAAATGGTAAAGAAAAAAGGGTCGTGACTGCGCTGAACGACGCCGCTGACGCCGAAGACGCGCAAAATGGTAAAGAAAAAAGGGTCGTGACTGAGCTGAGCGACGCCGCTGACGCCGAAGACGCGCAAAATGGCAAAGAAAAAAGGGTTTTTCCCCGTGCAAAGATCTCTTTTATTGTCTCCAACCCTCTAATTTTGCCATCCCCTCTCCCTGCTTTATCCTCGAAGCGGGGCGGCAACGCTTGCAGCCCACATACGGTGCACAACGACTGTTTGCGACTTATCGTTATAGGCAGTCATATCATTATATAAGGGGCAGGGTTAAGATGAAAAACCAAGTTATTGCTATTGTTTTTGCAGTTTGCAGCGTTTGTGCAGCAAACAACGCTCTCGCACAAGATTCCACATTTGATAATGGCGTACTCCTCGCCTATGAACACTCGCCCAAGGAAAGTAGCGCTAGCGACGATATTTTTGCCGCTATCAAAGCGCTGGAAGAAGCCGAAACCAGCTTAAAGGCGGCTAACGTAGAGCTCGATCCCCTCGACGCGATTTTAGAGGCGGCAACAAAACAAACGCCTATACCACCCGATACAGTGGCAACGCGGCCGCCAACAACGATACAGCCGCCAACAACGATACAGCCGCCAACAACGATACAGCCGCCAACAACGCAAAAAAACATCGTTATCACGAAAAAAGTGGAGCCTAGCGCGCAGCCACCGCAAGTGGTCATTACTAAACTTGAGCAAGCTGCCCCGCCCCCAACCCCCATAGTCGCGAAAAAAGCGGAGCCCGCGGCACAAATTACGCCAAGCCCCAAAACAGCGCCAAGTCCCAAAACAACGCCAAAGCCCGAGCCGCCAACAAAAGTCGCCAACAATGCGCCGAATACAGCCCAAACAAAAGTAGCGCCTGATCCCGCTCACGCACCGCACACCCTAGCCATGTCCTATGTTTCGGCTATCTACCGCGTTAACGGTGTAAACCTCGCCGTCGCCGCCGAAAAGGGCAGAAGTCAAGCATCGATCGCGCAACTACACGCATACGCCGCAAACAAAAACCTGTTATATGAATCAGAAATAGCAGCCATTGGCGACTTAGCGTTTTTTCACAACACCTATGATAGAAACCGCGACGGGCGATGGAATGATTGGCACAGTCTCGTGGGTATTGTCGAAAGCGTAGACGATGATTCAACCATAACGATTTTGACCTACTTCAATAACGATATCCAAAGGATTCACCTCAACTTAAAATACCCAAACGTTCACAAAAGTAGAAAGGGCAAATTACTTAACTCACAGCTCCGTAAAGATGAGGGCGCTCAAATCGGGATGAGTTCTAAGCTTTTTGCAGGTTTCGCAAACCTACTCGGCGATAAGACTTCGGTTACTGTTATCGATAACTGGAAACCTGGGATGATTGTAAAGTAAGGAGAATGAACGAAAGAAAAGCTCAAAAATGAGACAGAACTTTAGCTGAACCGAAATATATTCATACTACAAAAGAATGAACAGCATAAAATACAAACAACTTGGTAGCTGCGGACTTCGCATTTCGCCGATAGTGATGGGAACCATGACCTTTGGCGATGGCGCAGATGTCAAAGAGAGCGCAAACTTATTTTACGTCGCTCTTGATGCGGGCATAAACTTTTTTGACTGCGCGAACATGTATGCCAATGGTCAAAGCGAAGAGATTTTGCGACCACTCATTCGGGAGCGACGTCAGGATATTTTGATCAGCTCAAAAGCGTACTTTCCAGTAGGCGTAGGGCCCAATGATCGCGGATGCTCACGACATCACCTCACCAATGCGCTGCACGCGAGCTTAAAACGCCTCGGCACAGATTATATCGACATCTATTTCCTACACCGTTTTGATGAGAACACACCGCTTGCCGAATCTTTAAGCTGCCTCAATGACTTTGTTCGTGCAGGTAAGCTGCGCTACATCGGCTTCTCGAACTTCTCCGCCTGGCAGTGTATGAAAGCACTAGCCATACAAGAAGCTATGAACTTTGACAAAGCCGTCGTCATACAACCGATGTATAATCTACTAAAGCGCCAAGCCGAAGTCGAAATTCTCCCCATGGCAGTTTCGGAAGGCTTGGGAGTACTTGCTTATAGCCCGCTAGCCGCTGGCCTGTTAACAGGAAAGTACATGACTGGCCAAGGCGGTAGACTGGATCACAACGAAAAATATCGACTCCGTTACCAGACGCAAGCACAGTCCAAAGCCATAGAGGAGTTTGTGCAAATGGCTCAAGAACTCGAAACTACCCCGAGTTCTTTGGCCATGGCGTGGGTGATGGCAAATCCCGCAATAAGCGCTCCCATTGCTGGCGCAAGAACGGTGGAGCAGCTAAAGCAATCACTCCAAGCCCTCAACTTTGAGCTCTCTAGCCAAGACTACCAGCGCATTTCAAATCTCTTCCCTACACCACCCTTAGCAACAGATCGCGACGAAGAACGACAATAAAGCCTACGCGCCACGAGATGTTCTTGTTTTCTCCTACTCTCATTTTCTTCCTTTTCAAAAATAACTCATGGAATTTGAATTTGCTACTTTTATCATGTAAGCATAAAGACGGGGGTGAGTGTGAGTGTAACTTCTTTCATTTTGCGCAAGATGGCGTAAATGCATGAGGAGCCTAGATGCCAGAGTTAAGATTTAATGTTTTGACCAACGAATGGGTTATTATATCGCCTGATCGTGCAAAACGTCCCTTTGAGTTTGTTCATAAAATCAACGAATTACCAACGCAAAAGCACGACCCTGACTGTCCTTTTTGTCCGGGAAACGAGCGTATGACTGAAGAGGAAATGTACAGCATGCGCGGTGAAGACGGGAAGTGGCTTACGCGTAGCGTATGTAACAAATACCCAGCTTTGCTCAGCAATCTTGACCCTGTAGCCGAAGGCGGAATTTTTAATACAAGCATACCTGGCTTTGGATTGCACGAGGTTATCATCGATACACCTAGGCATGATTTAACACTTACGACCTTGCAGCACACACAAACGGTACGACTTATTAATACGTTTAAGGATCGCTACCTCGCCTGTACAAAAGACCCGCGCGTTAAACACGTCATTATATTCAAGAATAACGGAGAAATGGCGGGCTCATCGCTCGTACATCCACACTCGCAGCTTATTGCGACACCTATAGTGTCCAACCAAATCGATGATCGCATGCGAATTACACGCGCGTACCACGCAAAGCATGGTAATTGCTTGATGTGCGACATGATTAAATACGAAGAAGCCGAGGGAGAACGCATTATTTACGCCAATGATTACTTTGTAGCGTTTTTGCCTTATGCCGCGCTTTCGTGTTTCCACACGTGGATCTTCCCCCGAACACACGCGGCGCAATTTGGTGATATACAAGACAAAGCAATGCCATACCTCGCCGAGATTTTGCAAGTCGTCATAGGCGCACAAGAAAGTCTGCTCAACCGCCCAGACTATAACATGGTTTTTCGCTCATCCCCCGTCGATTGCCCAGAACCGTACTACCATTGGTATATTTCGATTATTCCGCGCTTGTCCAAAACAGCAGGCTTCGAGATTGGCTCTAATATTTACATTAACGGCTCGCTACCTGAAGACAATGCTCGCCTGCTACGCGAAACCATCGCTGCGAAACAAGCACAAGTAGCTTAAGCTAGCTCTGATCTATTTGTGGGGCGCTGCCCCACCTCAGCATTACGTATTTCTTTTGAGCTTCCCCCCGCACCCCCCTCTCTTCAATCGCGACACGGATGTCAGCGATTGGTCGCGGCTGAGGCCGCGCGCGAAGCGGCCACAGCCTGGACGGCTGTGGCACTAAAAAGAAAGCACTCTTTTAAGCTCTTTTCGAATAAAATGTCA
>Ga0265293_10007476_pt1 | contig 16793 bp, 24 predicted proteins | sample Munlanlewell138R_FD_192505 | JGI IMG/M metagenome (GOLD analysis project Ga0265293, IMG submission 192505) | Leachate microbial communities from a municipal landfill in Southern Ontario, Canada - Leachate well 138R | ecosystem: Engineered > Solid waste > Landfill > Unclassified | place: Canada...
AATAATAATTATTACGGTCTATATATCGCCGGTTTTTATCTTGCCAAAAACCAATTGCATTGGTTTTCGTCAATCCGCCAGCAATTTCGGTAACTTCACTTTCAATCTTGCTAATAATAGCGGTAGAGTATCTTTTCCCGTTATTGTCAAATTTCGGAATGATAAAACTTGTTTTAATCATTTTTTTATCCTTGTATAATCAATTTTGTCTTTGAGTTCCGCATATTGCGGATATTGCTCATAGAAAGGTTTAAGGCTTCCATAAACCTCAAACCTATCTTTAAATATTGCAAGTATTATTCTCATTCTGCAAATACTATATAGTAATTACTTATATCTTCAATTTTGTTCTCAGTCATAAAATCCCAAAACCTTTTATCTGCTTCTTTTTTAGTTTTAAGATTCCATCTTTCTATAATTTCTTCAACTCTTATTGTTTTTGTTTCTCCAAAAATGGAGTGTTGTAATTTTTGTGAAGGTGAAAGTATCTCACCACTAGTAACAATACCGTCTTTTAAATAAAGTGTCGTTGTTGTTACTTTTACTAATTGTGCTGTTTTCATTTTTACACTCTCCTTAAAAAATTCCTTAATTGTCTGCATATATATATTACAAAAAGCCTGCTGTTTTGTGCAATATATAGCAAAAAAGCCTGAAATAAATCCAGGCTTTTTAGTGGAAATTTAACCGGTTAGATTAGCGTTTTACCAAATTCCGAATATTACAAAGTTCGCGGCGAACAGTGTAATATTGGATCCCTAGCAAGTTACTAATTTCCTTAAGGTTAAAGCCGGTTGAAAATAGAGTTAAAATGTCCGCTTGTCTTTGGTTACGCAATTTCGACAATAATCCAACAAAAGCGGTTTGATAATCCAGGTTTTCACCAGTCCGATCTGGCGCCGGGAAAATATCAAATCCGAATTCCTGATTTTGGTCACTTAAAACGTCGATTGAATTTCGACCGATGGAAGTCAAAAACTCCCGGAAATAAGCCCTTAACATTGCCTTGTAAGAGAATGTTAAGCCCGCTTTGTGACTGTAGCCGATTTTGCGCATCTCGACGTAATATAGCACGCCGGTCAAATAACAGTCTTCGTACCACAGATCGCCGTTAGAAATTTTACGCGCAAAATTGCCCAAGGCGTAATTTACCGCTTTAATTTCCGGATTTGATTCCTTTGTCGGAGTGAACATTGCAGAAATTTCCCGATCCGAGTAGTATCGCGGTTCCAGGCGCTTATTTCGCCCGGCTTTTTCTGCTCTGTGCCTTGTCGCTATATTAGATAGCGCCGTCTGTGGATTGCCGAAAAAAATTGTTTCCATTTTTACCCCTTTGTTTATGTTGTTTTTATCTACCATACCATACCAAATTTCGGCAATATATATAGTATATGCAAGAGAAAAATGATATATATTACAAAATATTTTTAATTCAGGTGTATATATATTTTACCCAGGCGCAACTATTTAGCTAAATAGCTAATTAGCTGAACAGCTAAATATCTGCTTTGATGTCGCCATGTTCTAACCTATTCTATATATAGAATAGGTTTTAGGTCGATTTTGAAAGTTATCAACACTCCAAAAAAGAAATAGCCTATTTCCAGAAATTCCGCTAAGTTCCTGACATTCGGCGAGTAGGGGCATATTTGCAAAAATGGCGGTTGCCGACAGTCGCGGCGGGCAGGTACTCCGCGTAATTATTTTGTTTTGGAAAGCACTAAAAAGATTCCGATATTAAGGCGGTAAAAATTGATGCTCTTGTAGTTCAAAGGATAGAACGTAGGTTTCCGGAACCTAAGATTCGGGTTCGATTCCCGGCAAGAGTACGAAGGGGTGAATATGTATCTTGAATAATTGGAGTAAAACAGGTTCAGGGGTAGTGATTAAAGATACGATAATGGGGGAATAATGGGGGAATAATGGGGTGATAGCGGGGTAAAATGGAGAAAAAATAATTAAAGAATAGGGCTTAATATTTGGGTAAATACTTAAATAATTAAAGTATAATAGGGGGTTAGATGGGGGATGCCCAGTGGGTGACTATTAAATAATTAAGGTTTGGGGATTGGAATAATTTGGGGTTGATCGTATTGCCAGTGAATTACAATATGGGTATTGTGATAGGTTACGCGAGAAATTACCAGTCGGAGAAGTGCTTGGCGTTTGTGCGGGGGGGCGGTTTCAAAAGAAAGGATGCTTTTGTGCAGGGTTTTAAAGGAAATGCCGGTATTTTGATTATGCACAGACTCTATGTATAGTTGAGATTCGACAGAATCTATTTGAGATTGCAGAGACTTGAGGCGGGGTTTAATTAGAGCGGGGCTAATTCCGGATTCGATAGCGTCAATCAGGTTTTTCCGGAAAAAATCAACCTTTTTTGATATTCCGGAGTGTCTTTAATTATGACGGGGGGCATAACATTTTCTCCTTTCGCTTAAAAAATATCTTGCATTGTGCAATATTCCATAGTAGATTTGGCGTGTGTTGAATAATAGATATATTAGAATATATGTTTTATGGAGCCAGAATGGAAGCAAGTAAAGAGGCGTGGTTGGCTTTCTTTCGAGGGGTATTGGATATACTATGTGAAACCGATAATCCATGTCAAAATATATTACCTGCTACAACAAATAGCAATATAAATATTAAAAAGTCTGGGAATAATAACAACCAAAACGGAGGAAATCATGGATGTAAGTGTAAGAAATACACTACGGAATGTAATTCGCCAAATTAATGTCAGCGCCGGATTTTTAAAGGGCGCGGCGTATTCGCTCAGTATGCACCTGGGCGAAGAATTAGATGTCAAGCCTCAGCAATTTTTAGCGGGCTTTACGTCGCAGATGAACGATCTGGCGACATTGCTCGAAACGGAAGCCTCGGCCAAGATAGAAGAAATTCTTATCAACTCAGAGCCGGGCATTAATATCGCAACGGAGATCGCTCCCGGACAATAAATGCTCGATCCCGTCGTCCTCAAAAAAAGACTGGCAACCGCCAGCGAAGAATATCTCAAATACGCTCCAACAATTGCGCGGATGCCGGGTGTGGGTGAGAAATATAGTATCGGGGAAAGCGGAAACGAATATATCGTAGACCTCGACCGGCAAACCTGCACCTGCTCGGACAACGATCACCGGGGCGATATTTCACCCTGCAAACACCTGATAGTTATATGGATTTACAAGTATTTCAAGATCAGATTGGAAGAAGAAACGGAATGCAATTAAACGTGGTTCGTGGCCAGGCTTGGCAAGGCGTTGCAAGGCTCGGCGGGGCATGGCTTGGCATGGTTCATGGATAGAGAATGTTTGAAAAAGGAAAACAAGCCCAACCGCAAGACGCGCAAAGCCATGCGCGAAACAGAGCGGGCAATCAGAAAGACGAGACTTGCGGATTTTATTAAACACTTAAAAAGGGGAAAGATCAATGGCTGAAACACAAAACCGATTCACCTATGCAGAAATGCAGGCGCTAATAAAACACAAGGCGGCTACATGGGGCGATGTGATCGTTCGCGACAAGGGAACCCCGGATGCTTACTGGGAGGCCAATACTCCAGAGACGGCGATAAAGATGCGGGAAGGCTTGGTAAAACTAAATATAGGCGGGGAACAACTGCCACTCAGCGGCAAACCCGAAGTTAAGCCGGGCAAACCCGAACCGCCGAAAAACCAGCCGCCCAAAGCACAGGTAGAAGTTAAGCCGCCCGCGCCGGAAAAACCTGCGCCGACGAGAACTGAACCCGGCAAATCGCAATATAAACCGGGCGAGGAGTTTCATTCGATTATATCGTTGGGCAACAACCAGCAAATGAACGTGACCAAAAAAATATTTCATTTAACGCTGGACGACAAACAAATATACGATGCCCGGAACGGTTTTAAAATTACGCACGAAGCATACATAACCATGAATCAGTTTGCCGGAGTGCGTATCCTGAAACCGCCAACCCTTGCGTTTGACGGAAAAGAGGTCAGCAACCCAGTTGTAATCCGCGACTCAAAGAAACAATATATCGAGTTGGTCGTAATCCGCAAGATTGCTTTTGGTCGGGCGCTTAACGGTAACTTTTTCGGCGTGGATCAAACCGTAAGTTATATTCCGCGCTCAATGTTTCAGTTGGATTTATTGAATCTCGCATCCCGGTTCCCCGGAATTGCCACAGTCAAGGCAACTGCATCACTGACCGACGAAGATAAAACCACCTGCTTTATTGAAGAATTGATAGAAGGTTTATCGGTAGTGGTAATGCAGGTTAATCACCGGGAATTTATCAGCCGGATCAACATTCTCAAGGAAAATCAGATTTGGGGAGACCGCAAAGCAGAAACAATCTGCGAACGCAACTGTCTCCGTAAACATCCGTCCATAGGCGTTTCCAGCGTCAGATTAGTAGGAACGGGAAGTAGCACACACGCCGAAGTGCCGGTTTATCGCTTTGAGGAGCCAGACAGAGAGCGATTCGAGGCCATTGCCGGAATGATTCAGGATGGTCGCATGGAAGACCTGAAGAATTTTGAAAAGGTCGATATATCCAAGCATTTAGACCAAGCCGATACGGTCGAATCCGATACGGAAATTCCAACCCAAATACCTACGGAGGAATAATGCCTAAAACAGATGCGGTAACTAAAAAATTACCAATCAGCCGCCGAATTTCAAATCGGCTGGAATACCGCTGGCTTTTAATTAAGCAGTGGTTTTTAAAGAGAAAGCGAATCGCGGCCATAGTGGAATACTTCGGCAACCGTAAAATCGCGCGGCTATCCCGCAAAGCATTGTATTTCATGGACGGCATAGACCACTTTATGAAAGACAAAAGATGGCCGCGTCAGAAACGCCGGGAGTTCTGGCACAAATTCCAAAAAAGCGCGGCCTTCCGGGAAGACATCGCGTATCAAATTCTCGAACAACACACTCCAAAAAAGAAAGGAAAGTAAAATGTGGTGGTATCTATTAGCAGGATTTATTGGTTTGGTAATCGGCGCGATATTGATGATCGTACTTTTCGCTTTTTGCTTTATGGCGAAAGGAGACGATGGGAGCAATAACAATGCGCAGTGAATCATTCGGACAACGCAATAAAGCCACGTCCTTTATGGGCTGGCTGGCGGGGATCTTCGGACATAAGCCGACAACACAACGCCCAAGAATCTTTGGCGGTCGTCGCCTGCGGAGCAAAAAGAACCGGGCTAATTCCGACAAAACCGGACATGCGCTAAGACAGGCGCACTTCGGGACATTTGCACCGGTCAAACCCTTAATCGTCAATCGCGTCGCAATTAATTAACGGAGGAAAAGAGGTCAAAGCCATGATTAACTCAATTTATCTCAAAAACATTCGCAATATTCATGGGGAATCTGAACAAATGCTGACCGGCATGGATATTTTCAATGGCCGGATCGGTACGGGTAAATCCACCCGGTTAGACGCAGTGCCAATGACAATTCTGGGCTACCTGCCATCGCGCGGGAAATCGCTGGATATGACATTCCGGGATGCCAACGATGATGTTATGGCGGTGGGATTGACAGCCGACGATTTCAGCGCCAAACGCATATTCAAGCGCAAAGACGGCGGAACCGGATTGACCCAGGAAATTCTGATTAACGGCGAACCCACGCCAAGCGCCGAGGCCGAGGCAATGATCGCCGGTAAATTCGGCGCGGACGCCTTCGTATTCAATCTGGGCGAATTTCTATCGCTATCCGACAATAAGCGCAAGGAATTTATCTTTAATCTGGCGGGGGCGGAAAGTCAAACGCATATCGAAGTGCAGGTATTGGAACGCATTTGCCGAAGAATTGTCGGCGAAGGCGAAGTCAACGGATTACTGAAATTCAAATACCGGCGCGAGAGTTTTACCGAATTAGAACAGTCTCAGGTCAAAGAGGCGGTCGATATACTTTTACAATCGGCTATGAATCCCGAATTATTACAGGCATTGCACTTGGCGACAGAATCGAATACCGATAATAAGCAGGAATATCTTAACAGCCTGCTAACGACATTCAATAACGATCTGAAAACCCAGCGGCAAATTAAGCGGGACGCCGAGGCGGTTAATTCCGAATTAAGGCGGATGCAAAAGGAAATTGAAAGCGGTGAGAATCTGCCGCAACTATTGGCCGACAAAGAGAAGTTAGAATCCGAACTAACCGCAATAAGCGTGCGGATTGCCGAGAACGATAAAAACAAACAGGTTTTGCGTCAACACGCTAACCAGGGCGAACGCATTAGAATCGCAGTAGCCAAACTTAATGAATTTGATACAGCGAAAACCCGGACGGAAATCGAGACCACTAACACCACGATTGAGCAATTAATCCAATATCTCGAAAAATACGAAACGCAAAGCAAAGTGATTTCGACGCTGGATTTAGAGGTTGATAGTTATCAGAAGTCAATGACAAAATTGAAGGACGTGCGTACAACCAAATTATGTCCGATATACGCTGGCATAATTTGCACTACCGATATAGATCGTGACATAGACACACTCCACACAATGCTGGCAGAAAAAAAAGATGCGTTGAAAAAAGCCCAAACCGCGTTGAAAAAACTGACCACAAAACTCGACAACGAATATGGAAAGGGCTGGAACCCGCTTGATAAACTAATCAGGAGCCTGCAAAAAAAGGTAGCCGATCTCGAAACAGCGGTCGTTGAAAACGAAAAGGAAAGAGAATTTTATACCAAAGAACAAGCCGAGTGGGAAGCAACGGATGTTTCGCAATTCAATGTAGCCGACAGTCAACTTTTAGAGGTCGAAAAGACCGGATTGATTAACCAGAAATCTGACCTGAACGCCAAGATTGACAAACAGCGGACCTTGCAGGAAAAAATGACAACTATCCAGGCTTCCAATATTTCGGCAACCAAAGCCGACGCCCGAATTGAAATGGATAAAAATCTGATCGAGGCTACACGGGATATAATGAACGTGATAGTCTCCGGCCAAACCGTGCCGATTATCGATACGGTCAACGCCATTCTCAAAGAAATCGATGCCCGCTACATGTTTATGATGTATATGGACGACAAAGAGCGATTGGTTTACGGCTGGAACAAAGACGACAGTTATACACCATTCGAGGCATTGTCGGGCGGCGAAACGGCAATATTTTCGATTGCGCTGATTACAGCCCTGATTAACCGCAAAAATCCGCCAACCAAGGTTTTGTGCATTAAGGCCGCCGAAGTTGACCGCGAATCTTTTGAGGCTATGCTGAAGGGGCTGGCGGCGTTAAAATCACACTTCGATAATATTCTCGTAGAATATCCACACACTATCGCAGAGTCTTACGACGGCTGGAAAGTGTGGCGGCTTTAAAGAAATGCAGAATTAAGAATTTAGAATTGGAGGTTTAAAATGCAATATTCCATTGAGATTATTTTGATTTTGGCTGTAATCTTTCTATACATAAAACATAGAAAGATGAGCGATGTATTTGATAAATATCAATTCGTACACCGCAATAAACATTTAAAACTTAATAACACAATTCAACAGATATGCAAACACGAACGACATGAATTTACCAAAGAGCAATGTGAAGGATTAACATATTATCGCAAACATTGCTCTATTTGTGGCGCCCGGCTTAAAGATTATGGTTGGAATCGAAAGGCATGGCTAAAAGACGATCTTGAGTATCTATCGAAAAATTCTACTCCAAAAATTATTGACCTCACAGAACAAATTAATCAACTGGCAACGACTTTAAACGATCAAATAGACAAATTTAGAGAGGTGGTTGAGCAATATGATAAGCAAAGTCATTAATTACGTCAACAATAAGCAACGGTTTACCAAAGCCGAGGTGGTTGCGATTGACGATCTGCATGTGACCGCCAATATGACCGGAACAGATGTGGATGGTAACGCCCTAAAAGAGCGGTTTGTATTTGATTTGGATAAAGCGCCGTTTCGGTTGACTGAAAAAGAAAAGCAATCGCTTAAAACCAAAGATGAGGAAAAATAAGGTGTCGCCAACCGGTTGGATCGGAATTGATATTGATGGGACAGTCCGGAATTGGATCGCCAAAGTAATTGAAATTTATAGACGGGAAATGCCGGATAAACGGGTAAACGAAAATATTACACAATACGACATTGCGCCATTTTTTGAAATTGGTCGGGACATCTATAAATATGCTTTTGGTGAATGGGCAGAGGAAGTCTATCTTCAGGCTAACCCATATCCGGATGCGGTGAAGTTTATTCGCAAATTAAAAAATCAATACAAATTCTTTTTCATCTCGTGCCAACCAAATTTGCAGACAGTTGAGCATACCTGCCAATGGATGGTTAATTATTTTGGATTAGATATACCCACAACTATTTTTACCAAAGACAAAGAAAGTTTTCCGGTTATGGATATTTTATTGGACGATTGCACCGAAAATCTAATCAAAACCCGCGATGCCGGAATCCGTTCGATTGCAATTGACCGATTCTGGAATCAGGACTGGGCTGGCGAGCGCATAAGGAAATATGATGAATTTTTCTCTCTTGTGGCGGGAATAAAAGGATGAAAATTGGGTCAACTTACTAAAGTACAGCAAAAGATAGTCGAATCGCAGTCTAACCGGATATTAGTATCGGCGGGGGCTGGCACAGGCAAAACGCGGGTATTGACCAGCCGAATTAACCATTTGGTTAAAAATATGCGGTACTCGGAGTACGATATTCTGGCATTGACCTTTACGCGCTATGCCGCCAATGAAATGCGCGAGCGGCTGGCTGGAATGGCAATCAAGGATGTCGAGATTCGGACATTTCACTCGTGGGCGCTGAACAATCTAAAACGATTCGGCGAAAATACGGGGTTCGGCAAAGATACGGATGTCATTACCGAAATCGAACGCGATGAAATTTTAAAGGAAATCGCTACCGAGTGCAGGGTAAAACTGGGGCGCAATTTCCGCTACCGGGAATTTATCTGGGAGATGCCCGCGAACGATAACACTTGCGGTTGGGCAACCTATAACGAAATAAAGATGGTCAGCATTGTGCGCAATCTTTGGAATCTATATCAGCAATACCGCCTGACAGATTACGATAAAATAATATATGATTTTGTGAAATTGGTCAATGATTCGGAATTTGTGCGCGAACATTTGCGACGCCAATACAGGCACGTGCTGATTGACGAATTTCAGGATACCAACGATAAAATCTGGAGCGTATTTCAGCAGATCGATCCCGATAATTTATTTATCGTCGGCGATGTTGACCAGAGTTTATATGGATTTAACGGTTCGCGTCCGGACATTATGACCGCAATCGCTTCCGAGGAAAGATGGACGCTTTTTAAACTCGAAGAAAACTGGCGGTGTCCGACGGAGGTGGTTAGTGGCGCTAACCGGTTGATTTTCCATAATCAGAAACGGATTGACCGGAACATGGTTAGCGCAGAAAACAAGGCGGGGCGGATAAGGGTTGTAGATTGAAGATTGGAGGTCGTAGATTGAATATTGTCAAGAAGATCAAGAATCATCCCGAATGGTTTGGTGGGTTGGCGATTATGGCGTTCGTTTTATTGATTGTAGCCTGCTGGATGGAATCGTTGAAGATGATAATAATTTGCCTTGTCGCCCTAACAATCTGCGGATGTATTTTTATGTCAATCTGTAGCCCACGAAACTGGACAGAGCCGAGATAAATTTTATGTCAAAAGAAATTTTTTGTATCCGGTGTAGCAAATATCTGGGCAAAATCGAGCCGGGATCACTAATTCGCAAGGGAACGGTCTATTTGTGCAGAGATTGCCATACCAGTATCAAAATAATCGAGAGCGGTAGTAACAATCAATCGACATTAAACGACTTTCTAAATATTTTTAATACCAAGGACGGAAAGGAATATGAGTAGAATATCACACACGAACATTGAATGGGTAGGCAATCCGGATGGAAGTCGCGGCTATGTTTGGAATCCCGTTTGGGGTTGTCGGAATGGTTGCGAATACTGCTACGCCCGCAAGATAGCACAACGATTTGCAATGACAATGGCTTTAAACTCAAAACATACTTTATGCTCAGCACAACGGCTGGCAGAGCGATACTATAACTTTGAACCAACCTGGATTGAAGAAAATTTTCAGAAAGATTTCCCTAAAAAGCCAAGCATGATATTTATTGATTCTATGTCGGATATTTGTTGGTGGAGGCCTAATTGGCTCAATTATGTATTGATAAAAATGAATCAACACCCGGAACATATTTATATTGCGCTAACCAAACGACCGGATTTGACCAAGATTTTACTGAATGATTTACATCAAACCACACCAGTAAAATTCTGGATAGGCGTCTCAGCTTCGACACAAATAGATATTGAAATAAAAATACCGCAATTACTGGAAATACAAGCGGCTAAACATTTCATAAGCATCGAGCCAATACAGGGCGCAATTACCCTTGAAAAATACTTGCAAAATCTTGATTGGATAATTGTCGGGCAGGAAACTGGTAATAGTAAAACTAAAATTAAAGCAAAAAAAGAGTGGATAGACAATCTACGTGCGGAATGTTTTTTTAATGAAATATTCGAGAAAAATAATCTTTTACCTATTATGAAAAATTTAATTCAGGAGTGGCTGGAATGAACACAAGCAGACTTATTCTCGTTTTGACTTATTCATGCGCAGATTCGGCATTTATCCATGGCAATCCGCAAGAAACTGTAATTGTTGATTCGCCTGAATCGGCGGCAATAACCTTATTTAAGCACCAAAAAAATGCGGTTATGTATGAACGCTGGAGTGGCATTCTATATAAAATTGACTTTGAAGAAATGAAAATTGAAACCGTTTCTATTCCGAGAATTGAATTTAGATAAATTATGCTTGACAGATTGGTAGAAATTATTCAGTCAGTGGATACACAGCGGGAGATTGCCATTCTCTGCCGGACGAATTATAACGTGGATCTGGTAGATGACAAACTCACACGGGCGGGTATAGAACACCTGAAATGCGAAAGCATTGCCAATCAGGGACACAGCCGAAGATTTCGTTTTGAACTGGCATGTTTGCGACTATTGGCAAATCCGTTGAACGATCCAGCCTGCAAGGTAATTTACCGCACATACTATCCAAACGACATCCTGACGTTTAAAAAATGCCAGTTGGAGGCTACTCAAAAAGCCGTAGGCGTTGCAAAAGTGCTGGCTGGCACACTTCCTCTATTTCAGGCGTTCTGCGCTGAAAGCGAGCAAATGCGGTACGCCTACGATGCGATTTATACGTTTCTCAAGCGGCTTCCAATCAATTCCGCTTTTGGCGAATGGCTTACGGATGAAAAATCAACATTGGAAAAAATGGTTGATGCTGAACCACATAAAATGCTAACTGAATTTCTGGCAGACCTGAGTATGGCAAGCATCCAGGATATAATGATTAACCGACAGAGCGAAGAACGGATAAAGATAATGACAGTCCATGCGGCTAAGGGATTAGAATTTGATACGGTAATAATCTTCAATGCCACAGAGGGCGCGTTTCCGATATTGCGCCGGGATACCGACCCGGAAGAAGAACGCCGGATATTCTATGTGGCAATGACACGAGCGATAAATGCGTTATGGATACTTACCGAAACCGGAAAAGAGAGTCGATACCTGGCGGAGATTGAACAATGCTGACTATAACAGAATACGAGGGGGATGTAACTTACAAAAAGCCGATGACTACTATGCGGGAATGGATTGACCAGTATTTTATTGGCATTGATATTGAGCGCAACCGAATACCGCCATCGTTTGAGGAGCGGAGAAGGTGGTGTACGGTATGCGATCAAATTTACTGGCCATATCAAAACGGTAGTAATTATAAATATGTTGATTATTTTGAGGCGGGACATTTACCCAAAATTTCATTCCGCAATTATCGGGCGGTTTGCCCGCTGTGTATGCAAGGCGAGGGTGATTTTTTCCGCGACATTCAGGCTAAATTTAAACTTACCGAAAAGTCGCCAGTCGGACATAGGTTACTGATTTACGACAAATTACTGGATTTATACAAGGCTGGGGGTATAGATGTACTCACAATGCCCATATTGCGTTATCAGCTTTTTAAGCAACTCGGCATAATCAAAGATGGAGAAAAGTAATGGCGCGACCTGAAAAACATATAGTTGATTTCTATCCCAAGAAGATTAAAAATGGCAAAACCCTTTTTATTCTTGAATCCAAATATCAAATAAAGGGTTATGGTTTTTTCTATAAACTATTAGATTTTCTGGCAAATACGCCAGACCATTACTTTCAAATAAAATCAGATACCGATGTCCTTTATTTATCAGGGATATGTTTAATTCAAGACGAGCACGAAACGCTGGATATGATAGAAATAATGATTAAAACCGATAAGCTCGATAAAGAACTTTGGGAAAAATATCGTGTGATTTACTGCCAGGATTTTATTGACTCTATAAAAGATGCGTATCATTATCGTAATAATCAAATTATCAATCGGTTAGAAATTATTAATAGAATCATAAAATCATTTCCTACGCAGGAAACCGAGTTTTCCACACAGGAAACTCCGGATCAATCCGAATTTGATGAAAAAACACCCCAAAATGAGGCATTTTTGCCCAAAAATGACCAAAAAAGCACAAAACCCGTAAAATCGTTTCCCGCACAGGAAACTGAGTTACCCGCACAGGAAACTCAATTACCAGCACAGGAAAACCCTACCGAGCCTCAAAATCACGAGCTTAATCCACATAAGATAAGATATAATAAAAAGAAAGAAATATATAAAGAAAGAAAAATAAAAATTCTGGAACACTGGAATACCAAAGATATACGCAATCACACGGTTGAACCGAAAAACGGAAAGAGAACATTACAAAACATAGTAGATACTTTAACAGAAAATTATACGCTGGAAGATATTGAAAAGGCAATTGATAATTATGCGACTATTTTAAAATCGGATTTATACTGGTTTAATTACAATTGGAATCTGGCTGAATTTTTGGTCAGGGGCTTTGATAATTTCAAAGATTGGAATATTGCTCAGCGAAATTATATCCGGGACAAAAGATTGCTTAAGGATAGATTTACACAACAGGATGTAGAAATACTAACAAAAGGCGGAGAATTCCAATGGGAGAATTTTCAATGGGACGATACGTTTGGTGCATATATTCTTAAAAAAACACTGTCGGGTGTGAGGTAGAAATGTCTGAATTTGATATTGAACTTCGTACCCCGCCACATTCGGTCGAATCTGAGATTTCGGTTTTGGGAGCGGCTATGCTGGATAAAAATGCGATAGATACCGCAATGCAATATCTTAGCGGAGAATCTTTTTATCCCGATAAACATCAGGAAATTTTCCGGGCGATTATGACCCTGCATAATGCCGGAGAGCCGGTCGACCAGGTTAGTGTGATTAACCAGCTGAAACAGACCAAAAAACTGGAAATGGCGGGTGGTGGGTATTATATCACTGGAATAGTCGAATCAACGCCATCGGCGGCCAATGTTGCTTATTACGCCAAGATAGTCAAAAGGATGTATGACTTGCGACGGTTGATTATGGTTTCGGGTGAAATTCAGGAAAAGGCCTATGGCGGTAGCGCCGATCCAAACGATATTCTGGAATCAACCCAGAGTGCATTATATAAAATCGCGAGCAGTAATACCGGCGGTAATTTTATCCGTATTGGCGATTATGCCAGCGAATTTATGACGATCATTGACGAAATCCATGCGGGTAAGCGCAAACTTGGTATTCCGAGCGGATTTTACGATTATGACAGGATACTGGGGGGCGGGTTCCAGCCGGGATTGCATATTGAAGGCGCAAGACCGTCGATGGGAAAGACGGCCTTGGAAATTGCAATAGCATCAAATATGGCAGAATCCGGAACGCCGGTGGGTATAGCGTCACTCGAAACGGATGATTTCAGATTAATGTCGCGGATTGTGGCGCGGGGGGGCCGGGTGGATATGTCGAAAATCGGAGACAAATCCATGCCGCGTGATGATTGGCGAAAAATCGGCGAGGCGGTAGTGAAATTATCCAAGATTCCATTATATATTGATGATTCCGAGGATGTGCGGATTTCTTCAATTATAGGCAAATCCAGGATGTTGATTCAAAAGCATGGCGTGAAAGTATTATTTATTGACCACCTGCAATTGACAAGCGGCGGGGATGGCGATAACCGGAATCAGCAAATTGGTAGCGTGACACGTCAATTGCATAATATGGCGAAGGAATTTGAGATACCGATTATTCTACTGAGTCAACTTAGCCGGTCGAATGATGGCAAGATGCCAACGTTGTCCGATCTGCGGGAATCTGGTGAAATTGAACAAAACGCCGATACGGTGACATTTATTTTTCGCCCGGAGCAAGCGGGCATCAAACAGGTGGACGGTAAATCAAGCGAGGGGCTGGCACAGATTAATGTGGCAAAAAACCGGGACGGGGCGACCGGCGAATTTATGCTATCGTTTATTAAACACCTTTCGACATTTGAAAATTATACCGAACACCGTCCGGCAAATTCACCACCGCGAGAAGTGGTAATGCAACCGGATAACGATATACCATTTTAAGATTGGAGGCAGAAGATGGAAGTAACAGCGATAAAATGTAAAAACTGCGGCGATATAATTTATTCACGCGCAAGACATGATTACCGGGAATGTAGTTGCGGGCAGGTGGCGATTGATGGTGGTCAGCAGGATTATGTCCGCATTGCGGGCATTGGATTTGATTATGGCAAGATTGATATTGGCGAAGTAACGCTAAAAGATTTATATGACGACTGGAATCAAAAAAGTGACAAATTCGGTATTATAACTACCGATAATCCGGCATATTTAAACTTTCAGCTACATGATATGCAGATTCAATCAATACAAGATAATACTATTTCGGACTATATGGTTGCAAAAACAACAACAGTACAACCGGATAGACTGATAATAGCCGGAATAGACCCAGGGACAACGCAATCAGCATATACCCTGTTGGATGCCGTAAACAATCGGATATTAAACAAGGCTATTGTGAAAAACGAAATATTGCTGAATATTCTGAGGGGCGAGCGGTTGGACGCTGATGTATTCGTGATTGAGCAAATAAAGAGTTACGGACAGGCGGTTGGCGACGAGGTATTCGAGACGGTTAAGTGGTGCGGTCGTTTTATCGAGGCTCTGGATAATACCGAGAAAAGTTGGAAAGAAATACCCCGCCGGGAAGTTAAATCGTATTTGTGTGGCACATCGCTGGCCAAAGACGCTAATATCCGGGTGGAATTGACTAACCGCTACGGAGATTTTACGTACGGTAAAACCGGTAAGGGGACAAAAGAGCATCCGGGGCAACTATATGGCTTTGCCGACGATATGTGGGCGGCGCTGGCGGTTGCGGTGGCATGGATGGAAAAGATTAAATAACAGGAGGATAAAAATAAATATGGACAAAAAAACAATATTAACATTAAACGGTTTGGATGGGATTGGATTAATTATACCATGTCAAAGTGGAGTTATTATAAGCCATCAATGCGGTGGATTGGCGTGTTGTGAATATAAAATTGAAGGCGTTTATCTACCAATTGAAGATTCTTTTTATTTTAATAAAATTACACCTGAAATTATTCTGGATAAATTATATAATTATTTTGGATGTACGGACGGCTCAGTATGGGATGGGCGTTGTTGGAACGGAATAACAAAAAACGATGCTGATTTTATAGATTCACTATTTGAAAACACCTATTTTGAAAAATGTATTTGGGTTAATAGAAAAAAACGAAGACAATCGATGGAGGCTTGCGTTCACGTACTTTATAAAAAAAACATTGACTATCTTATAAATAATAATTTTAAAACAAATGAAGCTATTTTGGTCTGGCTAAATAGCGATTAATTAATTGTCGAAACGCAATTATGAAAAGAGGTTAATGATGCAGAAAATAGATTTTACAGGGATACTGGCGAGGGCTAAGGCTGAAATTGGTGATTGTGTGGACGGCAAAGAATATCTGGATTTTATTCGGCAGAACCCGTGTATTGTCTGTGGACGCCGCGCCGAGCCGCACCACATGAAAACGCGCGGAGCGGGGGGTAGTGATTTTCTGGCTGTACCGCTTTGCCGGGAACACCATACCGAGATCGGACACGGTACGTTGAATTTTCTGGTAAAATACAAGATTGATATTAGGGCGACAATTTTTGAATTGCTACGCGATTATTATGGGATGTAAAAAAATTAGACAGGATTAACAGGATGAACGCTATACCAACAGAAGAAACGGGCATAAATATTTACGAGGCGACCGAGATAGCCGATGAACAGCAATTTGGCGAACTGGCTTTTAAGGTACACCAGAACATTGTCAACATTATCCAGACCATGCACTCGGAGTTTTTGGATTTGGGCGAACAGGCGTGGATTACGCTGAAATTCGGATTGTGGAAAATCGAGGCGGAGACAGTCGAGCAGTATGTCGAATTGCCGGAGATCAGTATGAGCCGGTCGGGATTTTTCCAGTTGGCGGCTATCCATGAATATTTTCGGATTCAACTCAATATGGATAAAAAAGAACTCTTGGAGATTGGGCGCAAACGATTAATGCTGATGTTGCACAAGGTCACGCCGGAAAACCGTGAAGAATTATTCCTAAAAGCCAAAAAGCTGAGTAGCCGGGATTTTGAGATTGAATTGCGTAACAGCCCAACGCTGACAGACGGCAAAACCCGTGATTATAACGAGAATATCGAAAAGGGATATTATCGCCTGATGCGGGT
>Ga0265293_10007477_pt1 | contig 16790 bp, 14 predicted proteins | sample Munlanlewell138R_FD_192505 | JGI IMG/M metagenome (GOLD analysis project Ga0265293, IMG submission 192505) | Leachate microbial communities from a municipal landfill in Southern Ontario, Canada - Leachate well 138R | ecosystem: Engineered > Solid waste > Landfill > Unclassified | place: Canada...
TTGCTAGAAATACTACCGGCGAAGTTTTAGATGGGGGGACAGGTGCTGATCTTTTACTTGAAGCTGATACTCTTCAGCTCGCACAAAATGTCAATCTTAGAAATATTACTCTAAGTAATTTTGAAATACTTGATCTTCAGTCTTACAACGGTTATCTTAATTTATCTCAGTTAGGTTCAAATAGTTTTCAAACCATAAAAGGAAGTGGTAATTTTTATCTTTACGGTACGTCAAGCGATGATAATTTGGACTTTGGTACTATAGACTTTAGTGGATTTAGCGGTAATATGTATGTCTATGGTTATGGTGGGGATGATATCTATAATTTCGAAAATGCAACTTTAGGCACTGATGCCACTTTTTACCTTGATGCAAGCAGTGGAACAGACACCCTCAAGCTCGGAGCAAATCAGACTTTAAATATGACGGATAACTACTATAACACTTTTGAAAAATTTGATATAGGTGCCGACTCTACACTAAACGTTAATGCGCTTAATAATAACGGAAGGTCATTTTACGCACATAATAAAGACTTTGATAACATTAGTGCAGATGATGGACTCATCAACTTTATAGGTGGCAGTGGAGATGATATTTTTTATGTTGATTACACTGCTTTAGAAGCTGGAAAGTTGAGTATAGATGGTAAAGGTGGAGCGGATAGAGTTGACATAAGAGCGTTTACTGGAGATGTTGATTTTACAAATGTCGGGGATAGTAATCTATTTTCAAATATCGAAACATTAGATATAGATCAAGCAGGAAGTTACGATGTAAACTTAAGTGCGGATGTTTTAGCTGCATGGATTGACGGCTCAAATTTAACTCTAGATATAGCAAATAATGCACAAGGAAGCAAAATTACTATTACTGGCGCAGAAGGTGGAGATATCACAAACTTAACATTGGGCTCTAGCTACAGCATAGTATCCGCTGATGACCCTAGCCTTAGCTTCACTATGGCAGTCGTGTAAAAAACTGTTTCATGTTTATAAATAATCTAGCTTACGAGGCTAGCGCTGGAAGTGGAAAGACTTTTATGCTTGTGGTGCGTTATCTTAGTCTGCTTTTTAAAGGTGCTTCGCCTTCTAAAATTTTGGCGCTTACTTTTACAAACAAAGTCGCAAATGAGATGCAAGAGAGAGTTGTGTCTACGCTTGAAGAGCTTGATTATAGAGGGGAGCTTGAGGAGATAGCAAAGGTTACGGGATTTTCTCGTGAGTTTTTGCTTGAAAATCGTCAAAGAATTTTAGGTGAGTTTTTAAATTCGCATACAAAAATCATGACGATTGATAGTTTTTTTACTCAAGTTTTACGAAAGTTCTCTCTTTACGCCTCATTGATGCCTGATTTTTCTACTTTTTCTTCTCAACATGAGCTTAAACTTCTCTCCCGATTTTTAAAAGAGGTAAGCGTTGCTGGCAAAAAAGAGACTCTTGTAACTCTCTCTTTGCACTCAAACAAGCGACTAACTGATATATTTGGACTTTTGGATGAGTTTTATATCAAAGCTCAAGAGCTTAAACATATAGAGTTTAAAAAGCAGAATTTTTTAGAGTTTGAAAATGAAGCGATGCTTTACATATCGGAGCTAAGAGAGATTGTAGAGTCATGCAAAGATGCTTCCTCCATCGTTTTAAAAGCGGTTGAGGCTGAGAGTTTTGAGGAGTTGAGCGCTAAGGCTTGGATTGGCAGAGAGAGCTTAAACTACAGTACATTTAAAAAGTGTTTTACGCCTGTTATGGATGAGTTACTATCTAAAATTCAAGAGGCGATAAAAAATCAAAACAGAGCAAAAGAGCAGAACTTCTTTTTTGCCCTAAAAGAGCTATCCGATATATATAAAAAGTCGAAAAAAGCGCTCTATATGGATGATAGTGAGCTTAGTTTTAGTGATGTTACATATCTTGTTTATGAGATTTTAAATCTCCTTGATGATAGCGAATTTTTATATTTTAGACTTGATGCGCAGATAGAGCATATGTTGCTTGATGAGTTTCAAGATACGAGCATTTTGCAGTATGAGATACTAAAGCCGCTTATAAACGAGATAACCTCAGGCAAAGGCATCTTTGATAATGGAAGTTTCTTTTTTGTTGGAGATGTAAAGCAGTCTATCTACAGATTTCGCGGTGGGGTAAGTGCTCTGTTTGGAAGCGTTCAAGAGCAAAACGGCACACATGTAGAGAAGCTTCTCACAAACTATCGCTCACAAAAAGAGGTTGTAGAGTTTGTAAATGAGGTCTTTAAAGATAAGATAAAAAACTATACGCCTCAGCTAGTCAGAGAAGATGCAAAGAGCGGTTATGTAGAGGTTATACAAAATGAGGAGCCGCTTCAAGAAGTCATAACTCAGGTAAAGAGGCTTATAAGTTTAGATGCAGATATAAATGAGATAGCTGTCCTTTGTGCTACAAACGGCGATGGACAAGAGATAGAGCAGGCGCTGCGTGCTCAAAACATAGAGGTTGTAACGGAGACGACGACAAAACTTATCAACCAAAAGAGCATCAGGGCAATTTTAGAGTATTTGAAGTATCAATACTTTGGCGAAGATATCTACATGTACAACTTTTTTGCTCTTATTTCACAAGAAGCTAGAAGCATCAAGAGAGTTGATTTTAATAGAGTAAAAATCTTGGATATTGTTAAAAATGTTATAAAAGAGTTTGGACTTTTTAGTGATGACTTTAATCTTATCAGATTTTTAAACACACTCTCAAAATATAGCGATATAGAAGCACTTTTATTTGAGTATGAGAGGCTTGATGTTAGTGCAGCTGCTTCAGAACTTAACGGCGTGAGGGTACTTACCGTTCATAAGTCAAAAGGTTTGGAGTATGAGCATGTCATAGTAATGGACAGACTAAAAAAAGCTCCGCCGGCTCGTGATGCTATAATCTATGAGTATGATGAAATAGCACTGAAAAATATCTACCTTCGTATAAAAGGGCGAGATGCCATAGATAAGCACTATGCAAATGCGCTCTTAAAAGAGAAAGCCTTGGTTTATGAAGATAGCCTAAACGCTCTATATGTAGCATTTACGAGAGCCAAAGAGAGCCTGTTTATTGTTTTAAAATCAAAAGACTCTATGTTTGATATACTGGATTTGTCGCCAAGCAGGCATGGAAGTTTAAAATATAGTGAAAATCATCACAAAGCTGCAGATGAAAAAGAGTTTCATGCGCTGGAGTACAAAGAGCTTTACTATGGAACGCAAAGCGATATATTAGAGTTGGAAAAAACGCAAGAAGAGGATATAAAAGCTATAAATTTTGGACTTGCAATGCACTATATGTTAGAGATGCTTCAAGAGTTTGATTTGCAAAGTATCGCACATGCAAAAGATATGATGCTCAATAAATATGGACATATATTAGAAGATGAAGAGATACAAGATATATCTCGCAGAGTAAAAATGCTTCTACAAGATGAGGAGTTTCTCTCTTTAATAGGTAAAGAGTGTTATAGAGAAAAAGCGATAAGATACAAAAAAAATCTTAAATATATTGACCTTTTAGTAAAAATAGATTCTGCAAAATGGAACATTATTGATTATAAAAGCGCAATCTCCCATCAGCAAGAGCATTTAAAGCAGATAGGCTCATATGTTAAGGCAATAAAAGAGATAACCGGCGATGATGCAGAGGGCTATATCTGTTATCTATTGGCAGATGGCATTAAAATTACCAAAATCTAGAGAAGGTCCTCTTAAAAAACCTCTACCCTGTTTCGTCCGAGTTTTTTAGCATTATAGAGAGCTTCATCCACCTCTGAAAACATTGTTGCATAACTTTCATGCTCTTTGCGCATACTGTTAACACCTATACTTGTTGTTAGGCTTATATTTTGCTTTTCAAACTCTATGGGTTTTTGTTCAATACTTTTTCTTACAGAATCAGCAACTTTTACTGCTGTGTGCAAATCAGTCTCAGGCAGTATAATTACAATCTCTTCTCCGCCATAACGCCCAATAAAGTCCGTCTCCCTTTGGCACTTTTTAATTCTAGCACTAACTTGTCTTAGCACTTCGTCTCCAGCCATGTGTCCGTAGGTATCGTTAACATGTTTGAAGTGGTCAAGGTCTATAATCATAATGGATAGTTCTTTATCGTATCGTTTTGCTCTTTTAAACTCAGTCTCAAGGCTCTCCTCCAGATAACGTCTGTTCCAAAGCCCCGTTAGAGAATCAATTTTACTTAAGAGCTCTATCTCTTTTGTTCGCTGTTTGACTAGGTGTTCTAAGCGCTCTTTTTCTGTTCTGGACTGCTCAATCGCCGAGAAGTAAATTAGTCTTGAAGTCAAAAGTGCAAAGAGCAGGGCAATTATCGCAGTTACGGTAGCCGTCGTAAAGAGCCTATTTTCATGGCTTATATAGGTTGTCGCATCAATGAGCAATAAGAGTTTCATCTTTTCATTGTTTTCATGCATATGTGAATCAATCATGGTGCGGTATCTTAACTTCCCATCAATCTCTACCATATTTGACTCAAAAGTATCTCTATCTTTTATCTTTGTTGAAACAAGCCGACTATCGCTGCTGGCAAAAACATTGTCATGTTCATCTATAATAGATATTTGTATAATATTTTTTGCTGATTTGATATAAGCATGTAAGAAATCATTTATATTTATTTTTGTAAGTATCGCCAGGCTGTTTGTTATAGAGCCGTCCATAGATTTTAGCAGGTTTTGAACATCAACCTCTCTTCTGAGAATGGAAAAATTATCAGGTGAGCCGTTTTGCAGATTATACTCTGATATATCAACGGCTAAATCAATAATCCCGACAAGTTTGTTGCCTAGGTGTATGGGATAATAGATTGACATAACATTTACAAAATCACGAACTTCAAAAAAGAATGTGTTTAACTTGCGATTGTCTTTTGTTGCATCAATAAAACTCTCTGATGATAAAATTTTTCCTATCTCATCTTTAAACATTGAGTTTCTGATTGTACCGTCTGGCTCAATGTATCTAAACTCAAATATTTCCAAGCCAAAAGAGACGTCATTTACTAGCTTTTGAAGATTAATGGTAGATTTAATATCATGAAAACGCTCTATTGCCGAGGAGACTGAACTAGCAACATTAAGCGAGTTATTGTGAAGCTGTGTAAGCAGAAGATTTTTCTGTGTCTTATAGTTGTAATAAGATAGATAAGCTATCCCGACAACTAAAGAGAAGAGTATTATGGGAACCGTATATTTTTTAATAAAGGAAATCATTAGTTCCCTGAATTTGGAGCAGCATTTTTATAGCTATTATACGCTTTTTCAAAATCATGATATGATCTGTCCCAGCGCTGAGTATGACAGCTTTTGCACATGTTTACAAGTATCTTTGGGTTATCTACTCCTGCAAGAAAGCCGCCTCCCGCAAACTTTTTAACTTCATTTTTGGCATTAACTTTTGCCAATGCTATATGAACATTGCCAGGACCATGACACCCCTCGCATTGAACATTAGCAAGCCTTGGAGTTTTTTCCATATCAACAAAGCCACTCGGAACAAGATGTCCTGTGGAGTGACACATGAGACAATGAGAGTTTTTTTCATTTCCAGATAATACCAGACTCTCCATCGCATGGTCATGCGGATCTTTCTTTCTGCCTAAAAAGAAGTTTCTATGGCACAGGCGACACTTAGCGTTACCGACATAGTTATACTCTCCAGAGGTTATAGCGTCATTATATACTCTATCACCCAGGGATTGTTTTAATGGAATCTCTGGCATAGGAGAGTTTAACTCATCTACAACCCTTTGATTCTCAGCCGCATGTACATTTACAAAAAAAAGCAACGCCAAAACAGTTAAAATCTTTTTAAATAGAGGATTAATACTCATTTATTTTACTCTTTGATATAATTTATTAATACGATAATTATTATATCGTTTAAATATTGAAAATTTCTAAAATTTAACAGTAGTTAGAAAAATAAAGATAAGCAAGCAGGTTCATTGAACCTTAAAAAAACCATAAATTAAGTTACTTATAAGGTTAAAAAGATATACTTTCGCCAATTAAATGGGCATTTTTAAATGTTGATGTTAAGAAAATTACTTGAAAGGTTCAAGAATGAAATTCACAAAAATTGCAACTCCTGAACAAATTGATCAAAAATGGGTTTTGATTGATGCTGAAGGTAAAACTTTTGGTCGTATAATCACTGAAGTAGCAACTATACTTCGTGGTAAAAACAAGCCGTGTTTTACTCCAAATATTGACTGTGGTGATTTTGTTGTTATAGTTAATGCTTCTAAAGCAAAATTTAACGGCCTTGGCAAAATTGCTAACAAAGAGTATTTTTCATACTCTGGCTACTTTGGTAGTGTAAAAAGCACAAAAATGACTGAACTTTTAGAAAAAAATCCTGAGAAGCTTTACAAATTGGCTACTCGTGGTATGCTTCCTAAAACTAAGCTTGGTGCTAAAATGATTAAAAAATTAAAAATTTATGCAGGTGCTGAACATCCTCACACTGCACAATTAGCTAAGTAAGGAAACCAGATGGCAAAAATATATGCAACAGGACGTCGTAAAGCGTCAATAGCAAAAGTATGGTTAACTCCAGGTAGCGGAAATATAAGCATCAACGGTCTTTCATTAGATGCATGGTTAGGTGGATTAGAGGCTAAAAAACTTCGTGTTAAGCAACCTCTTGCACTAACAAAACAAGATACGTCTGTTGATATCGTAGCAACTACTTTAGGTGGTGGTTTCGGTGGTCAAGCTGACGCACTTCGTCATGGTATCTCTCGTGCATTAGTAAAATTTAACCCAGAGTTAAAAGCTATACTAAAACCTGAGGGTATGATGACTCGTGATTCACGTATTGTTGAACGTAAGAAGCCAGGCAAGCGTAAAGCACGTCGTTCTCGCCAATTCTCTAAGCGTTAATCGCTACAAAAACCTTTTTTTCGGTGCTTCTTGCGCCGGAGAAATCTCCTTTAAACTTTTCATTAACATTTTCTTCTATTTTACTTTGGTATAATCGCTCAAAAAAAGAGGCATTTTGCGCTGTTTACTGTTTCTGATTTTATCACTTAATCTTTTTGCTTCAACGCTTCATTTAGCAACATCGGCTAATCCCTCACGGCTCAATCCCATACTCGCAACCGATTCAAGCTCTTCAGAGATTACCGGTTTTTTATTTAACGGACTTGTAAAGTACGATAAAGATTTATCAACAATCATAGGAGATTTGGCAGAGGAGTTTACTTTTGAAGATGAAAAAACACTCCTTTTTAAACTCCGTAAAAATGTAAAGTGGCATGATGGAAAAGACTTTACTTCAAAGGATGTCCTATTTACCTATGAGGTTCTTATATCATCGAAAATAAGCTCCCCTTATAGCTCTAATTTTCGTTTTGTTGAGAGTGTTGAAGCGGTTGATACATGGAGTGTAAGAGTAAAATATAAGCAACCATACTTTAAAGCATTAGAGACATGGATGATGGGTATTTTACCGGAGCATATTTTAAGAGATGAGCAAAATTTGATGAACTCCTCTTTTAATACAAATCCCATAGGTACGGGTGCATATAAACTTTACCAGCTTGAGCACTCAAAAAATATTATTCTTAAAGCATATGATGAGTATTTTGAGGGCAGGGCAAAGATTGATACGATTTCGTTTCATGTTATAGCTGACCCCATGACGCGCTTTTTGATGCTAAAATCCTCCGCTTTAGATGTTGGAAGCATAGAGCCTATGCAGTATGAAAAACAGCTAAGTAGTGATTTTTTTAAAAAATTTAATATCTATGAAAATATCTCACAATCCTATACCTACCTAGGGTTCAATCTGCGCTTAGAGAAGTTTCAAAATCCAAAAGTAAGAGAGGCGCTCTCCTTGGCGATTGACAGAAAAGAGCTAGTAGATATTCTTTTTTTTGGTCATGCAAAGGTTTGCACAGGACCTTTTTTGCCGGGAACAAAAGCATTTAATGAGAGCGTTAAAGCACCAACGCAAAATATACAAAAGGCGAAAGAACTTTTAAAGGAGGTGGGATACGACGAAGCTAATCCCTTTACCTTTGAGATAGTAACCTCAAATGCTAGCGAGATAAGACCTTATGCTGCTCAGATACTTCAGCATCAGCTTAAAAAATCGGGTGTGATTGTAACACTTCGCGTTATGGAGTGGCAAGCCTTTTTAAATATGGTAGTTTTCCCACATAAGTTTGAGAGTGTGCTGCTTGGATGGGGACTCTCCCCTACACCCGACCCCTATATGTTTTGGCATAGCGACAACGATAAACAGGGGGGATTTAACCTCGTAGGGTATCACAACCTCAAAATAAATAAAATGATTGAGGATTCTCAGAGCATAATCGACGGCGAAAAACTATCAGTTATGTGGAGAGAGATGTTTAAGATTATAACAGATGAAAATCCGTATCTTTTTTTATATATTCCAAACGCAATTACAACACTTAACAAAGAGATAAAAAACATAGAACCAGCTCCCAGCGGAATTTGGCATAACTACATAAAATGGGAGAAATAATTTGATAATATTATTTGATTTAGACGGCACATTGATTGACTCTACAGAGGCAATTTTAGAGTCGTTTCACCACTCTTTTGATTTGCATAAACTCTTAAGAAAAGAGGATGAAGAGATAAAGTCACTCATAGGGTATCCGCTTGATATCATGTATGAAAATTTGGGAGTTGAGAAGAGTTTAATTTCCGAGATTATTACGACATACAAAGAACATTACAGAGATATCTCAACGCAAAAAACCCAGCTTTTGAAAAATGCAAAAGAGGCTGTAGAGTTGGCAAAAGAGTTTGCTACGCTTGGAATAGTAACTACAAAAACAGGAGAATACTCCAAAGTGTTAATGGAGCATTTTAATATCATGCATCACTTTGATGTTCTCATCGGCAGAGAAGATGTTGTAAATCCAAAACCACATGCGGAGCCTATAATGAAAGCTTTGGAGAAATTAGATACTAAAAATAAAGAGATATGGATGATTGGAGATACAAAATTAGATCTCATAGCAGCTCAAGGCGCAAATGTAAATTCTATTGGAGTTTTGAGTGGTTATGACAAGGCCCAAACATTAAAAATGTTCACAAATGTTATACTTAATGATGCTCTAGAAGCCGCTGTGTACTTGCAAAAGAGGAAAAAATAACACACTTTTCTTAGTTCTTAAAAAAGAATAAACTGTCAAGCTGTATTTAAGAGCAACTTGTCTAAAATAAGGGTAAAACAGAATAGATGGTTTTTGTATATTAATTAAAAGGGAGAGTATATGCTAGAAATTAGATGGCATAGTCGTGCCGGACAAGGGGCTGTTACCGGCGCTAAAGGTTTGGCCGATGTTATTTCTACTACTGGTAAAGAGGTGCAGGCGTTTGCATTTTATGGATCTGCAAAACGTGGAGCTGCAATGACTGCCTATAACCGTGTAGATGATAAGACAATTATGAATCATGAAAAATATATGATGCCTGATTACGTTTTTGTTATTGACCCTGCTTTGGCGATAACAACTGACGTTACGGTAAATCACAAAGATACTACAAAATATATAATTACTACTCATTTAAGCAAAGAGGAACTGCTTCAAGCTCAGCCGAAGTTGCAAGGCAAGGATGTTTATACTGTTGATTGTATAACAATTGCAAATGAAACTATCGGTCGTCCTATTCCAAATACACCGATGCTAGGGGCATTTATGAAAATTTCAGGAATGTATGATATCGAGTTTTTTAAAAATAGCATGAAAAGAATACTCGAAAAATTACCACAAAAGATTGTTGATGCAAATATGGTTGCAATTCAGCGAGCTTATGATGAAGTAAAGTAAGGGGCTTATGATGGCAAAAAAAGGATGGGATGAGTTTGAAATCGGAGCTATGCTTCGTACATTCGACGGGAAGATAGACGATATAGCAGCAACGCGACAAGAAGATCGTGCATATTCACAAAATAGTTCTTATACTGCGAGTGTTGCCGATTGGAGATTGATTAAGCCGATATTTAACAAAGATTACTGTATTGATTGTCAATTTTGCTGGGTATATTGTCCGGACGTTTCAATAATCTCAAGAGATAAAAAATTAATCGGCGTAGATATGGACCACTGTAAAGGGTGTGGAATTTGTGTTGAGGTTTGTCCTACAAACCCAAAATCACTTCTAATGTTCCCAGAACAAGCAGACGAAGAGACAGAGATAGCTTCGTGGCCTAAAAAAGATGAGGAAGAAGCATAATGGCATTTGATAAAATGGAATTAAGAGATATCGAAGTATGGGATGGAAATTTTGCTGCTGCTCAAGCAATGAGACAGGCTCAAATTGATGTTGTTGCAGCATATCCGATTACACCCTCAACTCCTATTGTTGAAGGGTATGCACAGTTTTTAGCTGATGGCTATATTGAGGGCGAATTTGTAATGGTTGAGTCTGAGCATGCTGCTATGAGTGGATGTATCGGCGCTGCTGCTGCAGGTGGACGCGTTGCTACTGCAACTTCATCTCAAGGTTTTGCACTGATGGTTGAAACTCTTTATCAAGCATCTGGAATGAGACTTCCAATTGTTTTGAATTTAGTAAATCGTGCACTTGCATCACCGCTTAATGTTAACGGCGATCACTCAGACATGTATCTAGGTCGTGATAGTGGCTGGATACAATTTGATGCATACTCTCCGCAAGAAGCATATGATTTAAATCTTATTGCTTTTAAAGTAGCAGAAGATCACGATATTAGACTTCCGGCAATGGTAAATCAGGATGGATTCTTAACCTCGCATACAGCACAAGGCTTAAAGCCGTTATCCGATGATGCTGCTTATGCTTTTGTTGGTGAGTTTAAGCCTATGAACGACATGCTCGATTTTGAGCATCCTGTAACGCATGGTGTACAAACAGAAGAAGATTGGCATTTTGAACATAAAGCACGTCAACATAACGACTTGATGGTAAAAGTTTTACCAAAAATCAAAGAGGTGTTTGCAGATTTTGAAAAAATTAGCGGTCGCAAATATAATCTTGTTGAAAAGTATGATATGGATGATGCTGATATCTGTGTTGTTTGTATGGGGAGCTCGGTTGAGACTGCTCGTGAAGTAGCATCAGAGATGAGAGCAAATGGTATTAAAGCCGGCGTGGTTGGAATTAGAGTATTAAGACCAATTCCGTTTTTTGAAATTATTGAAGCACTAAAAGATATAAAAGCAATAGCAGCACTTGATCGTTCATCTCCAAATGGTGCAGCGGGAATGCTTTTCAATGAAATAGCAGGAGCACTCTTTAATACAGACTCAAAAGCGCTTCTTTCAGGATATGTTTATGGACTAGGCGGGCGTGATTTAACAAAAGCTCATTTAGTAGCTCTTTTTAAAGAACTTCAAGCAAATGCAGATGCCGGTAAAATAACTACACAATTACAACAATTTATCGGTGTTCGCGGACCGAAATTAGCGTATTTATAAGGAGAAAACTATGAGTGAAATGAAAAAAATAAAAAACTTAAAAGAGTTTTCGACATCGGCTGACCGTTTTGAGGGAGCTAATCTTTTATGCCCTGGTTGTGCACACTCGATTATCGTTCGTGAAGTATTAAATGCTACGAATGATGACTTAATACTTTCAGCATCTACAGGATGTTTGGAGGTTTGTACGGCGGTTTACCCATACACCTCATGGGATGCATCTTGGATTCATATCGGGTTTGAAAATAGCTCAACTGCAGTGGCAGGTGCTGAGAGCATGTATAAAGCGTTAAAGAAAAAAGGACGCTTAAAGCAACCAGATCGCAACCCTAAATTTGTCTCTTTTGCAGGAGACGGGGCTTCGTATGATATCGGTTTTCAATGGATATCAGGATGTATGGAACGTGGGCATAACATTATGCATATCGTACTAGATAATGAAGTCTATGCAAATACAGGGGGTCAGAGATCTTCCTCTACTCCTATAGGATCCTCTGCTACAACATCACCGGCAGGTCGTGTTAGCTATGGAGAAAAAAGAAATAAAAAAGATATCGTTTCAATTATGGCTGCTCACAATATTCCATATGTTGCACAAGTTGCTCCAAATAAATGGAAAGATATGGTGAAGAAGATTCAACACGGTTTTGCAGTTGAGGGACCGGTATTTATAAATGCTGTTTCGCCATGTACAACAGAGTGGAAGTTCGACCCTAAAGATACTATGAATATAGCTGATTTAGCGACTGACTCTTTAGTGTTTCCACTATATGAGATAATCGATGGACATGAATTAAATATTACATATAGACCTAAAAACATTGTTCCTGTTGAGGAATACTTAGCAGCTCAAGGACGCTTTAAGCATCTTTTTAAAGATGAGTATAAGTACCTAATTAAAGAGTGGCAAGAGAGAGTAGATGAAAAATGGGCGTACTTGCAACGCCGCGAAGAGGCTCGCGTTTAAAAAGCGTTTATCTTCGGCGCATCTTGCACAAAACTAGCCCGCTCGGCGTACTACAGTACGCAATCGGGCTAGTTTTGCACAATCTACACCAAATCTAAAACTTTTTCTTTTTTTTTAAAATAGGTCTGCGTGACCGAAAAAAATTTCTTGATTTGGATTTTTTCTTAAACTCTCTAAAATCTCTTTTGCCCTGTTTTTTGTCTCTTTATCAAAGTAGATGAGCATATTTCTTGAAAATATAAAGTCAAATTTTCCAATTGTTATAAATGAGGGATCAAATAGGTTGAGGACTTTAAAGGTGACTTGCGATTTAACACTCTCTTTTAAAATATACACAGAATCATCTTTGAGAAAATATTTTTCAATTATTTCGGGAGTTAGATTACGCATATTTCTTGCTTTATAAATGGCATCTTTAGCTTTGCTTGTGGCATCATGGTTGATATCTATGCCTGTAATATGAAAACGATTATGCGCCACGCCTGCCTCAAGCAACGCAATAGCAATCCCATACGGCTCCTCTCCTGTGGCAGATGGAGCGCATAAAATAGTTACCTCTTTAGCCGCATCTTTTACAAGCCCTACTAGCTCTTGTATCTGCTTAAACTCTCTATAAAAAAATGTTTCATTTGTTGTGAGAGTATCTATGAGAGCTTGTTTTAACTCCCTGTTATGCTCTATTAGTTTAAGAAGCTCTAAAAATGAGTATATATTTCTTTGTTTGCAAAATGTAGTTACTTTATTTTGTAAAATTGAGATTTGCTTGTCAAAGGTTACTCCTGTTTCACTTTTAAAATACTCCGCTATGGGTATTATATTTGTGTAATCTTCAACTATGTTTTGAATATGTTCACTCTCTACGTTGCCTCTTTTTTTAAAAAAACTAAACATTAGCTACAAAACTCCACAATTTTATTTTTGATATAAAGAGTATCTCCTATTTCGATACCCTCTATCTCTTTTCTTGCTCTACTTGGCATGCCATCCACTATAGCGCTTTGACTATCTTGGGTAATTGTTTTAGCTCCTCTAAGGGAGAGTTGTTTACACCCCTCGACGCCATCGTCTCCAATTCCCGTAAGTATAACACCTAGTATCTCAATATTTTTTGTATAGTAAGCTAGGGAGTTAAAGATAGTATTGATATCGGGATTATATTTATGGTTTTGCGATGGCTCGATACTAAAGAGAAGTCTATCTTTATCCATTGAAACAGAGGTGCTTCCATGGCAAAGATATATTTTTGTACTCTCTATGGCATCATTGTCCTTTGCCATAATAATACTATTTGTGCTAAGGCTTTGGAGCCTTTTTGCAAAGCTGGGTATAAATTCAAGAGACATATGCTGAGCAATAATCACTGTTGTGTTGTTGAGTATAGGAAGCGAGCGGATTATTTTTTCTATCTGCCCCGGTCCACCAGTTGATGCACCTATAATAACTATTTTTTTGGGAACGGTTGCACTCAAGTAAGCACCTATGAAAGGTTTTTTTTGGGGGAACTAAAATAGTAACCCTGTGAATAGTCGATATCTAGTTCCTTGACTATTTTAAAAATCTCTTCATTTTCAACAAACTCTGCAATAGTTTTCATCTTAAGCTTCTTAGCAAAATCAACTATAGTAGATACAACAAGATAAGCATTTTTGTCTTTGTCTATATTTTTTATCAAGGAGCCGTCTATTTTGAGATAATCCGCTTTTAGTCGTATAAGATACTCAAAGTTGCTGTATCCCGTGCCAAAATCATCTATTGCTATTTTGCAGCCATATTTTTTTACTTCATTTATAAAATTTATAGCACCTTGAAAATTTTCAATGTACTCCGATTCAACAATTTCAAAAACTACCCTGGAGCCTAAATTGTACTTCTGCAGCATCAATAAAATATATTCAAACATCTGCTCTTCAATCATATCAATGATGGAGAGATTGACAGAGAACTCCGCGTCACTCTCTTTAAACATTTCAAAAGCTTGAAAAAGAACTGTTTTTGTAATGTTGAAATATTGCCTTGTCTGTTTCGCAATATCTAAAAAGAAAAAAGGAGAGATTACTTTATTTTCATCAATCATCCTAACTAGGCACTCATACTTTTCATACTTCAAATTTGCATTGTTTACGATAGGCTGATAATAAGTTACTATGTTGTTTTGTGCAATTGCAAAAGAGAGTTTTTTACTCCATGTAATGTTGCTTTCATACTCTTTGCTTAAAGAAATCTCATCATCATAAACAAGATAGTTGCTGTTGCTTCTCTTAGCGAGTTTAAGCGCCATGTTCGCAGTAGATAACAGTTTGCCCTTCTCCTCTTCATAGGAGATGCCGCAGCTGCAAGAAGGCACGATATGCTCCTCATCTATTTTTATACTCTCTTGTACCATTTTAAGGATTTTTTGAACAAGCCCCTCAAAAAGATGCTTAGAATACCCACCGGCTAAAATAACAAACTCATCTCCTTGGAGTCTGTAAAATTTTATGTTTCTATCAAGCATAATTAGTTGATATATTTTATCTGCAACAGCTTTGATGACATTGTTTCCAAAATCATGACCGTAAAAATCGTTTATTTGCCTAAAGTTGTCAAGATTAAAAATTGCAAGTGACAGATTTTCAAGCTGCTTTATATCATCTTGGAGTTTTGTTCTGTTTCCGTAACCGGTTAAAAAATCCCTAGCAGAAGCCTCTTTAATCTCTGTTATGTTTGTTCTTATCCCTATATACTCTATAATGTTTCCATCTCTACCTAGAATCGGTTTTATAAAGGCTTTGACCCAGAAGGAATTTTTGTTTTTACTGATATTTTGAATTTCGCCCGACCATGTCTGTTTGAGATATTTTATGGTGTGCCACAGCTCTTTAAAGGTCTCCTTTGGCATATCCTGATGCCTTGTAATATTGCTCGACTTTCCAATCAATTCATTTTTTGTGTAGCCGCTGATTTTGCAAAAAGCTTCATTTGCGTAGGTAATAAAACCTTTTTCGTCTGTTTTTGTAACTATAAAATTTTCATCAACGGCTGATTTATACTGCTCTAAGAGTAAAAGCGAATCACTATGTTTGTCTATGAGATTTTTATTTGAAAAGAGAATCTCCTTTATTTCTAAAAGCATCAACATAATCAGTGTGCCGATGGAGATAGTTAAAAATAAAATAAGGAAGACAATTTTATAAAAAAGCATCTCTGTTTTATCCTCAATCATACTTCTTGCTCTTAAAAAAAGTTTATCTTCTACCTCCTTGAGAAGATTAATGGTTTGGGTAGATTTATCAAGCCACTCAGAGGCTTTTATGTTTGTTACACTCCCTAGCTTTGCTTTTTCTATAATCTTAAAAACCTCTAAAGATACTTCCTGATTAATTTTAGTATCAAAAAAAGCAACGATATCATTTGGCGCAGTTGTGCGAAAAATCATGCTATTGCTATTATATATCTCTAATTGACCTGCAAAAGAGATAAGTGTGTCATTTGAAAACAAAGAGAGAGTAAAGGCTTCATACAGGTTTGCCCTAATTTGTCCTAAAGACTCTTTTGCAAAAGAGAGATGCGTATATGCTTGAATAAGATTTCTATTATCTTTGTCATTCATCATCAAGGGAAAAGTTCTTGTTAGATTTAAAAGGGTGGATATTTTTTTTGTATAGTAATTTTTTGCATCAAAAGCAGATAAGTGAAGTAGATGAATGCTTTTTCTGTTGGATTTTAAATCGCTTAAGAGATTTATAATGGTATTGTCGGTGTTTTTCATGTGTGCAAATAGAATCATAGCATTGTTTATCACTTTGTCCGAGTTACTCATGGCAAGTAAAAGCCTGTCATCTTCTTCATTTGTGTTGTTACTTGCAATAAGTCCGACGGTAAGCCCTCTTTCTATCTGTAAAACATGGATAACCCCAGAGAGTGCATCTGCTTCTATAATACGATTTTTTGTCTCTTGAAGATTTTCTCTCTCATCATATGCTCTAGATAAAAGCATAAATGAGAGCACCAAGATAAAAGATATCGTAGCTACGGATAATAATAGTAATTTTGATTTTAAATCTAGCTTCATAGTCGATATTTCTTATATATGCGCATTTTTAAATAATCTCTTGTTTCTTAATATTCTAGGTAAATTTATTAGATTTGTCAATCCTTGTAACCGTGAGAAAACTCCATTTAGAGTGAGTTTTGAGCGATTAATGCGCTAAATTTAGATAACTATGAGTTATATTACGTCCTAAAAGTCTCTAGCTTCGCATGAAGCTCATCCGTCATAGAGTTAAGATGCTCTGCTGCCGCTGCAATTTCTTCTACATTTCTTGCGTTATTAGAAGAGATTGTATTTATCTCTGAGACTTGAGAGACGATAAAAT